>JGI12210J13797_10942061_pt1 | contig 13641 bp, 10 predicted proteins | sample ElkSlonscriptome_3_FD_13797 | JGI IMG/M metagenome (IMG submission 13797)
GCTGATCCTTGCGCTCGATGACGATCGGCCCCCGGCTGGACACCTGCTCGACCACGCTGCCCAGCGGCACGTCCTCGCCGTCGGGCGTGCGCACGGTGAGATCGAGGATCTCCGACAGCGGCCGGGTCTCGGCGTCGGCCAGCTGCACGAGGATCCGGTACGAGTTGCCGCGCACCCGGTACTCGCCCGCGTCGGAGCCGGCCACCGCGGTCTCCACCACCGCGGCCACGTCCTGCGGCGAAAGACCCAGCTGTGCGGCCTTGTCTCGCTGCACCCGCAGCTCCTGCTGGGGCACGCCCGCCTCGCGGCTGACGTCGACGTCGGTCACCCCCGGGGTGGCCCGCACGATCTCGGCCGCCCGCCGGGCCAGCGCGTCGAGCACGGAAAGCTCGAAGCCCCGCACCTCGATGGTGAGCCCCTCCTCGCCGCCGAGCACCCGCTCGAGCAGGAACTGGCCCTGCGGCGCGCGGGTGCGGATCTCCATGCCCGCCACCCGGCCCTGCAGCGCCTCGCGCAGCTCCTTGGCGATCTCGGTGTTCGACCGCTCGCGCTCCGAGGCGGACCGCAGCGTCAGCCGGATCTCGCCGCGGTAGGCGTCTTCCGGGTTGCGCCCCGAGGCGCCCACGCTCACCACCGAGGAGACCACCTCGGGCACGGCCGGGTACACCAGCGCCTCGAGCTGCCGCGTCTGCTGGTCGACCACGCCCAGCCGGGTGCCCACCTCCATCTCGCCCGACACCCGCACCTCGCCCTCGTCGCTGGGGGGCAGGAACTCGGTGCCCACGTAGGGCGCGAGCAGGGTGCTGGCGGCCAGCGCCGCCACGGCCACCACGATGGTGAGGGCCCGGTGCCGCAGCGCGCCCCGCAGGATGTCCTCGTAGCCCCGGTCGAGCGACGCGAACGCGTCGTCGGCCCGCCGGGCCAGGCGCGAGCGCCAGCCGGTCCCCGGCGCGCCGCGGGGCCGCAGCAGCTTGGAGGCCAGCATCGGCACCACGCTCAGCGACACCACCAGCGAGCACGCCAGCGAGAACGCGATCACCACGGCCAGGTCCTGGAACAGCACCCCCGACACGCCGCGCACGAAGGCCAGCGGCAAGAAGATGACCAGGGTGGTCACGGTGCTGGCCACGATGGCCGAGCCGACCTCGCTGGTGCCGTTGACCGCCGCGTCGACCACCCCCTCGCCCAGCTCGTCGCGGCGCCGGAAGATGTTCTCGAGCACCACGATCGAGTTGTCGACCATCAGCCCCACCCCCAGCGCCAGGCCGCCCAGGGTCATGAGGTTGAGGGTGAGGCCCCGAAAGAACACCAGCGCGAAGGTGGCGACCAGCGAGATCGGGATGGCCACCGCGATGATGGCGGTGCTGCGGAGGTTTCGCAGGAAGAACAGCAGCACCAGCACGGCCAGGCCGCCGCCGTAGAGCACCGACTGGGCCACGTTGGCGATCGAGCGCTCGATGAAGTTGCCCTGGTTGATGACGGCCACCACGTGGATCTGCGGGAAGTCGGCGTTCACCGCGTCGATCTCGGCGAGGATCCGCTGGGCCACCTCCACCGTGTTGGCGTCGGACTGCTTGCGGATGCCGATCCGCAGCCCCCGCTCGCCGTCGACCCGGGCGAGGCGCTCGAGCTTGCGGTAGGTGTCGCGCACGTCGGCGATCTGCCGCAGCTCCACCGGCACGCCCTCGCGCACCGCGACCACGGTGCGGCCGATCTGCTCGATGCTGGCGAACTGGGCCGGGGCCCGCAGGGTGACCGAGTCGTGGCCGCGATCGATGTGCCCGGCGGGCACGTCGACGTTGGCGTCGCGCAGCGCGGAGATGATCTGGCCCAGCTCGATCCGCTGCGCCCGCACCCGCTCGGGCCGCAGCTCCACCCGCACCTCGCGTTCGAAGCCGCCCCACGGATCGACCTGGGCCACGCCGGGGATCTGCGAGAAGCGGTGGCGGATCTGCTCCTCGACCAGCGTGGTGAGCTCCACCGGGTCGAGGTGGCTGGACACCCCCAGCACCACCACCGGGAAGCTGGCCACGTCGAACTTGCTGACCTTGGGCCGCACGATGTCGTCGGGCAGCTCGTCGATCTCGTCCTCGATCTTGGAGCTGACGTCGATGGCGGCGGTGTCGACGTCGGTGCCCCACCCGAACGTGACCGTCACGTTGGAGCTGCCCTCGGACGAGGTCGACTCCAGCTCCTCCACCCCGGGCACGGTGGCCACGATCTCCTCGATGACGGAGGTGACCCGCTGCTCCATCACCTCGGGGCTGGCCCCCTCGAATTCGGTGCGCACGTTGATGGTGGGCAGCTCGATCTCGGGCAGCAGGTCGATCTGCAGCCGGCCCAGCGACACGAGGCCCAGCGCCATCACGATGAGGGCGACCATGCTGGTGAGCACCGGCCGCTCGACGCTCACCCGGGCCAGCTTCACGACGCGCCGCCCTCGGTCTTCTTCTCGAGCTCGACCGCCGCGGGCACCACCGCCGCCTCGGGCACCACCACCGCCGAGCCGTCGAGCAGCCGCTGCTGGCCCAGCGTGACCACCATGCCCTCGATGCCCTCGCCCTCCACCGCCACGCGCCCGCCCTCGCGGATGCCCACCCGCACCGGCCGCAGCGACACCGAGCTGCGATCGGCCGAGAGCACGAACACCGCCTCACCGCCGTTGCGGGTGACCAGCGCGTCCTCGGGCACGATCGTGGCCCGCTCCACCCGCTCCAGCAGGGTGGAGGCACGCGCGAACATGCCGGGCCGCAGCCGCCCCTCGGGGTTGGGCACGCGCAGCTCCACCCGGGCCTGCCGCGACTGCTCGCGGAACACGGGAGAGATCCGATCGACCGTGCCCTCGAACGATTCCCCCGGGTGCGCGTCGGTGCTCAGCCGCACCACCTGCCCGGGGGACAGCTCCACGTAGTCGCGCTCGGCCACGTGCACCACCACCACCACCGGGTCGATGTCGACGATCGACAGCAGCGGCGCGTTGGCGGAGACGGTGGTGCCCTCGTCGGCGTAGCGCGCGGCCACCACCCGCTCCGAGTCGTCCTCGGACCACTCGGCGGTGACCTGGGTGTAGCCCTCGCGCACCTGGGCCGCGCGCAGCATGGCCTGGGCCCGCGCCACCTGGGCGTCGGCCACCGCCACCGCCGCCTCGGCCTGGAGCTTGCTGGCCTGCATCACGTCGAGGTCTTGCTCGGAGACCACGGCGCTGGAGCGCAGCGAGGCCACCCGGTCGTAGCTGCGGCGGGCGATCTCCAGCGACTTGTCGGCCGCGGTGGCCTCGGCCCGCGCCACGGTCAGCTCCGCTCGCGCCTCCGCCTCGGCCTGGCGCAGCTCGTCGTCGTCGATCACGGCCACCACCTGGCCGCGCCGGACCACGTCGGCGAGGTCGACCTCGATCCGCTCCAGCCGCCCGCCCACCTTGGGTGCGATCACCAGCTCGGCCGCGGCCTCGATCGTGCCCGACAGCTCGCGGCGCCGCTCGATGGGGCCGTGCTCCACCGCCACCACCTCGACCGGCACCGGCCCCTCCAGCGCGCCGGCGCCCTGGCCCGCCTCGTGCTCGCCGAGCGCCGAGCGCAGGGCCCAGCCCAGGCCCAGCATGCCCGCGCCCACCACCAGCACCGCGGCCCAGCGCGCAGCGGCCCTCACCGGCGGCTCCCGATCACGAGGTGGCCACCGCCTCCATCGCCCGCTCCAGCCGCGCGGCGCCCTCGAGCAGCGCGTCGTCGGAGATCAGCATGGGGGGGGCGATCCGCAGCACGTTGCCCCATCGCCCGCCCTTGCCCAGCAGAAGCCCCTCGCGCTTCGCCGCCTCCATCAGCCGCCCGGCCCGGCCCGGCGAGGGCTCGCGGGTGCCCCGGTCCTCGACCAGCTCGATGGCCTGCATCAGCCCCATGCCCCGCACCTCGCCCACGAAGTCGTAGCGGTCGACCAAGGCGTCGAGGCGCTCGCGCAGCATCGCGCCCTGGCGCTCCACCCGGGCCGGCACGTCGTTGGCCTCCATCACGTCGAAGGTGGCGTTGGTGGCCGCCATCGACACCGGATTGCCGCCGAACGTGGAGATGGACAGCCCCGTCATCGACGCGGAGATCTCCGGCTTGGCGATGACCGCCCCCACCGGCATGCCATTGGCGATGCCCTTGGCGAAGCACATGATGTCGGGCTGCACGCCCCAGTGCTCGATGCCGAACCACTTGCCGCCCGTGCGCCCGAAGCCGGTCTGCACCTCGTCGCAGATGAACAGCCCGCCGTACTTGCGCACGATGCCCACCGCGATCTCGAAGTACTCCTTGGGCGGCACGATGAACCCGCCCACCCCCTGGATGGGCTCGGCCATGAACGCCGCCGGCTGCCCGGTGGTCGTGGTTTGGATCAGCTCCTCGAGGTCCTGGGCGCACTTCACCTCGCAGCTGGGGTACTGAAGCCCGAACGGGCAGCGGTAGCAGTAGCCCGGGTGGCCGTGCACGATGCCGGGGATGGCCGCTGGCAGCGGCCGCCAGTTGCTGTGGGCGGTGACGGCGAGCGCCACCGCCGAGCGCCCCGCGTAGGCGTGGCGCAGCGCGACGATCTCGTGGCGCCCGGTGTGCACCTTCGCCAGCATGATGGCCGTCTCGTTGGCCTCGGTGCCGCTGTTGCAGAAGAAGGTCTGCCGCAGCTCGCCCGGGGTCATCTTGGCCAGGCGCTCGGCCGCGCGCACCATGTTCTCGGTGGGGTACAGCGTGGACACGTGGCCCAGCCGGCGCGACTGCTCGGAGATGGCCTCGACCACCTCGGGCTGGCAGTGGCCCAGCGACACGGTGAGGATGCCCCCGAAGAAATCGAGGTACTCCCGGCCGTCGACGTCGCGGACCATCGAGCCCTTGCCCTCGGTGAGGATCACGGGCTCCTCGTAGTAGTTGGCCACGCAGGGGAACAGGAAGCGCTCGTGCTTTTCGCGGATCTCGGAGCCGTCCATGCGGTCGCGAGCATAGCCCGATCGCCCGCGTCGAGCGACGGGGCGCCGCCCTCTCGGCGCCGCCCCGGCCGCGCCCCGGGGGCAGGGCTGCTAGCCTTTGGGAATGACTCGGAGAGCGCGGTACGGGCTGGTGGTGTCTCTGGTGCTCGCGGCGTGCCCGGCTCCGGAGCAGCCGACCGCCGCCGACGCGTCGTCGGGCACCACCGACCCGGCCGGCACCAGCACCGGTCCCGTCGGGCCGGTGGGGCCCGACGACGGCACGAGCGAGGAGGGCCCGGACCCGAGCACCAGCACCGACGCCGCGCTCCTGCCCTGCAACGGCCACGCGGAGCTGTGCGCGCGCCCCTTCGACCAGGTCGTGTTTCCCGGCACGCACAACAGCCACTCCGCCACCGAGGCCGGCTTCCCCGTGTTCAACGCCAACCAGGGCCGCGGCATCGCCCAGCAGCTCGATGACGGCGTGCGGGTGATGCTCATCGACGTCTACCCCGACCCGGCCGACCCCGACACGGTGCTCATGTGCCACGGCTCGTGCGACTTCGCCTCCACCCCGCACCTCGAGGGGCTGGCCGCGATCACCGACTTCCTCGTCGCCCACCCCCGCGAGGTGCTCACCATCATCTACGAGGATCACGTCGCGGTGCAGCAGCTCGCGGAGGACTTCGCGGCCACCGGCGCCAGCGCGCTGACCTTCGTGCACCCCGAGGGCCAGCCGTGGCCCACCCTCGGCGAGATGATCGATGCCGACGCGCGCCTGGTCGTCACCGCCGAGTCGGGCGGGCCCCCGCCGCCCTGGGTCCACCACGTGTGGGACGAGGCCTGGGACACCCCCTACGGGCCCATGCAGCCCGAGGATCTGTCGTGCGCGCTCAACCGCGGCTCGGCCGACAACGACCTGTTCTTGATGAACCACTGGGTCAACACCGAGCTGAACCTGCCCTCGGCCGAGAACGCCGAGCTGGTCAACGCCGCCGCGGTCCTGCAGGCGCGCGCGCTGGAGTGCCAGCGACAGTGGAGCCACCCGCCCAACTTCGTGGTGGTCGACTTCTACGAGCGCGGCGATCTGTTCGCGGTGGTCGACGCGCTCAACGGGCTCTGAGCTCCGACCGAGGCCCCCGCCGGCTCGCTTCGGCGCGCGACCGGGTGGCGGCTCCTCGACGGGCGGCTCCGAGGTTTCTCTCGCCGCCGGTGACGCGGGCGGCGGCGTGCGGTGTTGAGGAGCGAGGACCCCGATGCCGCCCCGACATCCACCCGCCACGCTGCTGCTCGCGGCCGCGCTCGGCCCCCTGGCCACCGCGTGCGCGGACCCGCCCTGCCCTGGCCTGCCCGCCTCGGTCCCCTCCGACTGGGCCACGATCCCCGCGGGCGTCGACCCGGCCGCATGGGACGCGGCGATCGTCGAGCGCATGCGCGAGGGCTGCATCCCTGGGCTGTCGGTGGCGGTGGTCGACGAAGACGGCGAGATCATGCGAGCGGCCTGGGGCTTCGCGAACATCGAGGTGCAGCAGCCCGTCACCACCCAGACCCCGTTCATGCTGGCGTCGATCTCCAAGGCGGTCGACGCCCTGGCCCTGGTCGCGGCCCGCGACGAAGGCCTGCTCGAGTTCGACGACCCGGTGGGCGAGCTGGTCGGCATGGACGTTCGGAACCAGCGCCTGGGGGCCGGCCCGCCGATCCTCCTGCACCACCTCGCCACGCACTCCAGCGGCATCCAAGACGACTGGGACGTGCTCGACGACACCTACCACCCCGGCGATCCGAGCGAGCCGCTCGGGGAGTTCCTCGCCGGCTACCTCGAGCCCGGCGGTCGCCACTTCTCCAAGCGGGGCAGCTACTACCCGTGGCCGGCGGGGCGGGAGTGGATGTACAGCAACGTGGGCGCGGCCCTGGCCGCGTATGCGGTGGAGGTGCAGTCGGGCGAGCCCTACGACGCATTCTGCGAGCAGCGGCTGTTCGAGCCGCTCGGCCTCGAGCACACGGGCTGGTTCCTCGCCGACTTCGACGATCCCGACGCGATCGCACGGCCGCACCAGGCCGACGAGGACGGATGGAACGTGCGCGAGCACTACGGCTACCCCACCTGGCCCGACGGCCAGCTCCGCGCCACCGCCGGCGACCTGAGCCGCCTGCTCCGGCTGGCGCTCGGCGACGGCGAGATCGACGGGGTGCGCGTGCTCGAGCCCGGGGTCTTCGACGTGCTCACCACTGCGCCCATCGACGGGCTGAACGACTGGTTCCTGCGCCAGTACCTCGACCAGCAGTACTTCTTCTGGTTCGGCACCACCCTGGGAGACCGGCGACTGGTGGGCCACAACGGCGGAGACTACGGGGTCTCCACCGAGATGTTCTTCGACGTCCGGACCCGCGTGGGGGTGGTGGTGCTGACCAACGGCGACGAGAGCTCGGCCGGTGACCGCCTCCGCGAGCAGACCCAGGCCATCCAGGAGATCTTGTTCGAGCTGGGAGACCCGCGATGATCGACTGGCTGCTCTTGGCCGCGCTGTCCAACCCCTGGCAGGTGGGCCCCGCCCCCTCTGCGCACCCCACCCTCCCCAGCTGGAACGTCGGCGTCGACGTGGGCGCGATGCGGCCGCTGCGATCGGGCCTGCCCGGTCCGCACGGCGGGCGGCTGGCCGCCGCCTTCACCCCGCACGAGCGGGTGTGGAGCAGCCTCGAGCTCGGCCTGGGCCAGGGCTGGCGCACCTGCATCGACTGCGAGGCCCTCGCGGCCACCTGGACCCTCCGCGGCCTCGCGCTGCACCACCGCAACGTCAACGTCGCGCCGTGGAGCGTGCTCACCTCCGTGCACGGCACCGTCGAGTGGACCCCGGGGCTGGCCATCGAGGCGGGCGGCCGGCGCGTCCGCGTGGACACCAGCTGGCCGCTGTGGTCCACGTGGTACCTGCTCACCGTGCTGCGGAGCACCCCGGAGCTGGGGATGACGGTGGCGTGGGACGAGCGGCAGGCGACGCGGGTGGCGGTGGTGGGCCTGGAGCCCGGCGTGGCCGTCACGCACCGGGTGATGATGCGACGCTGGGCGCTCGAGGCCACCGGGCGGGCGGGGGAAGAGGGCGTGGGCGTGGAGCTGGGGATCCGGGTGTGGGGGCTGGTGCCCTGGAGATGAGCGGCCGGATGCACCCCCCCATCGACGGAGTCGTGCAGCGTACAGCCCAGTTGTATCTCTGCATGAGCGGCAAGCAGCAGGCCGCCGATGATAGCGACTCCCCCATCGGGAACCCTTACGAAGGCGCGGTCCCCCCCTTCTTGAGCAGTTTGGCCGCCACCCGGAATAAGTCGGGCATATCGAGTCGGCCATCTTTGCGGCGAAACATCACTCCAATACGCTCCATCGCGACGTAACAATCTCGTTCACCTGCACGCGACGGCTCGGGAAAGGGCGGCAAGTATCCATACTCTTTGGCATCGAGCACCGCCTGTTTCACCGTGTCTGCGCGTTTCCAGACTTCAAAGATCTCGGCCTCTTGTTTGGGGAGGAGCTGTCCCGCCAGTGGAGCCAGCATTCCCTTAATCCATGGAAATTCTTGGTCAAGCTGGTCGACTCGGGTCTTCGATGCTTGTCGCAGACCATGCTTGATCCCTTCAGGGTTTATGACTCGATTACTCGGCGCGGCTCCGTGCTTCGCGGCTCCAATCACCAAACCTAGGAAACTACGAGGCGTGACCTCGTCGAAAGCGTCGCTGAGGTGTGCGAGTGGCCAATCGTAGGTCCGCCCCTTCTTGTGACCAAATGGTCCGTCCGCCATGAAGTCTCCTGCGAGGGCACCCATGAGCCGACGTTGGCTACTCTCATCGTAGGTCAGCCGCCAGGTATGAGCGAGGATTTCTTCACGAGTAGCGCTGCTCAACTCCCGTGATGCGAGCAGACGGCCGAAGGGCTCAGCGGCTGGCCCAAGGGCGAGTCGAGCAAAGAGTAGACCATAGAGATCTGAACCATTCCAGGTCAACTGAACGGCGCCCGTTCGCTGCTTGGGAAGCTCTACGAATCGCAGTCCTTCGTCTTCCAATTGGTCCGGGCGGAGGAAGAGTTTGGGACGCACGTTCCGCCATGCTCGCATCGACCATACGACTTCGAGCAGCCCCTGCGTTAGGATCTGACGACGAGACCAGGAAGACGCAACGGTGTCGAGTGCATCATAGATTACCAGCAGAGTTGACTGGCGGTCGCCAAGTGCAGAATCGCACACAGAGATCATTCTCTCGCGTTGTTCGAGGTCCTTGGCGACCTTGGTGAGTTCAACCAGGCTCTTCGGCGATCGATTCGCAGCGAGTTCAGTTGCCCGTAAGATCGTGGCCCACCAGAAATCTCGAGCCTCTGAGACTTGTGCCTCAGGCCGGACGCAAGCGTCGAGTTTGTCCTTATCGACGCCATCTGGGCCGCCCAAACCCGTGAACCCGAAACGGACATCGAGGCGCTCGAGCCCCAGCCGGGGATATGCAATGGCGGCAGCCTTGCGTACGTTTACGTCGCCGAGGGCTCCCGCCCAGAAGCTCTTGCCAGCTCCGCGTGCGCCTTGGACAATGGATGCGGCAGGATCGAGCGCTGCTGCGTGAGTTTGAGGCGCGTAGAGTTCGTCGAGGCTCGGAGCCTGGATACCGTGCGCGTCACTCGAGACGTCCGCTGGCATCGCTCCGATCGCGTCACGAAGCGCACGGAAGTCGTCGACACTCACGCTCATGTGAGGTCCTCTCGGTACGATGCGACTGCGTCTTCGATGCGATCGACGAGAGAACCGAAGGTCGACATATAGAGCTCTGATCCAAGGAGATCACGACGTGCGAGGGGATCGAAACTCTCGTAGCGATCATCGCGAAGGACGGCAATCGGTTGGTGGAGCGATGACTCTTCGGGCAGTACGGCGTCGTCGGGCTTATCTTCGTCCCATTCCGGGCGGTGGAAGCGTTCGGGGAAGAATACCGGTTCAGTCGAGTCCTGGCGATGACCGGAGGGCCCGTAGGTGTTCACCAGAGTACGCCAGCGCTGCACGAAGTCGCCTCGCGCGGACGCGTCAGCCGGAGCCTTGGCGTGCACGCCAGTCAACCGCTCCACCCACTCGGGAGGGGCATCTTTTGGCGTCAAGAATCGGGCGAGATGAGCGAGCAATGCAGCGTATCCCTGGAACGTCTGCGGCTCGTCGATCCCAAACAAGAGCACTTCGGCTCCCAAGCCCAGTACGGCTGAAGCGGTAGTTTCGTGGAGCCCAGCACGGACGTCGATCAAGATCGCGTCGTAGCGCTGCGGATCGGCAAAGCGGTCGACCAACGCTCGAACCTTGTCGAGCACGGTCGCCACGGTACCGTCGGGGCGGACATCCTCAGAATAAGCACGAGCAAGCTTGGCCAAGATATCCGCGGGATTATCGAGCGAGCGTCTTCCGAATGCAGGAAGAACATCGATGCGCCCCGCCCTAGCGGCTAGGCTCGACGAAGCGATGGTATCGCGAAAGAACTCGTCGTCGAGTTCGGTGACGTTGTCCTCGACCAACACGTCGATGGTTCCAAATGGAGGAACCGTCTCGGGCTCGAGTAGGAAGGCTCCTAGTCCGGGGGCTTCTAGGTCGAGATCCACCGCGAGCACTCGACGACCAGCGGCTGCGAGGTGCCCCGCGGCCACAGCGAGCGCCGTCGAACGCCCTACGCCTCCTTTGAGGCTGGAGAACACGAAGCGGGGTGGAGGCGGAGCAACCGCAGCGGGCCTGCGTAGCCAATCTGCGCCCACCAAGCGCCGGTCCACCAGTTGAACCATACGTCCTTCCACTTCAAAATGAAGCGAGCCAGCCTCGTCCAGGATGGCTCGACTCCCGGGATCGGATACGCGCGCTAGAACCCGATCTGGTCGAGCGTACGGCCCGAGTTCTGCCCGAAGACAACGCTCGATATGTTCGAAGACTGCAGGGTCGATCTCCACAGCGCAAAAATACGTGAGACGGCCCAAGACATCCCGTAGGACTCTCCCTCGAGAGAAGGTCTCGTCCCCTAGTTCAGACGCGATGATCGCGGCTAAACGAGGCAAGCTATTGTCGAATCGGATGGTCACCGTTCAGGCTCCTTTCACTAACCGTCCATGAGGGTGACGCTTTTCTTGGCTTGCTCTTGCCATGCCTCCACCTTCTCGGAGGCCAACTTGCTGCTTCGAGCGTAGCGCACGCGAATGCTCCATCCCGTCAGGAAGGAATCGTGTGAAAGCAAACGCTGGAGCTCGATGGATCGCCGGCCGTAGAGCAGGTCGCGCAAGAGCGTGCGAAGCTCAGGAAAATGCGCATAGAACACCTCGTCCCGCCGGGCTTCGACGATGCGTTCGGCCATGGCCTTTACCGCACACTCGGCAGCAAGCCCGAACAAGTACCCGGCGACGTCCCGTCGGCCGTCCTTGATGAGCTTGTTTCCTGCGTCCAAGAGCCTCCGCGCGGCGGCCGGCATGTCGTGCTCGAAAGCCATTGAGACCGTTGTACTTTGCAATAATATCGCCCTAGGTGGCAAGCGTGGGAAAAAGAACCGGTTGGGTCCCGCCGGTCCAAACGCCCGAGGATGACTTCGTACGCTATCGTCGCCTCCCCCATGGCCCCCCGCTCCCCCCACCGCCCCGGCCTGAGCCGGCGCCAGCTCGTCGCCGGCGGCACCTCGCTGCTCGTCGCGGGCGGCTGCCACACCACGCGGACCGGCCCCCCCGTCCAGCCCGTCCCGGGCCCCCCGCTCGATCCCACCGAGGTGCTCACGCGGATCGCCTTCGGCTCGTGCCTCGACCAAGAGCGGCCGCAGCCGATCTGGAGCGCGGTGGAGGCCTACCAGCCCCAGCTGCTGCTGCTGCTCGGCGACAACGTGTACGCCAACGCGGAGGACGAGGCCACCCTGCGCGAGGCCTACGCGGCGCTCGGGCGCAGCGAGGGCTTTCGCCGCATCCGCGCCACCACCCCGGTGCTCGCCACCTGGGACGACCACGACTACGGCCGCGACGACGCCGGCCGCGAGTATCCGCTGCGCGACGTCTCGCAGCGGATCATGCTCGACTTCTTCGACGAGCCGGCCGACTCGCCGCGGCGCCAGCGACCGGGGGTGTACCGCGCCGACACGTTCGGCCCGGCCGGGCAGCGGGTGCAGGTGCTGCTGCTCGACACCCGCTACTTCCGCAGCGAGCTGCCCCACGCCGCCGTGCGGGGTCGGTACCAGCGCAGCGAGGATCCCGGCGACACCATCCTGGGCGACGCGCAGTGGGCCTGGCTCGAGCAGCAGCTCCGCGAGCCCGCCGATCTGCGCGTGCTGATCTCGAGCGTGCAGCTCGTGGCCGACGGGCACGACTTCGAGCGCTGGGGCGTGTTCCCGCACGAGCGCCAGCGCCTGCTGTCCACCATCGCCGCCGCCGAGGCCCGCGGGGTGATCGTGCTCAGCGGCGATCGCCACCACGCCGAGCTGTCCGTGCTCGACGACGGCCCGGTCGGCTACCCGCTGCACGACCTCACCTCCAGCAGCCTCAACCGCCCCAGCGCCCACCCCCACGAGGTCAACGAGCACCGGCGCGGGTCCATGGTGGCGCAGGCCAACTTCGGCACGATCGACATCGACTGGGAGGCGGGCATGCTGGTGCTGGGCATCCGCGACGAGCAGGGCGTGGTGCGGCTCGATCAGCGGATTCGGCTGGCCTCGCTGTCACCCGCGCCCGCGCCCGGCTGACGCCCTCCCCGGCCGCAGCGGGCCCACCCGCGCGCCCCGGCCGACCATGCTCGACCTCGCGGGTGTCGCCGCAGCGGGCGGGCTACCATGTCGCCACTTCGTGGCGTCTCGACTCCTGCTCGCCTCCAGCATCATCAGCGGGCTCCTGTTGCTGGGCCTGGTCGCGGCGTACCTCGTCACCGGCAGCACGCTGGCGCTCGCGCAGGCGGCCGACAGCTTCGCCGACGCGCTCACCGGCATGGGCCTGCTGTGGGCGCTTCGCATCAGCCGCCAGCCCCCCGACGCCGAGCACCCCTACGGCCACCAGAACGCGCAGCCGATCGCCGCGCTGGTGGTGGCCGTGCTGGTGTGCGTGCTGGCGGTCGAGGTGCTGATCCAGGCGATCGAGACCCTCGTCGCCAACGCCCCGCCCGCCCTCGGCTGGCCCGCCGCCGCCGCGCTGGGCAGCAAGGTGGCGATCAAGATCGTGTTCGTGGCGCTCGCCTCCCGCGAGGCGATGCTGCGCCAGAACGCCACCCTCCGCGCGTTCCGGGTCGACGCGGCCAGCGACGTGGTGGTGGGCGTGGCGTCGCTGGCCGGCCTCGCCGGCGCCGAGCTGGCCGGCATTCCCTCGCTCGACGCCTGGCTCACGCTCCCGCTGACGCTGTGGATCGGGCGCTCGGGGCTGAACCTCGCCCGCGAGAACGTCCAGCAGCTCATGGGCGTCGCCCCGCCCGCGGCCTGGCGGCAGCAGCTCTCCGATGCGGTCGCGGCGATCCCCGGCGTGCGCGGGGTGACCGAGGTGCGCGCGCGCTCGTTCGGCGACAGCAACCACGTGTGGGTGGAGATCCAGGTCGACCCCACCCTCTCGGTGGGCCAGGCCCACGATCTGGGCGAGGTGGTCGAGCAGCGACTGCTTCAGCACGAGGGGGTCGCCGACGCGGTCGTGCACGTCGACGCGGCCCCCGGCGCGCCGACGCCCGCCGGCGGCTAGCCGAGCCCGGCCGGCGGCGGGCTCACGGCCC
>JGI12210J13797_10234434_pt1 | contig 13638 bp, 12 predicted proteins | sample ElkSlonscriptome_3_FD_13797 | JGI IMG/M metagenome (IMG submission 13797)
GCCCGCCACTTCAGCAGCGAGCCGGCGCCCCCCATCGCGTTGTAGCTGTCGAAGAACGCACAGCCCGCCTGGTCGGCCGCCACCTGCTGCGCGGTGGCGATGAGCTGGGTGTGCTCGGGCGTGATCTTGAACTCCAGCGACTTGGCCCGGTCGACCATCGCCGTGATGAGGCACGGCACCCCCGGCTTGCCCGCCCGCACCCGCGTGACCGCCTCGACGTACTCCCCGATGTACTCCTCCTTGGTGAGCTTGCCGTTGGCCACCCGCCGGGTGTCGTTGCCGCCGTAGGTGAACACGATGAGGTCGGGATCGCGGTGGGCGATCTGCCCCGCGATGTGCTCCGGGTCCCACCCCAGCATGCGGCGGGTGAACGCCCCCAGCATGCTGAACTGCTCCCACGTGATGCCGGGGCCGTCGGTTTCGAACACCACCCCGTAGCCGCGCACGCGCCCGCCGCCGGTGGCCTCCAGCTTGATCCGGTGCGGCCCGGGCTCCACGTCGATCGGGTAGTAGCGGTCCTCGATGTCCTCGAGCGCCTCGTCCCCGGTGTCGATGATCTCCGGCGTGCCGCCGTCCACCCGCACCCGGATGTTGCCGCCCCGCTTGTCGGCCACGTACCAGACCTCGAACTTGCTCACCGATCCGCCCAAGGGATCGTCGCGCGTGGTCAGGGTGGTCGTGGCCCCGCCGTTGGACCAGAAGGTGGTGCCCCCCAGCCCGTAGTGGCCATCGCGCTTGCAGAGGTAGGCGATGTAGCAGTGGTCCCAGCCGCTGGCCTGGATCTTCACCCACTGGTGCAGGTAGTTGGGCATGTAGCGCGCCAGCAGCACCAGCCCCGCCCCGCCGTCGCCGAAGCGGGTCTGGAACTTCGTGCGCAGCACGCCCGGTAGATCGTCGCCGCCGATCATCGACGCGCCGAGGTGCACCACCCGCACCACGTCTCGGGCGCCGTCGTCGATCTCGGCCAGGTGGTCGTAGAACGCCGCGAGGCGCTCCGGGTGCTCCAGCTCGCGGTGGGGCGTGATCACGTCCTCGGGCCGCGGGGTCCAGACCGGCTTCGCGGGCGCCGGGGGCTCGGCCTCCGCCTTCGCGGCCGCGGCCGCGGCCTCGCTCGCGTCGCCCTCGGCGGAGGTCTTCGCCGCGGCCTCGACCGACCCGGCCGCGGGCGCGGGCTCGGCCGCCGGATCGGCGCCCGCGCGCGACTCTCCCGAGCTGGGCGCGGCGCACCCCACGAGGGCGGACAGGGAGATCGCCAGGACCCAGCGGGCAGCGCCCCTCGCTCCAAAACGGTGGTCGAACGTCATGATTCGCCGCTACGATGCACCAGGCCAACGCCCGAGGCTAGCCTCTCCCATTTGACCGGCCTGGGGCGTTTTCCTATGGTGCGCCCCGGCTTCCCGCGGACCGCGCGCTCTTCGTGGGAGGCGTGGGGCCGCCGTGACGCCCTCTCCAGGCCCGCGCACCGCCCGTCCTCCTCCGGCTGGCCCGGCGCATGCTCTTCCCGACCTTCGACTTCCTGCTGTTTGCCCTGCCGATCCTCATCGGCTTCTGGGCGCTGGCGGAGCGACCCGTAGCCCGGGTGCTGTTCCTGCTGGCCGCCAGCTACTTCTTCTACATGGCGGGGCCGAAGACGGTCCCGCTGCCCGCCCCCTGGTACTTCGCCGGGCTGCTGGTGTTCTCGACCCTGCTGGACTTCGTGGCCGGGCGGTCGATCCACCAGCAGGCCGAGGCCGCCGACGCGAAGGACGAGGGGGTGCGCCGCCGGGCTCGGCGCATCCAGAACCTGTGGCTGGCGCTGAGCTTGGTGGGGAACCTGGGGCTTTTGGGGTACTTCAAGTACGCCAACTTCTTCATCGAGGCCTTCACCGACGTAATCGGCACGGTCGGGGTGTCGGTCACCCCCTACCACCTCGACGTGCTGCTGCCCCTGGGCATCAGCTTCTACACGTTCCAGAGCCTCAGCTACACCATCGACATCTGGCGCGGCCGGCTCACGCCCGAGCCCTCGCTGCGGCGCTTCGCCCTGTTCGTGGTGTTCTTCCCGCAGCTGGTCGCCGGCCCCATCGTACGCGCCACCCAGTTCCTGCCCCAGCTGCACCTCGGCCCCCGCTTCTCCCGCGAGAACCTCGAGGTGGGCGGGTTCCGGGTGCTGCAGGGTCTGGTCAAGAAGGTGGTGCTCGGCGACTGGATCGCGGTGCAGCTCACCGACGTCATCTTCGACGCGCCCGGCACCTTCAGCTCGGCCGAGCTGATGCTGGCGCTGTACGCCTACACCCTGCAGATCTACGCCGACTTCTCGGGCTACTCCGACATCGCCATCGGCATGGGTCGCATGCTCGGCTTCACCCTGCCCGAGAACTTCGACCGGCCCTACCAGTCGCGCGACATCGCCGAGTACTGGCGGCGGTGGCACATGACCCTGTCCACCTGGCTGCGCGACTACCTGTTCTTCTCGCTGCTGGGCCGGCTGGGCTCGCGGCTGGCCTACGTGGCGATCTGGCTGAACATGTTCTTGGTGGGCATGTGGCACGGGGCGAGCTGGAACTTCGTCATCTACGCCAACATCCACGCGGGCGCGATGGTCTTCAACCGCTGGTGCCGCACCCGCGCCAAGGACGTCTCGCTCGGGCGGCGGCTGGTGCGGTGGCCGCTGGGTCTGGCGCTCGGCGCCGCGGCGGCGGCCGCCATCGTCCACGGCGCGCTGCACCTGCCCTGGCCCGAGGCGCTGGGCGTGGGCGTGTTCATGGCTGCGGTGTTCGCCGTGGTCAGCTGGCTGCCCTTCACCGGGGGCCGGCTCAACACCATCGCCCACATCGTCCTCACCTTCCACCTGCTGGTGCTGTCGCGGATCTTCTTCCGCTCTCCCGACATCGAGACCTCGCGCGAGATGGTCGCCGGCCTCGTCGCGCTCGACGGCTACGGCATCCGCGAGGGCCTGGTGAGCCCCTGGGTGGGCCTGGCGCTCGCATTCGGGCTCGTCTATCACTTCACCCCGGCCGACTGGGTGCGGGTGCACGCCTGCAACATGTTCCGCCGCCTGCCCGGGGTGGTCATGGGCCTGGTGTTCGTCGCCGTCGCCTACGGCCTGATGACGCTGATGCAGGGCCAGCCCCGCGCCTTCATCTACTTCCAGTTCTGATCTCCCATGGCACCTCCCTCCACGCCCGCTCCGCCGGGGCCGCCCGCTCCGCCGGGCCCGCCCGCCCCGAAGGGCCCGCCCGCCCCGAAGGGCCAGTCCGCCCCGACGGGCTTGCTGGACGAGGACGGCCGCAGCCCTCGCGTGGAGCTACCCGCCGACGAGGAGTCGTCGCGCATGCAGGGGTCCATGCTGCGCAAGGTGGGCCCCGCCATGGCGACCATCGTGGTGTGCGTGGTGGCCACCTACGTGGTGCCGGCCCTGCACTTCGCGCGGCCCTGGACCGAGGGCGACCCCGTGCCGTTCTGGAACCTGGTGGGGCGCCCCTTCGAGGCCGCGCAGGTCGAGGAGCGAGAGGAGCGCGTGGCCCGGGTCGACGCCATCGCCCGCGAGGTGCTCGCCGAGGAGTCCGAGCCCAAGGTGGTGGCCCAGCCCAAGCCGGTGGTGGTGGAGGCCGATCCCGACGACGCCCTGCCTCCCTACCAGCCCCATCCCGACGACGCCAAGCCGGTGGAGCAGGCGGTGGAGCTGCCCCGCGGCGACGAGCTCGATCGCTTCTTCGGGGCGCTGGCCCGCACCGACGCCTCCCTGGCCGGGGCCATGACCCGCGCGGTGCACTGGGGCGACTCGGCCATCGGCATCGACGGGATCACCTCCGCGGTCCGCAAGCGCCTCCAAGCCCGCTTCGGCGACGGCGGCCACGGCTTCCACCTGATGGCCCCGCCCAACACCTCCTATCGGCACCGGGGCATCGACTTCTCCCACAACGACCAGTGGGCGCTGTGCTTCATCATCCACAAGTGCCGCAGCGACGGGCACTACGGGCTGGGGGGCGCCACCTTCAGCTCGGCCGGCGGCGGCCAGAGCTCGTTCGCCCCCGACGACGCGCACAGCTCCGGGCACGTCGCGCGCTTCGACGTGTACTACGCCGCCCGCCCGCGCGGCGGTCGGATCAAGCTGGTGGTCGACGACCAGGAGCCGGTCTACCTCGAGACCGACGCCGAGCAGCTCGAGGATCGCTTCCACTCCATCGAGGTCGACGACGGCCCCCACGAGCTGACCGTGCGGGCCTCGGGCGGCGGCCGCGTGCGCCTGTACGGCGTGGTCATGGAGCGCGAGGGCCCCGGCGTCACCTGGGACGGCCTGGCCCTGGTGGGCGCGTTCACCCGCCGCATGCTCGAGTACGACCCCGAGCACCTGCGGGCCCAGCTCGGGCAGCGGCAGCCCGACCTCGCGGTGTTCATGTTCGGCGGCAACGACATGATCCGCCGGGTCTCCATGTCCACGTACGAGCAGGAGTACCGCGAGGTCATCCAGCGAGTCCGCGGGGCGCGAGAGGACATGGACTGCCTGGTGCTGTCGCCCCTCGACCATGGGCATCGCGTCGGCGTGCGCCTCGAGTCGCTGCCGGTCGTGCCCAAGATGGTCCGGGCCCAGCGCCGCGCCGCCCAGTCCGAGGGCTGTGCGTTCTTCGATACGTACTCGGCCATGGGGGGCGAGGGGGCGGCCGGGCGGTGGTTTCGGCAGAGTCCGCGGCTGGTCAGCGGCGATCTCTCGCATTTGACGAGCCGCGGGCATGGGGTGGTGGGGGAGATGATCTATCGGGCGCTGATGCAGGCGTATGTGGCGTATCGCGATCGCGAGGGGTGAGGCTCGGTTGGGATCTTGGTTGGGTTGTGATGTGCCCCGTGCACTTCGGCTGGCCACCCTCGTAGATCGCGGATGGGGCGTCACGCAGGTATGACGCAGACCCCGACCAGTTCCTCACCGGGAGGCGCATTGCCATCCTCGTGCCATGGCACGCAGTCCATCGCCGGGTGCAGCGTGCTGCACGTGCTCGAGCCGAGCACGCAGTAGGGCGTGCAGCAGCCGACCGATCCGACGCAATCCGGGACGACGTCGGCATTGGCGCAGAAGAGACCAGGGTCGCAGGCGTTGACGAACTCGCAAGGGTCACCGAATGCCCCCTGCTCACCGCTGGCGTCCAGCACACAATGGAAGCCCTCGACGAACGGATAGCACGCCTGCCCGTCGGGGCAGTCCTGCTCGACGGGACAGCACGTCGGCAGACACAGCGGGAAGTCGCGCGACCCCCCGCAGCGCAAGTCGGGGTTCGAGCAGGTCGGGTCGTGCTGGTCGCCCTGGCAGTACTCGACACACACGCCCGTGTTGGTCTGGGGGTCGACGTTCCAGCACAAGGCCCCGAGCATGCAGCTGTCGAGCCCGCTCCAGATGTTCGTCTCCACCGTGCACGGCTCTCCGGCTTGGTCGGGATCGGGGACGATCGGCACGCACTTCGTGGCGTTCCAGGAGCTGCCCCCGTCGTTCGCCCAAAAGGAGCACTTGGATCCCGCGGGACAATCCTGGATCCACATGTCGCACTCGAACGCATTCCCCCAGTCGTACGACTCGATGAACGAGCTCGGAGGATCGCTGGTGCTCTCGTCTCCTTCACTGCTCGAGACGGGCTGGTCCTGCGCCGAGGTGCTGGTGTCGCTCGCCGCCTCGCTCGCCACCTCGCCGGTGGTCTCCTCCGCGGGCCCGAGCCGCGAGCTCGAGGGGCCGCAGCCGACCATCGATGCGATCAGAGCAACGACGCAGGCCACCGGCGTCTGAGCGGGAAGGGTGCGCATTCATGCATAGTAAATCGTTCAAAACTAACCTAGCAATACTCTATTTACGTTGATTAACCACGTCGAGATCACCTCGCCGGCGTCGCGCCGCTACGATGAGCCCCATGACGCCCGCCCGGGTCTCGCTGCTGCTCGCCGCCAGCCCCGAGCAGACCCGTGACCACGGCTGGTACGAGCCGATGGAGCTGCTCGAGCGCCGAGGGACTTCGAAGACCATGCACACCGAGCGCTGCGATGGTGCGGTGCTCGGGCAGCCCACCCCGGTCATGCGGGAGCGGGCCGGGTTGCCCGACGGTGAGCACCGGCCGTGGATCCAGCGCCGGCGCGACCGGTGGGAGAGCCGACCGCGCTGAGGCTCCCTCGCCGGGACGGCTCGATCGGTCGGCGCCCTGGTAGAGTGCCGCCCACGTTGGCTGCTCACACCCTCTCGATTGCTGGCCAGACCGCGACCATCGAGTCTGCGGAGCTGCAGCTGTATCACCTCGACGGACCCGAGGCGGACTACAACCTCCATGCCGAGCTCGACGGGCCGTGGCCAAAGCTCGCGATCAGCGGCCTGATCGACACCACGATGCTGCCCGGACCGGCCCGAGCTCGGGTGCAGTTCATCGACCAGCCCGAGACGGTCGTGGTGGACGGCCACGACGGCCAGCTCACCAATGCGGGCGAGCTCGTCTATCTCGAGGTGGTGCTCGACGGTGACCGGGCGCGCATCACCGGGACCGTGCCGCTCGAGTGGTCGGGGTTCGAGGCCGGCGAGGCCGGCGAGGCCCGGATGGTCGAGATGTCGATCGAGGTCGAGGCGAAGGTGGTCGAGGTGTAGGGGCTCGGGCGTCTGGCGGGCCAGAGCCGATTACGCGCTCCACGGCCCTCCTACGCCAGCAGCGTCGTCCGCGGCCCCTGCACGTGCTCGAGATCCTCGAACGTCTCCAGCTCGAGGTCGAGCGCCTGCCCCGACGCGGTGGGACCCGGCGGGTACACCTGCCCCGAGGGCTTCACTCCCTCCACCGGCGACGGCTGGGCCCGCTGCACGGTGGAAGGGGTGGCGCTGCCGGCTGCGCCCAGCCTCTCGCCCTACTGCCAGTACCTCGACGAGGGCTACCTCGGCTTCACCTGGGTCCTCGCCGAGGACGGGGCCTACGCGTGTCCCCCTCAGTCACGCTCGGCCCCGTCGGGGCAGCAGGGCTACTGCCTGTGGGAAGACTTCGTGCCGCCCGCCGCGGCCGAGCCCGACTGCGACGACTTCGACGCCACCGGCGACTTCGGCTTCCGCTGGCCCTGTCCGCCGACCTGACCCGCCCCGCCGACCCGGCTCTCACCGCCCCCGCGGCATGGCCTCGGCGCACGGGCAAGCAGAACTACGCGGGGCCAGCCCCGGCCTCGAGCAGGTCGCAGATCGCCTCGGCGATGGGTAGGTCCGTGGATTCCTGGTACCACGAGAAGCCCGGCGAGGGGTTGACCTCGAAGCACACCCACCGGCCGTCGGGAGTCTGGCGCAGATCCACCCCGGCCACGGGCAGTTCCAGCGCCTTCGAAACCCGGACGCAGGCGGCCTCGATCTCGGGGGGGAGCTGGTCGCCGTGCAGCGTGGTGCGGCCCCCCTGCCGGCGAGGATATCGATAGTCGTCACAGGAGCTGTCGATGCGACACGCCAGCACGCGCTCGCCCACCACATGGGCCCGCCAGTCCCGGCCCGGCACGTGCTCCTGGAACTGCGTGGGGCACCAGCGAACCCGCGCGAGCCGGTCGCGTTGCTCTGGCCCGAGCTTGGACACGATGCTTCGAACGCTGCTGATCGACTTGTAGATCAGCGCTCCGTGCTCTCGCTCGAAGTCGAGCACCGCCTCGGGCTCGGTCGTGATGAGCGAGCGTGGCACCTCGAGACCCGCGCTGCGGATCCGCTCGGTTTGATAGGGCTTGGACGAGTTGCTCGCCATGGCCGAGGGTCGGCTGACGACCAAGGCGGGGGTCAGCTCGCACCAGGTGCCGAGCATGTCGTCGACCTCGAGCGCGCGCTGCCACGCCGGGCTGCCCGGCGCGTGAGCACGGACCGCGGGCAGCCGCCGGGTGTCGTGGGGGCGCATGTAGAGAGCCCGAGCGTCACCGAACTCGACGCGCTCGGTGCCCAGGGCGATGAAGCCACCGACACGACCGACGCCGTCCTCACCATGGCCCACCGTGAGCTCGATCTCCGTGTCGAGCACGCGCCGCTGGTCGATGAAGAACATGTCGACCCTCCGCCGCTCCAGCTCGGCGCGAACGGCCGCGAGTGGTCCGTCGGATTCCAGGCCCCAAAGCAAGATCATCGTAGGTGCTCCAAGATCGTGTCCGCCACCGCGGGATCGTCGACGTCCACGAGCGGGTCGACCCCCAACACCCACCAACGCTGCTCGAGGAGGGTGAAGCTCACCGCGAGCAGCTCGACCCCGGCGTGGCGCGCGAGCGCGAGCAGCGGAGCCTCGACGGCGGTCGAAGGAGCACCCAGCACGCGATCGCGCACGACGGTCGCGCGCACGACGGGCCCGCCGGGACTCTCGATCGCGGGTCGACCGAGCACACGATGAAGGGGCCGGGTCGGCAGCCCCACCTCCGCCGCAGCGGAGAGCCACTGCTCCTGCCGCCAGCCGACTCCCATGAGCGACGTCGGGCTGGGGCGATTGAGCACGGGGCAAGACAGACCCGTGAGCCAGGCCAGCAGGAACGCGCTGATCTCTTGCGAGACATACGCGCGATCGACCTCGTCGATGAAGGGGAGCTCGTGCTCGTGGACGAGGGCGAGGCGCGTCACCACGCCGCGAATTCGACCGAAGGGAACCGCAACCCCGCTCGAGCCCATCGTGCCCGAGGGGGTTCCGGCTCCGCTGGTCCAGCGCCAGCCGGGTGCCGCGAGGTCATCCGTTGTCAACCGCAGAGCCTGCTGGGGCGCCCAGCGAGCCGCAAGGCGGCTCGCCGCAGCGTCGTGGCGACTGGCCAGGATCACGATCATTGGTCGTCGTCACCGAGGGCGCGATCGTCCACGGAGGGTCGCTCGGCGCCCTCGATGAAGGCCTTGCCGATGCCGAGATGCTTCTCGATGCGCTCGACTCGCTGCATCAGCCCCACGACCGCTCCCTCCAGCGTCATCGCCGGTCCGGCGGCCTCCGTGGCCGCTGCGGGCTGAGGAAGCACGGGCTGCTCCACGATGTCCTTGTCCTTCTCCTTGATCTCCTTGAATTCCTTGTCCTTCTCCTTGATCTCCTTGAATTCCTTGTCCTTCTCCTTGATCTCCTTGAATTCCTTGTCCTTCTCCTTGAATTCCTTGTCCTTCTCTTTGAACTCCTTGAGTTCCTTCTCCTTGATGTCCTTGGTGTCCTTGAAACCGCCCATCGTGTCTTCCTACCTTTCGTGCTCGCGCCCGCTGTCTCTCGCACGACGATACGTGCGAGGGACATCGAGCGTGATGCGTGGACAAGCTACCACCGCGATCTGGAAGTCGCATGCGGAAATCATGAACAATATCCAGTGCATATTCGCCCCACGCCGAAGATCGAAATAGCACGATTCCCATCGGCCGATGTCCATGACTCGACAGTGTGCAGATGAAAGAGCCAGTGCGACATCGACCTTGTCGATGGTCGATGGTCGATGTCACACTGCCACGGTGAGCACGAGTGCTCGCAGTTGCTCTTGCCCACGACCCAGCGTCAATGGGGTCTCGGCGTCCGAGCACGTAGACCATGAACAGGAACCCGTCGTTGCCACGCGCCCGACGGTGTATCGCTCGTGAATCGTCGGTGTCTCGCAGTGGCCATGGTCTCCCAGGCTCATGACCAGGGCGCACCAGCCCGAGTCGTACCCACGGTGATGACCACCATCTCCGCCGGGTACTGGTAGGACGCGCCGACGACGTGAGGATCGGTGATCCGATGGTGGTGGGCGTGGAAGATCCGGGAGCGGCCCCGGCCTTCCATGTCTGGGCAAGATGTCGCGAGCTCCACGACCCTCGAGCTCAGCCGAACCAGCGGCCCAGCACGTCGGTGAAGAACTCCACCGTCTGGGCCTCGCCGCAGTGCGTGCTCGCATGCTCCCGCGCGGCCGCCCCCAGGCGCTCGCGCAGGGGGGCGTCGTCTTGCAGCCGCTTCACTGCGGCCGCCATCGCCTCCGGATTGCGGGGCGGCACCAGCAGCCCCGAGCGGTCGTGCTCCACGTAGTCGCCCACCCCGACCGCGTCGGTGACGATCTGGGCCTTGCCCAGGTGCATCGAGCCCACCAGCGTCACCAGCCCGCACGGCGTCTCGCGGCTGCGCAGCGGGATGAGGGCCGCCGAGGCGTGCCACACCATGCCCCACGCCTCTGCGAAGGGCAGGTTGAAGTGCACCGCGAGGTTCGGCGGCGCATCCAGCCCCTCGAAGTTGTGCGGCCGGGCGATCGCCACGAACCGACTCGCGGGGCAGCGCCGCGCCGTCTCGCACAGGGTCTCGTAGTCGCGGGCCTCCCCCCCCAGCGCCACGAAGTAGTCCCCCTCCACCGCGCGGGGCGGCGGCGACTCGATCGGCGCCGAGACCCCCCACGGGGCCCGCAGCATCGCGCTGGGATCGAGGTCGAAGCAGCGCTGGTAGAGCGTGCGCTCGGCGTTGGTGAACACGGCCAGCCCGTCGACCCGCCGGAACGCCCGCGCCATCAGCACGCGGCGAACGCCGGGGGGCAGATCGGTGAAGTTGAACGAGAACGCCAGGTGCCGCGCGCCGAACTTGGCCTCGCCCAGCCCCAGCTCGGTCCAGGCCGTCACCCAGGGACCGTGGGACACGATCAGATCGAAGGGCTGGCGCCGCGCCGCTCTCGCCAGGCCTCGCACGCCCTTGAACCGGGCCAGGCCCCTCGCCCGCATTGCCACCCGCAGCGCCAGCGGCGACGAGAAGGCCACCTCCGGCGCCATCGAGAAGCTCTCCCACTGGAGCGTGCGCTGGCCGATCTTGAAATCGGGCGGGATCCGCTCGGCGATCCAGCTCCAGTCGGGATCCCGGTTCACCGAGATGTTCGCGATCCGAATGGAACGTCCTTCGCTCATTGCATGCCCGAAAGAACTGATATCAGTGTTATCCCCACCGGGCCAGGGGCCGGCTCGGGCCGGGTGCGCGCGCCCGGGGATCGCGTTCGGGACCCATGCCCACCTCCGCGTGGCAACGCTACCATCGCCGAGCGCACCACGATGCCCGCTCGCTGCCTCCACCAAGTCTTCCTCGATTCCGCCGCCGCTCACCCCGATCGCCCCGCGCTCGAGATCGGGGGGGCGATGCTCGACTACGCCCACCTGCGCACACAGGCGCAGGCCGTGGCCGCCACGCTCCGGGCCCACCGCAGCGACGACGGCCCCGAGCTCACCGCCGTGCTCGGCCAGCGCAGCCAGGCCGGGTTCGTCGGCATCCTGGGGGCGCTGTGCTCCGGGCACGGCTACGTGCCGATGCTGCCCAGCTTCCCCCCGGCCCGCACCGCCGTGATGCTCGAGCGCAGCGAGGCTCGCTGCCTCGTCGTCGACCGCCAGGGTGCGCGCGGGCTGGCCGAGCTGCTCGAGCGCGTGCCCCAGGACCTGACCGTGCTGTGCCTGGACACCACCCCGAGCGACGAGGAGCGCGCCCGGTCGGCCCGGCACACCCTGCTGGGGCCCGAGGATCTCCTCTCCGCCGACCAGTGGACCGCCCCCGAGGTCGGCGAGGACGACATCGCCTACCTGCTGTTCACCTCGGGCAGCACCGGCCAGCCCAAGGGCGTGATGGTGGCCCATCGCAACATCACGCGCTTCCTCGACGTGGTCGGCGAGCGCTACGCGCTGGGGCCCGAGGATCGCTTCTCGCACCTGTTCGACGTGACCTTCGATCTCTCGCTGTTCGACCTGTTCGGCGCGTGGTCCTGCGGTGGGTGCCTGTGCTGCCCCACCGGCCCCCAGCGCATGTTCCCCGCCCGCTACGTGGCCGACTCGTCGCTCACGGTGTGGTTCTCGGTGCCCTCCACCGCCCTGCTGATGAAGGAGACCCACGCACTGGAGCCCGGCTCGCTGGCGGGCCTGCGATTGGCCCTGTTCTGCGGCGAGGCCCTGACCGTGCCGGTGGTCGAGGCCTTTGCCGCCGCCGCCTCCGAGGCCACGGTGGAGAACCTCTACGGCCCCACCGAGCTGACGCTGGCGTGCACCACCTTCCAGTGGACCGAGGCCTCGGCCGCCCAGGCCGAGGGCGGCCTGGTGCCGATCGGCTCGCCCTTCCCCGGCATGACCGCCGAGGTCGTCGACGAGCAGCTCCGCCCGGTGGCGCCGGGCGAGAGCGGTGAGCTGGTCATGACCGGCCCCCAGCTCGCGCTGGGCTACTGGAACGACGAGGACAAGACGCGCGCCGCGTTCGTGGTGCTGCCCGGGCAGGGCGAGACGTACTACCGCACCGGCGACCTCGTGCGGCGCCCCGCCTCCGACGACCAGCCCCTCCAGTTCCTGGGGCGGCTCGACTCACAGATCAAGCTGCGGGGCTATCGGGTGGAGCTGGGCGAGATCGAGGCCGTCTTGCGCGAGGAAGGCCCGCTCGACGTGGCCATCGCGGTGGGGTGGCCGGCCGCGGCCAGCGGCGGGGCCGAGGGCGTGGTCGCCTTCATCGACGATGCCTCGATCGACACCCACGCCCTGCTCGACCGCGTGGCCGAGCGGCTGCCCCGCTACATGGTGCCCCGCGAGGTCCGGGTGCTCGAGCAGTTCCCCCTCAACGTGAACGGCAAGGTCGACCGCAAGGCCCTGCTCGCCTCGCTCGACTGAGCTCGACCGAGCTCGACCGACTCGATGAGGAACGGCCCCGCCGCCAGCAGCGACGGGGCCGTTCGATTGCGCCCGACCGCGGTTTGCACCCGACCGGAAGGCGGCTCGCGGTGCGCGATCAGCTCGCGGCGCTGGTCGCCTCGGGGACGTCGTTGGCTGCCGATTCCTCGACCTCCTCGACCTCCTCGTACGACGTGCGCCGACGCAGGCTCTCCTCGCGCCGCGCGGCCAGCTCGTCGACGAAGCTGAACAGCGCCGCATCGGCCTCCCGCGCCGCGGCCGGATCACCGGCCAGCTCGTCGGCCAGCGAGATCCGCAGTCGCGTGAGCATCCCGAGGATCTCCGCACGAAGCTGCCCCGCACCTCGGCGATCGGCCTCGGTGCTCGCCAAGGCCCGGAGATCGGCCCGAGCCGAGAGCCGCTCGCCGAGGGCCTCGCCCGCGGCCACGAAGCCCTCGACCCAGGTCGCCAGCGTCATCGCGCCCGGCAGGGGGAATCGGGACAGATCGCCGGCCAACGACGCCATCCGAGCGCGATTGTCGTGGGCTCGGGCCGCCTCGGTCGCGTAGCTCTCCCGCAGCACCGACAGCCGGGGCACGAATGCATCCCGGATCCTCATGATGGCCTCTCGATCCGCGGTGGACGCATCGGGAGCCCGCAAGACCGCCTCAGCGTAGAACCACAGGGCCCCGCCAAAGGCGTCGTGGCGGGCGTCGATCTCGGCGATGCGCTCGGCGAACGGCCGGGACCCATGGCTCACCGGGGGCAGCGCACCGAGCGCGACACGCAGGCTCACCAAGCGGGGGTGGTAGACGCGACCCACCGCGAACGACAGGAGGAGGGCCTCCTTGTCGTCGAGCAGGTTGCGCAGAGTGAGGGAGAGATCGGACAGCAGCAGTGCACGCATGGGTCTCACGTCTTTCTGATCGCAGCGGGCGATCAAAGGGCCCGTAGTGATCCGGGCGACTCGATCTGACATTCGAATTGCGATCGTCCTGCATCGGGACACATCTTCGGCCTCCCCGGCTCGCCGGCCAGCCGATCGGGTCGCTCAGACCTACCCCGAGCCTCGCCGGCCAGCCGATCGGGTCGCTCAG
>JGI12210J13797_11007308_pt1 | contig 13637 bp, 12 predicted proteins | sample ElkSlonscriptome_3_FD_13797 | JGI IMG/M metagenome (IMG submission 13797)
GAGGGCTTGGTGTAAGGTGTTTATGTCGTTTGGTTGAACTATTTCAACACGACAATTCTATCTTTTTGTCGTTTGATTTACTGGAAACCAAACGACAAAGAAAAATTTCCTCACTCACGGGGAGGGGCGATCGCGCATTGATGCCCTAAAAGAACGGATCGCTCGGATTACTGCGGTGCTGGTGAAGTAGGGAATTACCTAAAAGTGAATGGCACTGACGTAAGCTGATTTAAATTCATTCTATTTCTGACTGTCTTCTTCATTTTTCAGTCAGGTTCCACAGAAGGCAACAGACGATATCGCTTCTGAAGCTCAACTCTCGCTCGTACGATTGCCGCAATCACTTGGTCAGGGCTTTCAAGGGGAATTTGCATTCCCCAGTCTCTTTTCCCCTCCTGAGCCTTCGCAATAGTAGTCAATGGTTATGCCGTCAATCACTATGGGAAAACTGGTTTTAGATAGATTCGTCATTTTTTTGTATCTGTATGTTTTGTGAAGGTGTCGGCTCTTGGAATGACTGTATAAACAGCCCTTCCGAGATTTAGAACTCGTCATACTGTGCAATATGGCTGTTGTCGTCGTAGCCAAAGGCAAACGCTTCAGGGCTTCTGACCCCATAGGTAAACTCGGTTTTCCCAATAGACATCTTCAAGAANAAGCGGAGAGGTCAAAATAGAAGAGTCATCCCTGTGGAGATGTCTAAGGAATCAGAGATTCTTCAACCGATTGCTGCACTTAGTCCATGAGCGTCCTCAACAAAGCAAACGCATGGTGGGAATGGGAGCAGATGCTTTGTGGGAACTCTGGCAGCGAATTGCAGAAGCGGAACGAACGGAGCGCAAACAGCAGGCTCAACGACCTGACCGTCAACGGCAAGCTGGTGGCGGACGCAAAAAGGAGGCTCACCTGCTGTGTCGATTGCGAGTCACCCTGATTTATCTGCGGCACCATTGGACGATGCAAGCGATTGCAGAGACCATTGAGTGTGCAGAATCAACCGTGTGGAACTACATCCACGAGATGCTCCCGTCTCTTCGCAACCAGTTGCCCGCCAGTTTACTCGAACAATGGCAGCAGGAATGTTCCAGGGTTGAACGCGCCGAGTTAGACCACTGGTTGGCAGAGCTACCCGCAGGAGCGTTGCTGGTCGATAGCAGGGAGCAACCGATTCCTCGACCGAGTGATGAGCAACAGCAGGCGTCATATGACTCCGGCAAACAGAAGGATCACCCCCGCAAAAACCAAGGGATTACCTTGCCCAACGGAGTGGACATCGTTGATGTGGTTCTTGGGGAGAAGGAACCGTGCAGCGACAGCAACTTGCTTGAGCACACGCAAAGTGAATTGCCAGAAGAGCTATCGTTCATTGGGGACAAAGCCTATGTCGGTCGGCACAAGACGACCACTCCGCACAAGAAGCCTCCCAAGGGGGCACTGACTGCAGCGCAAAAGGAGTTTAATCGCCGGTTGAGTCAAAACCGAGTAGCGGTCGAGCATCTGATTCGAGTGATCAAAGATTTCCGAGTGGCAAAAGAGACGTTTCGGAGGCACTCACGCCTGTACGAGGAGGTGACGGCCTGCGTGTGTGGTCTCGTTCGTCTAGCGGGTGCAGTATGTCTAAATTCAGAGCTTCAGCAGCTCAACCTGCTCATTTTCCTTATTTTTGAAGATGTCTAATGAACCAGGTGAAGTGCAGTCATCGTCTTCCCCACGCCTCCCTCGAAGCTGGTAACGGTAACAATCATGGCAAGTCACTCATTAAGTAACTAAAAAAGTACCCACCATTAAATCACCACAACGCAATGCAGACGTAAAAGGAACAGCTTGTTTCCTGTGTAGTGAGAGATTTTCAGGGACAGCTCAACTGAATTTAGCCCGACTTAGTCGATGGTAAAAAGTTTTTACATCCTTTTATGTTAAAAAATTTACTAAATTACAGAAATAACAGAAGATGGATTTTGCTCAATACTTATACAAAGAACCTACATCATGCTGAATTCAGCTTTTCGGCTTGGCTCCATAAATCGGGCGGGACGGCCTGTTTAAGTGCAGCTAGAATCTCTTCATCTCCCTCGGCCTGCTGAATCATATCGCCGACATCGTTTATCGCCTCTAAATCGTAGGGAACTGGATCAGCGATTGTCGTGCTGGGTAAGTTATTCGGTGATTGTTGATCCAGTCCAATCGCTTCATTATTCAGGGGTTCTGCGGAGCCGACAAATTTCTCGAATCTCCTAGCGAGGCAGTCTAGCAATGAGGCTAGAGTCTCGTCAGTTTCAGGTGGCTGGTAGGTATATTGTCTGTAGCGATTGCCCCGTTCATCGCGGCGGGACATCTTGACACGGCGAGTGACACCGATGCTCGCCATCAACCGACCCAGCAGCTCCATCGGTTTTTTGCCGGGAGCGCGACCTAGTGCCGTCTGCATCTGCTTGCGCTTGCAGCGCTTATAAATAGATTGAACGGTTTCACTATTGATCGTTAGGGTCTGTTGGTTATCGATGATCTTCAGCAGTCCCAGAGAGTCTAGAGCTTCTAACTCGGCATAGTCAGACTGGATATCGGGCAGGAAGCATGTCCCGTCTTCGATCAGCTCTGCCCACATCTGTCGCGATCGCTCTTTAGCTACATTCATATGGCGCAGCATCCAGTAGCGTTCGAGCTGGCTCATCAATTTGCGCTCCGTGAACAGGAGTCGTTTGATAAGTTCTGCAGACCAGCAGCCCGTGGTTTGAATCCCAGGAAGCCGTGCGATTAGTAGTGCTCTCTCAGCAGCATATCGGTCTTTCAGACTGGCACTAAACGATGCCTTAATGCTGAGGGCTTCCGTCAAGCTGATCGTGCGACTGTGGAAGATGGCGCGAGTGTCAGCCTCCTTGATCGCGTCGCGGGTTTCCTTCATGGCCTCCTCTACTTCCTGGTCTTTATATAGGTCTATCCGATGAACTTGGTGGTTGGCCTCAGTCAGGGCATACTCTAGACATTCCCTGGTGTGCGATCGCTCAAAGTTCCGAGCCGCCATAAACGTTAGGGTAGCTTGGGTATGTGGGTCGTCGGCCTGTTTTAGGATCTGCTTACAAAAGTCCTGTAGCTTTTCAGCCCGCTCGTCTCCGACCAATGACGCTGCCGCGTCCATCTGCAAGTAGTCCAGCAATTGAGCTTGAAGTCTGCTTGCGAAGGGGCTTTTCGTGCCTTCCCACTCCTTTAATATTGTGTACTCTTGACACCAAACCGACCAGTTAAGACAGTCTCTAACTCGCCTCAAGAACTGCATTTGAGTATCGGTATCGATGACCCCACAGAAAAAGGCGTAGCCATGGGCGAAATAGTTCTGGATGCTGATGTCAATGCCCGATTCAGCTGTTGGGGACATGATCAGGGCATCGACTGGGTTCGCCTCTAGGTAGGTATCTGGAGCCTGAAGGAATGTCCCTACGGCTTCATCGCTGAGAGTTTTGCTGTCTACTCGCAACGTTCGGTAGCCTGCCTTAGAGAGTTTATCGTCTAGGGCTTGGCATTGAATTTGGCTATCGCTGATGACGACCGCCGCTCGTGCCATCCCTTCTGGCAGGTGTCGTGCTGTCGCGAGGGTTTCTATCAGCTTCTTCTCAACCGGAGAGCGATCGCGCAGCAGTGGCTCTCCGTCTGCGTTCACCGATTGCACCAGCTCCACTCGCAGGCGATCGCCTTTGAATTTATTGAGCTGCTTGATGACTTTGGCATCGGGGCCGCGCAGGGCAACGAGATAGTTAATGGCGATATCGGCATTGTTGCCATCCCAGGCGATAACGACCGCAGCTCTACGAATCGCTTCAGCGAAGCGGGACAGGCATTCTGAGCGTTTCCCTTTTAGCGTCGAGCTGGTGAGTCCGTGCTTAACGATGGATAAAACCTCGTCCAAAATCAGCACTTTGCCGTCAAAGTGCTGGGGATGGAAGTGAACCAGGCTATCCAGGCAGCAGGCAATCCGGCTATAGGGGTCAGCCGTGAGGTGATGGGCTGAATCTTGGTGCAGGTGGTAGAAATCGCCCCAGCGTTCGCAGCTTTGCAACAGCAGAGAATTTCGGGAGCCAAGAGCGATCGCGCCACCATCCAGCTCGTTTAAGATGCGCGATAGCTCTTGGGTTTTACCAGTGCCCATACCGGATTTAAGGGCATGGATATCGGATGCCCATAGCTCCGCCATGTCCACCGACACATAGTGCTGTTCTGTTGTTGCAGTCGGGGTATAGGTTCTGAGCTTTTGCCAGTTAGAACGAGCCTGTGTTTCCCGCAGAGCGAGCCATTCCTGGTACTGTTTTTCAGGTCGTTCCTGTCGTTCCCGATGGTTGAGTTTGGCGAGATGCCTTTGATCCCCCAGTGGTGATGCCGTCGCTAATAGCTCATGAACGGTATCTGCACCAGCGCTTGCCCACACATCATCAATACCCTTACCGAGGGAGGGAAGCCACCGGGAAACGCGGATGTTGCAGCCGTTCGCCTCCAGTAACTTTGCTGTGGCGCGAATGGCTTTGGCGACCGCTTGGCGAGTCGTTCGCTTCTCGTCTGCGTCGAAGACAAAGACAAACTCGCGGCCCGCTTGGGCGAAGATGTCCAGCTCTGGTATCAGTCGTTCTGGGTCTTTCCTCAGTCCCATCCAAATACCGGGAAGGGCGATCGCCGCATAGCCTAGCGTCAGGAGTAGCCCTGCCTTTTTAGATCCCTCCATTAAATAGATCGGGCTGCTCACATTGTGCAGAACATGTGGCCACAGATGGGGACGGGTGGGGTCATCGAGAAACGTTGCACGGGCTTCAACCTTGTATTGCCCTTCATACTTGATGAGTTTGTTTGGATTATCGGGGCTAGGTCGAGGGGTATCCGGTTTGAGCTGTCCCCAACTCATGGGTTCCCAACCCTTGAGCGGGTCAAGTCCAGAGCACCACCAGCCGCCATCCGTTAGATGGTCGTAGAGGTCTAATACCTTTCGAACGGGAGCAGTCGCGTACTGATGGGCATCACCGCCTAGACTATCGAGGTAGTCTCCAGCGACGGCTTCGATGGCGGTATTACCATAGAGGCTCTTAACGTTGGCTTCGATAATCGCCTGACTAACGCCAGATGCTGCGATCTCCTGGACATGGTGACGTGAGATGGAGGCCATCAANTGGACGCCTCCATTGATTTCCAGTGTTAGCTGGAGTTGAACTGGTTTAGCCTGCTTGCTTTGACCTCTGCTCTGAGCTGGGGTGAGTGGTTGCGGTCGTCGTGACTTTTGCCGTGGCTTTCTGTTTTGAGGCTGAGCCTCAGCCTCAAAAATCACGTACTGGGTGGCGACCCACTCGCAAGTTGAGCAGAGTGAGTCGCCTAAGCCAAGAATTTGAATGGCATCGCTGCAATAGCAGATGCCATATGAATCATTGGTAGATTTCATCGTGGGTTCCTGTTGTAGTGTTCAGGAGCCGTGCAGATGACTGATCCACTCGCGGGACAGGCTTCTCGCCTAGTTTGTGTACATTTCCCTTGGAGTGCGCGATCGCTCCAAAAAATTGGCAGCACAAACTAGCCGCGACTTGTTGCTTTTTTACAAGTGCGAATGATATGATCGAACCAATGCACGATGTGGTGGCAAAGAGATGCGAAAATCAAAATCCGCAAATCCAACCACTACAAAGCGATCTCGCATCTAAAGCGAGACTATGTACGGCTCCGAATAGCTTTTGAAACGTCGCGAGGCTGGTAATCTGCGCGGCGTTTCGGCATTTTAAATGATATTTGTCTAGTCTCCTCCTACTTCAGTTCTGGATCTGCACTTTCTTCTGCCGTCGCTATAGCAGAAGAAAGTCGCATCTGATCGATAGAGTATCATGCTTGTACTTATTAGTAAAATCTGTGAAAAATTGCATTTTTGCTATTTTAAATTCAACTAATTCAATTTCAATCCGCTTCTATTCCCTTTGAATTGAAGTAACTATTCTTTTAGTGAGTCAGCACTCCAGACAGCGTTTAAGTCGCCAATGAAACGACGCTGTTTTTACCCCTCGCTTGTGTCTAGCAGTCTAGCTACAAACTAAGAGTCTCAACGCTTTATAGAGCGTTATCCGAAGTGACTATTGTTTTAGTGAGGTTTAGCAAAAGATTGAATTTTTGGGTTTGAAAATTCAATCTTATATTGATTTGCACGAGCTTGAACAATTGCTATTACTTGAAACTTCTCCGGGCGTTCAAGTAATAGCAATTGTTCAAATGCTGGCTAAAAAAATTCAAAATTTACATACTTTACGCAGTTCAAACACAGTCGCTTAACTGCGCTCTTTTCCATGTCCTTAGTCTAGTCTTCAGCTTCTAGAGCCTCTAGCGATTCGAAGGTCACTTTACGCAGCTTACCGCCGACTAGCTTGAAATCCCTCTCGTTAATCAACTCAATAGCAGCCTGGATCAGAATAGAAGCCATATTCGAGACTGGCCTTGCATCTATATCAGCAAGTTCCTCCAGCCGCTTCATAGTCTCCTCAGGGAGTGGTGTGTGAACACGGGGTTGTTTGCGCAAATCTTCTACTTCTTCTTCTTTTTGGGCATTTTTCATCTAATTGTACCAAATAGTAAGGCCAAGCCTATTCTAGAGTTTCTCTAGAGATAATGGTTGCTCTTGGCATTCTTTGGTAAGTAATAGCATTTAATAATTATCAAAGTAAAACTCTTGATGCCTTCGGCATCAAATTCTGATATTTTTTAATTTAAGCGCACATTTGGCGCACAAAGATCGCACACCAATTCGCACAGGGTTCGTACAGACCTTGTGCAGGTCGAGCACAGATTGAGCGCACCGCAAACCTCCTTCCCCACAAGGGTTTGAGGTATTCATTTATTAGGATCTGTACAGATGCAGTACACTAATCCGCACGATTCCCGCACACCTAGCGCACAGGCAGCGCACACCTGCCGCACATCAACCGCACATTGCCGCACATCAGGTCGAGTATGTTGAAGGAGATCTGGTCGAAGGGGCTCCCTATTTGGGCAAAGAGCTGGCTGAGGAGCTAGGTATTGCTGATTCGACCTTGAGAAATCGCTGGTTGCCGTGGCTTTGAAGGTGGCTCCCATTGAGCTGCTGAAGACCGACGATGGCTATACCGAACTGGCATGGTCATTGGTGCTGGAGTTTAAGCAAGTGCCGAGTAAAGCGATTGCTTGTGGACACTGAGGGAGATTTCTCTGATCTGGTGACGGAGCTGCTAGATGCTTGGGTGAAAAAGCAAAGTGATTAAGTGATTGTTTCCTTGACTGACTAACTGATTAATCAGTTGAGTGCCGTATGAATATTTCTCACGGCGTCATTGGTGAACTGGGTTGGCGATCGCTCTCTTCTTTGACATCAGTCAGAATGAGGCGATCGCATCGCGGAATATCAGAAAAGCTCTAATTTAAGCTTTTCGCTTAACTGCTTGAGCGATTATATGATTAAGCAGATAACAGGAAGGGCGATCGCTCCAAATCAGCCTAACTCAGTAGGAAATACTTCGAGAACTTAATTCGAGTCGCCTGAATCGCCAGGTCATGCGCCTGCTCAATGTCGTCTAGATCGAGCTGAGCCACCATCTTCTCGCAGTAGGCGACCGCTTCTATTCCCACCGACTGCGGAATATAGTTGCGAGCAATGCGACTGCTGCCACTCACTGGGCTTTCCCATTCCTCTTTCATTGCGGTGGCATCCATGCCAAAGAGTCCCCGATAGACATAGTTTGTCCAGTAGCCGTAGCGACCTCGTGGATCTTTATCCTGCACCTCAAAACCCCATTCGCGACGAGCAGGCTTGCCCGATTCTCGCGACATAATCCAGCCCTGAACCCGCTGATCGTCTTCATAGGTATAGACCCGTTTCAGGATGGTGTATGCCTGGGCGTAGAGACCTTCAGCCGCAAACCAGGCCAAAAAATCAATCAGTCCTTCGCGAGCAGGTTTTCTCAACTTCCCTGGATTCTTCGCCCAGTCTTGAGCCAGCGTGACCCAGTCTGATGCTTCCAGCAACAGATACTCGTTGCCGTCTTCTGCCAAGATTTGCATCACTCTGAAACGGCTGGTAGAAGGGAGTTCTAGGTACTTCTCTCCGTCGATTTGCATCACCCTCCGCGACAGGGTAGTTTGGGGCACTCCAATGTGCCGATCCATGCCCCGAAAGCCCATGCCAATGCTGGGTTTATCTAGCCCCAAGCCGTTGGGGTCGATGATGATGGCCTTAAGGTCACGGGACTTGTAGCGCAGCGGGATGATTTGACCCACTCGAAACTCAGGCATAGGTCATTCCTACGACTTGCGTTCTTTTACTTTTTCAATCTCGTTCAAGCGTTCCTCAACCAGCAGCCTCAGTTTCTGAGCCAGCGGCAGTCGTTCCCAGAGCGGATTGTCTGCATAGGCAGCGTCAATCTTCTCTCTCAAGCCTTCGATGTCGAACGTTACGCGATCGGCCACGGTGTTACTACGTCTGTTTGCCACTGCCTAGCTTACCTCTGTGCTAAAAAAACGCTTCAATTTTATGTGATTCAACTTGCATCAAAAATAATTAAACGATACGATACGATTCATTACGCATCGCCCGCACAAGTCACGCACAGTATCCGCGCGTCTTTCGCACTGGAGCTGCACAAGTAGATCGCAGTCTAAACCGCCTACCCCATTGGGGTTTGGGTTATTTATTCACAAGGAGTTGCACAGATGCAGCACATCAACTCGCACGATTTCCGCACATCTAGCGCACAGGAGCCGCACACCTCCGCACAGGTGGCAGAGCTGATTGAAGGAGAGCTAGTCGAAGGGGCTCCCTATTCGGGTAAAGAGCTGGCTGAGGAGCTAGGTATTGCTGATTCGACCTTGAGAAATCGCTGGTTTCCGTGGCTTTTGAAGGTAGCTCCTATCGAGCTACTGAAGACTGACGATGGCTATACGGAACTGGCGCGATCTCTCGCTTTGGAGTTTAAGCAGGTGCCGAGCAAAAAGCCGAGACGCGATCGCTGGGTAGCCGAAGCCAAGGATCACTACAGCCGTGAATTCATGCCCGATGGCATCACACCCAAAGGTGTTTCAGAGAATCTGGGTGGGGCACTGGCGCTCCTGCGTGACCAGGGCAGCAAATTACAGACCGCAGCCGATGACCAGCTCCAGCAGCTCCAGCACCTGATCGAGTCTCAATCTCAGGTAGAAGCAGAATTTGATGAGGCAGAAATTGCCGCCATGAGAGCCACAGGCATGAAGCGAGGGGTAATGCGTTTCCAGATTGAAACGGAGCAAGAAGATGCAGCGTATTACCAGCTCCGCAAGATGAGATCTGAACAACGAGGCCAATCGAATGCTTAGGTGTCCTCGTGGAGTCCTAATTTTGAACTCTTTTTTTTGGCATAGTTCTCAGTGAAAAAGAGAGGCGCTGGGATAGTTTCCACCCTTCCCCAACGCCTCTTGCCCCGTCCAGTTAAAAACAGGAGCACTTTTAGTATGCAGTATTACTACTCGCTGCCACTTTTCGGTCTTGTTGCGATCGGGTCTGTATTGGCTACCACTCCCGTTAATGGCGGCAATTATCCTTGGGTCAACGGTATTCCAGAGGCTAATCCCTCTCAGTTTGGAACCCCTTCAAACGTGCGAATTTACGACTCTATTCCGCCTGTCCCTTCCGTTCCTGTTCCTACCCCGCAGTATGCGGCTCCATCTGCCCCTGCTCGGCCAGTGGTTCAACCCTCGACACAGGGCAGCTCTCCGGTGTTGAGCCGTGAGCAATATCGACAGGTGGTTTCTGGTGCGGCAACGGTTGACCCCGGTCTCTATCGCGTCGATTGGGGTTTACAGACTCCAGTTATGGCGATGTTTGAAGATTCGGAGCAGGGTTCAACGCAGATTGGTTTTTCTGTAGGAGCGGTTCCGCACCGTCGTCCACAGCCTGAGCCGAACTGGTACGGACGAGTGACAGAAGCGGTTCATCGCGATGCGGTTCGATCTGTGGCAGCTCGTGAGCGTCGATGGCAGGGCTATCGCGACACGATGCAGCAGTTCATTCCCATTCCTCAGTCTTCGCCGCAACGCACCTATGATCCGCAGGCTCCTTACGTGCCTCAGAAAGAGCGATCGCACAACTCAGGATGCTACTGGGATGAAGGCGTTCAGCGTTGCGGCTGATTTTGAAGCACTCAACTCAACTGAATCTGCCATGTCTAGCCAGATGACCTCAGACTTCGGTCGATTGAGCAGCTAATTACGCTAATGACTGACTTTTACTTTTAGGAGCTAATACAATGGGATGGTTTTCACGAAAGCTTGAGAAGGGGAGAAGTTCTCAGCACGGGGACTACAAAAATGAGACGGCAAAACTCAGTTCAGAGTCTGAGTTCAACGCTGCCAAGAATGCGATGATTGGAGGAGAGTTTCATATAGCTAAGGCTACAGAGGCCGAAGATGGGGACGCAAAAACGCCTAAAACTCGTCAATATCACGAGCGTTACGCTTCTGCTAGTTTTGATGCCGCGAAAAAATGTCTTGACGCGAATAGAGAGCAAGTTCTAGAAGAGGGTAAAGACGGTGACAACAACGATAGAAGGCTCCCAGGTTCGCCCTGGTGAAGCGTGGAAACCGAACGAAGAAACCTTTGACCAGTTCATGATCTATGGAGCCACTGATCTCCATGTAGGCATTCAGATTTTTACAGATATTCCACTCTCGTTCTGTCGGCCAATGTTAGATATGGCGGGTCAGTATGCGCCAATTATCCTTGGTGTGCAGTTGCCATCGGGCACACGCCCAAAAGACCCCGATTTACGGCGCTCTATATTCCATCAACACATTCCACGCTATGACCTGACCAGGTTACTGGATTTAATTCACGAAGACGAGCCTGATTGGATTCGCGACGGCGACACACTTATTTCTGGCCCCCGTACAGAGATTTCGTCTGAAGCGGTGTTCGAATGCGCTGAAGAACACTGCCGTCTTCCAGACACCCAAATACCTGCGGTCGAGTTGCCTTCAGCGGCTCATCAATCCGAGCCTTTACCTCGCCAGGTGCGAGGTAATTGGAAAGCTGCCATCATCGGTGGCATTAGTCTGTTGGTGGGCATAGCATTAGGAGGTCTAGCCTTCTAGCAAAGGAGAGATTTCTGCCCTCTATTCTTCGTTTAGAGGATGGCCTGGGACTCGCGCAACAGCGTCGAGGTTGAGGTTGAGGATGGCTATATGATTCGGCTAGATTATCAACTTCGTACACGAGATTGGAGGTGAGCACCAGGAGAGATACCATTGAGATGTGCTGGATATGCGCTGAGCAGGAGTCTCTATTTCCATGAAGATGCAGTCTCTAAAAGAAGCCACCTATCGAGCCTGGGAAAACCTCAGTCGCTTCAATGGTGCCGTCGTTCAGCCCCAGACCTTTAAGCCAGAGATGCGTCAGTATGGCGACCTGCGCTATAAGGCGACCTGGGAGAAGGCTTATGCCAAATATGCCGCTCGTAATATTCACGATTCCTGCCTAGATGCCTATGAGCTGATTACGATTCAGTTCAACACCAAGCCAGGACAGTTCGAGTACGAACTGCGCCACGAGATTTTTGAAGCATTTATCGAATTGCCAGATGGGCTAGACATGCTCAGAGATGGGCTTGAGCAGCTCCTTGGGCAAGACTTTACTCAAGAAAAGAGAGACGAAGAGTATGGGATTTTTGAGTTGGTTCGAGGTCAAGCCGGAAGACTCGGACGAGACACAGTTAGATCTGTTCAATCCTTCATCGGGCAAGCCTGTTAGAACACGGGTTGATGGGGCAACTGTTCGCAAAGACTTTACGAGAGCGATTCAAGACAGCGGAGGTGATAACATCGCCCAACGAAACTCTACTGTCGAGATGACCCGTGAACTGTTTGATTGCAGCGTCGATGAGCTATATCAAGAAACAGGCGGGAAGAAGAATAATCGCTTGACTCTACCGAAAGAAGCTCAAAAGGCATACATCGTCGGTGAAACGGTAGCTACCCATGACCTCAACGATGCAGGTAAGTTTGACGGCAATCAGCAGCAGGTGAATCGTCAGATTGAGGATACGGTGGTGGACTCTTCTAAAAAGGTGCGTAAATTATTTCCCTGGTAAGTCGGTTTGTCGTGTGTACCCGTGTAGCCTTTCCGAAAGGTGGGGCTTTTGTTTTGACTTACGGCAACCGTTCACACGCTAATCCATTGCTATCTCCATCTAGCCGATGCGGATCACCAGAGGTCATCTCCAGCACCTGTTGAGCTTGGGATCTGAAATCAGCGCAGTCGCAGTCAGAGATTTTGGCCGCAATCGCTCCACCTCGGAGCAGGTATGCACAAAGAAGCTGATGACGTCCGATGAGGTGATGCGCTTTGGCGTCGGGGAATTTTTGTACATCAATCTGTCCTATAACCAGTGGCCCATCCACTACGACCAGATCCCGATCCCAAAAAGCGATATCAGACTCAAAAAAGAGTGTGAGGGCATGTGGGAGACGATTCGCGATCGCATGATTCGGCTAGAGTACAACCGCAGGCTCGACCTCGATATGGAGGAGTAGATTCGGATATGACTCAAGGAAGCGGATCGGGTACGGCCCCTGCCTTCGGAGGAAGACGAGGCTGACGGTAGTAATGTCGGCTCACCCAGCAAGCAGACCACGGGTGTGATCAACCTGCCGGATGGGCAAGAGTTTTAGACATCCAACTCTGATGGGTGGCACTACGGCTGATCCTGAATGGCCTCTAGCAATTCATCGGCCAGGGATTGTAGCCGTTGAAATTTGCGTTTCAGCTTGGCCTCTGACTGGATACGTTTCCAGGCTTTCTTGCTGTAAAGCTTCTGAGCAGACTGACGAAACTGCTGCGGAGGATCGATTTCAGCAGCACTATCAGCATCAGAGTTAGCCTGCTTAAGTTCTTTGACTCGCTCTAGCAGAGCGCTTTTAGCCAACCCGCCCTCGACCTCTTGCAGCAAATCTTCCTGAATCTCAGACGGCAAGCTAGAACGACGGATGACATCTGCCTTCGAAAACGCAACCTGCCCCGCTCGAACTGCTTCTAGCAGGTTCTCAGGCATTTTTTGTACGGCAATCAACCGATTCGTCACGAAGCTTTCCAGCGTCAGCCCAAACTGAGCAAAGATGCGGTCAATTTGAGAAAGGACATCTAGGGTTATTATTCCGGAATAATAGTCACCCATCTCCTCCTCGACCTGCTCGTCATCCAGGCCACGAGCACGACGCAAATTTTTAATTCTGGTGAGTGCTTGAGCAAGACTGTCAGCATCTAGATCAAACTTCAAGCCAATGAGTGCGACGATGCTATCGGTCTCCTCGACCAAATTTAGATTCTCTCGAATCAGGTTGGAGATCAGCGCAATTTCTAGGGCCTGCTCATCATTGAGATCGCTTTCAATAGCGGGCAGTGTCTCTAGATTCAGGTCTTTACTACACCGCCAACGACTCTCACCAGAAACAATCTCAAGTTTATCGTCAGCACCTCGACGAACTAACAGCGGCTCTCTGACACCTACCTTCGCGATGGATTGTTTGAGCTTCTCCATCGCGGCTGGCTCGAAATATTTGCGCGGTTGAGTCAAGCCTTCGCGCAGGCGGAGGGGCACAAATTCCTGGATTGGGTACTGTGGCACCCCACT
>JGI12210J13797_10006952_pt1 | contig 13635 bp, 10 predicted proteins | sample ElkSlonscriptome_3_FD_13797 | JGI IMG/M metagenome (IMG submission 13797)
CGAGCACATGATGTTCCAGGGGTCCGCGCACGTGCCGAAGAACCGACACTTCGAGCTGGTCGAGCGCGCTGGCGGCTCGCTGAACGCCTCCACCTCCTTCGACCGCACCAACTACTTCGAGACGCTCCCCTCGCACCACCTGGACCTGGCCCTCTGGCTGGAGTCGGATCGGATGGGGTGGATGGTCGAGGCCATGACCCAGGAGAAGCTGGACAACCAACGGGATGTGGTAAAGAACGAAAAGCTCGAGCGCTACGACAATCAGCCTTACGGCGATTGGCTGGAGCGGATGCAGGCGTTGGTGTGGCCCCAGGACCATCCCTACCGCCACACGATCATCGGATCCATGGAGGACCTGGACGCGGCGGATCTGGAGGACGTGGCATCCTTCTTCCAGACCTTCTACGTGCCGGACAACGCCGTGCTCACTGTCGCCGGCGACGTGGAGGTGGACCACGCCTTCGACCGGGTGGCCGCCTGGTTCGGCGACATCGCCGCTGCGGGGGTGGTGCCGCCGATTCCAGGAGAGATCGACGTCGAGCTGCCCATGGAGGCGGCGGTGGTGGAGTGGGTGGAGGCCGACGTGCCCCTGCCTCGAGTGATGCTCGGATTTCGCATCCCTCCCTACACCGACGACCGCTTCCCGGCGTTGGATGCCGCGGCCTCGATCCTCTCCGGGGGGAGGGCGGCCCGGCTCTACCGGAATCTGGTCCGGACCGGCGTCGCCCGCGACGCCTTCGCCTACGCCTTCCCACTGGTGACCGGGGCCTCCTTCTTCCTGGTGGGGGCGACGGGATTCCCGGAGTCCGACCCCGAGGCCCTGGCGGCGCGGCTCCGGGAGCAGCTGAGGGAGCTTCGAAACGCCGACGAATCGGAGGTGGCCCGTGGCCTCGCTCTGGAGGAGGCCCGCCTGGTCCGCTCGTTGGAACACCTCCGTGAGAGGGCGGACCGCATCAGCATGAACACCATGCAATTCGACCGGCCGGAGCGGATCACGGAGGAGCTGGAGATCCTCCGCGCCGTGACGGCAGACGACGTCCAGGAGGCCGCCACCCGATGGCTCGCGCACGATCGCCACGCCACCCTCCTCTATCAGCCCCGGGAGTCGGCATGACCCTCGACCGCAGCCGCGCGCCGGCTCCGGGCCCGCTCCGGGCCTTCGATTTCCCGCCGGTGACCCGCCACGCCCTCGAAACCGGTCTGCCCGTGGAGGTGGTCCGTGTCCCCCACCTCCCCCTGGTGACCGCCGTGCTGGTCCTGCCTGCGGGAGAGGCGCAGCTCGCCGAGGACAAGGCGGGCCAGGCCGTCCTGGCGGGAGACGCCTTGGAGGGCGGGACGGAGGATCGGAACGGAATCGAACTCGCGGAGGCGCTGGAGAATATCGGCGCCGACGTCGACGTCTCCACGGGGTGGAACGCCACCCTGGTGGCCCTGTCCTGCCTCGCCGATCGGTTCCAGGAGGGCGTGAGCCTGCTAGGGGAGATGGTGCTGCGCCCGGCCTTCCCCGAACTCGAGGTGATCCGGGTGAGGGGTCAGCAGCGAGCCCGGCTCCGCCAGCGCAGGATGGATCCCGGAGCCCTCGCCGCCGACCACTCGGTTCGTTTCATCTACGCCGACGGTGAACCCTACGCCCGAAATCTCCTTGGAACCGAGGGAACCGTTGACGCCACCACCCCGGCGTCCCTCAAGGGGCTTGCCGAGGCGCTGTATCGACCCGGTGGCTCCGGTCTGGTGATCGCCGGCGACGTCGAGCCCGGCGAGGCGCTGGAGGTGGCTCGGTCGGTCTTCGGCGGCTGGACCGGCGGGGCGCCGGAGCGCCGGGATCCGGAAGGGGCTCCGCGGAGCCTCGAACGGCGGATCCAGGTCGTCAATCGTCCCGGGGCGGTGCAGTCCGAGCTCCGGATCGGTCATCCCGGGGTGCCTCGGAACATCCCCGACTACGCGGCTCTGGTGGTGGCGAACGCCGTCTTCGGCGGTGTCTTCTCCTCCCGGCTCAACTTGAATCTTCGAGAGGAGAACGGCTTCACCTACGGCGTGCGGGCGCGGTTCGCCTACCGCCGCGGTCCGGGACCGTTCTCCATCGGGACGGCGGTGGACACCGGGGTCACGGCGGCTGCGATTCGGGAGAGCGTGGCCGAGGCAGATCGGTACGTCGCCGAAGGGCCTTCCGAGGAGGAGGTGGCCTCGGCCCGGGACTACATCGCCGGGATCTTTCCGCTCCAGCTCGAGAGCACGAGTCAGGTCGCAAGCCGGGTCGCTGAGCTCCTGATCTACGACCTCCCGCGAGACACCTGGGCGACCCACCGGGCCCGTATCCGGGGAGTCGACCGGGAGGCGGCCTGGGCCGCCGCCCGGGCTCACATCCGGCCCGACGAGTTCCGGATCACGGTGGTAGGAGACGCCGAGGTCGTGGTTCCGGATCTCGAGGCGCTGGAGCTGGGCCCTGTCGAGGTCGTCGAACCCTGATGCGGCCACCCGTGCAACCGTTCCGCCCTCTTCCCGCATCCCAGAGATGAACGCTCGTTCGAACGGTCGAGACGCGAGTACCCGACGGGCCGGAGTCCAGACAGAATCGACCGCAGGAGTCCGACTCCGTTGACCCACCCCGCCCCGGAAGGAGGTCCCGGTCGTATCGGCCGGCGCCCGATCCACTCCGGCCGCATCGTCGAGTTGAGTGTCGACACCGTCCGGTTCCCCGATGGATCGGTGGGAGAGCTCGAGTTGATTCGCCATCGGGGGGCGTCCGCAGTGCTCCCCCTCCTTGGTTCTCCCGAGGACGAGGACCCCGCCGTCCTCCTCGTGCGACAGTACCGCTATGCAACGGGGGGCTTCGTGTACGAGGTCCCGGCGGGGATGCCGGACCGCTCTGGCGAGCCGTGGGACGACTGCGCCAGGCGGGAGCTCGAAGAGGAAACGGGGATGAGGGCGGGAACCCTGGAGCGCATGACCCGGATTTGGACCACGCCGGGATTCACGGACGAGGTGATCCGGCTCTACCTGGCGTGGGATCTGGAAGAGGGTGAGGTTCGGCTGGACGACGACGAATTCGTGGAGGTCGTCCGGGTGCCGTTCTCCCGAGCGGTGGAGTGGGTGAGGGACGGGACCATCGAAGACTGCAAGAGCATCGCGACGATCCTCTACGCGGCACACTTCGTGGTGGGGCGGCCTCGAGAAGAGAGACCGCCGGGCCGGCAGGGCGGCTGACAGAAGGGCAGGGTGTAACGTTCCAGCGGGTCGGAACGTCCCACCAGAGTGTCACCTCGAAGGGACGCGGTGCGGTCCTGTCGGTGCGGAAGGCGAGGAATCAGGACGTTTCTCGCGGTGGCACGAATGGTGCAAAAAGTGCCAGTGCGATCTCGGGGCGACCGGGGCGCAGCATTCAGATGACGCGGGGAGGCGATCATGGCCGGGAACTCGGTACGAGCGAAGAAGAACGCTGCTCTCTCCATGGGAGAGGCGGTCCTCCGTCGGCGTGCCCTCAAGGACATGACCGACAGCCAGGTGGTGCAGGCCTTCCTGGACGGGGAGCAGCGGGCCTTCGGCGAGCTGGTGCGGCGGTATGACAATCGACTCGTGAACTTCGTCTACCGGACGGTGGGGGACCGGGAGCGCGCCCAGGACCTCGTCCAGGAGACGTTCGTCCGCGTGTATCGCCACCTTCACCGCTTCGACCAGTCGAAGAAGTTCTCGACGTGGATCTATACCATCGCCAGCAACCTGGCGAAGAACGAGCTCCGCAACCGGTCGCGGAACCCGTTGGTCCTCTTCCAGACCCTCAAGCAGAACTGGGACGCGGACCACCGGCCCTTGGAGTGGGAGGACACCCAGTTCAAGCCGGACGATCTGTTCCGGAAGCGCTTCCTGCGGGAAAAGGTCGAGGCGGCGGTGGATCAGCTCCCCGAGCACCACAGGGTCGTGTTCGTTCTCCGGGAGCTTCAGGGGAAGACCTATGAGGAGATCGCGGAGATCACGGGCTGCAACCTCGGTACCGTGAAGAGCCGGCTCAATCGGGCCCGGAACAACTTCGCCCAGATTGTTGCCCCGATGGTCGACTGAGCCGGCGCCAGCGACCCACTGACGGCCTCCGGTCGTCTCCTCTCGGGTTCACATGACAGACCTCACCTCGGGTCTCGGCGGGCCTTCCTGCCGGGGCCCGAGGTGCATCCGGGCGGCCGGCTCGAGCTCGTGGCAGGAGTGGAACCCGGACTCCGACGGACCAGTATGAACGTCAGCGACTGCGAGAGCGACCTGCTCCCTCTGGTGCACCATCCATGACCTGTTCCGAGTTCATTCAAGGGTTCTCCGACTACATCGATGGCGTGTCGAATTCCGACGGCATCGAGGCGGCTCGGACCCATCTTCAGAGTTGCGAGTCCTGTCGTCGGTACGAGCATACCTACCGTCGCGGCGTGACCCTCCTGAAGAGCTTCTCCGATCTGACCGTTCACGACGGCTTCGAACCGGAGTTGGAGCGGCGCCTTCGCAAGGATACGGCGCTGGCTCTCCAAAGTCTCGGGCGCCGGCCGGCGTTTTCCGGCTCCCCCATGACCATGGTCCTGGGGATGGCTCTCGTCCTGGTAGGAGCCGCCTGGTCGCCCTTCCTCTTCTCCGGCGGCGTAGAGGTGGACCTGAGACCGATCCGGGCCGCCACCCCGCAGAGTCGAGCGCTCACCGCCGGTCGGGTGGAGCTGGGCTTCCGTACCTCGCGGGGAAACCGGAGCCAGGGCGAGTTCTCTACGGTCGAGCTGTGGGACGAACCATCGAGCCTCCTGCGACAGTATGCGCCGGTCTTGCGGGGGTACACTGCCGCCGGCCCGCGGCTGGGGCTGGACTGAGTCGACGGTGACCGAACCCGCGGCGGCACTGCTGGCCAAGGGCGGAAAGGGCGGCGTCTTCTATCTGCACGGCTCGGATGAATTCCGGAAGGGTCAAACCACTCGGGCCCTGATCGACGCTCACCTCGACCCAGGGACCGCCGACTTCAACCTGGACCGTCTCCGGGGTCGTGAAGTCGACCTGGAGCGTCTGGCCTCGGTCATCGGAACCCCGCCCATGATGGCGGAGTGGCGTGTCGTGGTGCTGAGCGAGACCGAAGGCCTGGCCGGCTCTCGTAGAGCCAAGGAGTTCCTTCTGCAGACGGTGGCGTCCCCTCCCCCCGGGCTGGCCCTGATCATGACGTGTACGGTGCCTGGATCGAGCAAGGCCCGATTCTACCGGGACCTGGCGAGCCGAGCCCGCTCGAGGGAGTTCAAGGAGCTCGCCCCAGACGACGTTCCGGGGTGGCTCATGGCCCGGGCTCAGCAGGCTCTCGGCGTGGAGATGGAGCCTTCTGCCGCCGCCGCCCTGGCCCAGGCGATCGGCGCTGACCTCGGGGTGCTGGATCAGGAGCTGCAGAAGCTCTCCGGATATGTGCAGCAAGGGCGTCCCATCACCCGAGCCGACGTCGAAGCTGCAGGGACTTCGCTGCCGAGTCAGGATCGGTGGGCGTGGATCGGCATGGTGGGGGCCCGACGGTTCCAAGAGGCGTTGGAGTCACTCCGGGTGCTGATGGGGCAAGGCGAGAGCGGGGTCGGTCTGACGATCGCCCTGGCGACCCACATCCTCAGGCTGGCAGTCCTGGTGGATCGCGGTCAGGCGGCGCTCGAAGCGGCCCTTCCGCCTCATCAGCGCTGGGCGGTCCGCAACCTGGTCCGGGAGGCGAAGGGGTGGTCGATGCCGGAGCTCGTAGAGGCCATCGAAGCCCTCCGGGTGCTGGACCGGCAACTCAAGTCTTCGGGGGCGTCGGACGCCGCCCTCCTCGAGACGTGGCTCCTGCAGAGGATGGCATGGGGTCGGTCCTGATCTCCCGTCGCTGGGTCGCCATGCTCGCTGTCCTCGTCGCGACCGCGGTGACGAGCCTGCCCTTGGCGGCCCAGTCTCTGGGCCAGGTCGATGCTCACCTGCGAGAGGGGCGACTGCAGGAGGCCCGGTCTACGTTGCTGGACTGGGAAGCGGCCAACCCCCGGCCCCGTCGGGCGGAGCGCCAACGGGCACTCTGGCTCCGTGGCCTCCTGACCCTGGATCCGAACGAGGCGTCGTCGAGCTACGCGCGGCTCATCGTGGAGTATCCCGGTGGGCCATTTACGGATCGAGCCCTCCTGCGCCTGGCGCTTGCGGCGGACCTCCGTGGTGACGCCGATGAGGCGGCCATCCACTACGCCCAGCTGGCCCGGGACCATCCCACCAGCCCGCTTCAGGCCAGAGCGGAGCAATGGCTCCAGGATCATCCCGAGTCGACCGCTGAAGCCTTGGGGAGCACCCCGGCCCCCTCGGGCAGCCCTTCCGGGAACCGGGTGAAGATGGAGTCAGCGGGTGCGGTGTCCCGGACGACGATTCCCGCTGAGGACGCGGGGTACACGGTCCAGCTCGGCGCCTTCTCGGACCGGCGCTGGGCCGATGATCTGGCGATCCGGCTTCAGGACGCCGGTTTCCAACCTCGGGTCGTCCGCCTGGCCCACGATGGGCTGCTCCGGGTGCGGATCGGGCGCTATCGGACCCGCGCCGAGGCATTGGTGGTGCGAGACGAGGCCCGGGCTGCCGGCTTCGAGGCATCTCTAACCACTGATGCCCGGAGGGAGACGGCGGTGGGCTGAGCCCTCCTTTGTGAGGCGAGCCCTTCCTGATCGAGCCCTACCTTTTGTGAGCCGAGCCCGTGCGCGAGAAGGGGTTCGAAAGACCAGATGCCTCTCGGCGACGGGCCCTCGATGGCGATCGGACGTCACCGACGCTCCACGTTGCCCGCCGGCCCCGTGGGAGACGAGATTGCGTCCTCCGCCGGCCGTCTCGCCGGCTCGTCCTCAGCAAGGAGTCTCCGTTGAGCGCCCCGCGACCGAGCCCGCCGCACCCCATCACGTCTCCGCTCCACCGCCTCCGTATCCTCCTCGCCCTACTCCCGTTTCTGGGAGCCCTGAGCGCGGCGGCCCCGTTGCGAGGGCAGGAGGGCGAGGTCTTCGAGCCCATGGACGTCTTCGGGCTGGAGTGGGCGACGGATCCCCAGGTGGCCCCCGACGGCTCGACGGTCGTCTACGTCCGGAATTTCTTCGACGTCATGACGGATCGGCGCCGGACGAACCTCTGGGTCGTGTCTGCGGACGGTAGCCTGCACCGGCCTCTCACCACCGGCACCGCCTCGAACGCGTCCCCTCGCTGGTCTCCCTCCGGGGATCGGCTGCTCTGGGTCTCCACCGAGGATGGCTCCTCCCAGCTCTGGATGCGCTGGATGGACACCGGGGAGGAGGCCCGGATCACCAACCTGACCGAGAGCCCGGGGGCCTTCTCCTGGTCGCCGGACGGCCGCTGGATCGCCTTCACCCAGTTCGTGGAGTCCGAGTCCCCCTCGGCCCTCGCCCAGCGCCTCACCCCCCCGGACGGCGCCGAGTGGGCGGAGCCGGCCGTGGTCATCGAAGGGGTGGACTACAAGAGCGACGGCCAGTCGGGATTCTCCCGGATCGGCAACACCCAGGTCTTCGTCGTGCCGGCGGAGGGGGGCACTCCCCGGCAGCTCACCCGGGGGCCCTGGGATCATACCGGGCCCGTCTGGACCCCCGACGGAGGTCAGCTGATCGTGGTCGCGAACCGCCGGGAGGACGCCGACTTCGAGCCCCTGGACTCGGACTTGTGGGCGGTCGCGGTTTCGAACGGGGCCATCACCCGACTCACCGACCGGTACGGGCCCGACGGCGGTCCAGCCGTTTCCCCTGATGGGGCGCGGATCGCCTACACCGGGTTCGACGATCGTCAGCAGGGCTACCAGGTTCCCCGGCTCTACGTCATGGACCGGGACGGGTCCGGCTCCCGGGAGATCGTCACCGGTCTGGATCGGGCCCTCGGCGGTCTGGTCTGGGACGCGGACGGGGAGGGTCTCTTCGTGCAGTACACCGACGAGGGGGACGGGGTGGTGGCTCACGTCTCGCTGAACGGCGATGTGGAGGTCCTGGCGGAGCATCTCGGTGGGACCTCCATCGGACGGCCATACGCCGGAGGCTCGTACTCCGTGAGCCCTGAGGGTCTCGTCGCCTTCACCCTTTCCTCCCCGGAGCACCCCGCCGAGGTGGCCGTGGCGGCCCGGGACCGGGAGACCACCCGCCTGACCCGGCTCAACGAGGACCTCCTGGCCCACAAAGAGCTTGGTGAGGTCGAGGAGCTATGGTGGGAGTCCTCCTTCGACGGCCGGCCGGTGCAGGGCTGGCTGGTGAAGCCACCAGGGTTCGATCCGTCCAGGGAGTACCCCCTGGTTCTGGAGATCCACGGGGGCCCCTTCTCGGCCTACGGGCCTCACTTCTCTCCCGAGGTGCAGCTCTACGCCGCCGAGGGCAACGTCGTCCTCTACACCAACCCCCGGGGCAGCACCTCATACGGCGAGGAGTTCGGCAATCTGATCCACCACGCCTACCCGGGGAACGACTACGACGACCTGATCTCCGGCGTCGACGCTGTGGTCGATCGGGGGTACGTCGACGAAGATCGCCTCTACGTGACCGGGGGCTCGGGCGGGGGGGTCCTCACCGCGTGGATCGTCGGGAGCACCGACCGTTTCGCCGCGGCAGCAGTGCAGAAGCCGGTGATCAACTGGGCCAGCTTCGTACTCCACGCCGACAACATCGGCTTCTTCGCCAAGTACTGGTTTGGCGAGACACCCTGGGAGGATCCGGAGCACTACTGGTCCCGGTCCCCGCTCTCTCTGGTCGGGAATGTCACCACCCCTACCATGCTGGTGACGGGAGAGGTGGACTACCGGACGCCCATGTCCGAAACCGAGCAGTACTATGCGGCCCTGAAGCTGGAAGGCGTCCCCACCGCCATGGTCCGGATTCCCGGGGCCTCGCACGGGATCGCCTCGAGGCCGAGCCAGCTGCTGAGCAAGGTCGCTCACATCCTGGGGTGGTTCGAGCGGTACCCGAGCCGGGCGCAACGGCCCGTCTCCTGAGCGCAGATCTGACACGGACCGGACGGTGAACCGCCCGAAAGCGGCGCCGGCGGGGAGTTCGACCCCGCCGACGGGAGGATACGGATTCGGGACCGGGCCGGTCTTCCTGGCGAGCATCAGCACCATCCTCGGCGCCATCATGTTCCTGCGGTTCGGCTACGCCGTGGGGAGCGTGGGGTTGATGGGGGCGCTCCTGGTCATCGTCCTGGGACATGCGGTCACCGTCCCCACGGCGTTGGCCATCGCCGAGATCGCCACGAACCGTCGGGTCGAGGGCGGTGGGGAGTACTTCATCATCTCCCGCTCCTTCGGCACCTCCATCGGCGGCGCGATCGGGATCAGCCTCTTCGTCTCCCAGGCCGTCTCCGTGGCGCTGTACATGATCGCCTTCGCAGAGGCCTTCACGCCCCTGGCGCCCTGGTTCCAGGACACCCTGGGCTTCGCCTTCGACCCGCGATTCGTCTCTGTGCCGGCGGCTCTGGGGCTGATGGCCCTGGTGCTCACCCGAGGCGCGGATCTGGGTGTGAGGGCCCTCTACGGGGTCGCTGCGATCCTGGGCCTGTCGCTGGTCCTCTTCTTCGCAGGCGGGCCCATGGAGGGGTACGACGCGTCCCGCCTGCCCCTCGTGGCGAGCCTCCCCGATGCCGATCCCTTCATCCTGGTGTTCGCCATCTGCTTTCCCGGTTTCACCGGCATGACCGCCGGCGTGGGGTTGTCCGGCGACCTCGCCAATCCCCGGAAGTCGATCCCCCTGGGGATCATGTCGGCCACGGTGGCGGGGATGGTCGTGTACGTGGCCCTCGTCGCCAAGCTGGCCTTCTCGGCGCCGGCGGAGGCCTTGGTGGACAACCAGCTCGTCATGAGCGAGATCGCCCTCTGGGGGCCCATCATCCCCATCGGGCTGGCGGCGGCAACCCTCTCCTCCGCCATCGGCTCGATCGTGGTGGCGCCCCGGACGCTTCAGGCCCTGGGCGGCGATGGGGTCGTGCCGGTGCCCGGAGTGAACCGCTTTCTCGCCGCCGGGGAAGGGGCCACCAACGAGCCTCGCAATGCGACCCTGATCACCTCGCTGATCACCCTGGTCTTCGTCCTGCTCGGGTCGGTGGACCTCGTCGCCCGCATCGTGTCGATGTTCTTCATGGTGACCTACGGGGCCCTCTGCGCCATCTCCTTCCTGGAGCACTTCGCAGCCCGGCCCTCCTATCGGCCCAGCTTCCGGTCCAAATGGTGGTTGAGCCTCTTCGGAGCGGTGGCGTCGCTCCTTCTGATGCTCCAGATGGACCTGGTGTTCGCCGTCCTCGCCGTCATGGTGATGCTGGGGCTCTACCTTGTGATCCGCCGGGCCGGAGGAGAGGAAGGAGACGACCTTCAGGCGATCTTTCACGGGGTCCTGACCCAGGCAACCCGGTGGAGCCAGGTCCGTCTGCAGAAGACGAGGGGGACCGACTGGAGGCCCAGCGTGATCCTCATCACGCCCCGGACCTTCGATCGTCACGCGCCGATGCAGCTTCTGGAGTGGCTGGGCTACCGATACGGCTTCGGAACCTACCTACACCACGTGAAGGGGTTGCTGGACCCGGAGACCGTCGAGGAGTCCCGGGCGACGCAGGCACGTCTGATCAAGCTGGCGGCGCAGCGCAGGGGGGCCGTCTTCGTGGACACGATGGTGAGCCCCTCCATGCGCTCCGCCCTGGCTCAGAGCCTCCAGATGCCCGGGATCTCCGGAATGGACAACAACACCGTCCTCTTCGAGAACTCGATCCACGACGAGCCCGGTGTGCTGGAGGAGATCCGGGATGGGTGCCGCCTGGCGGCGGTGGCACAGATGAATCGATTGGTCCTGAGACACACGGACCACTTCTTCGGCAACCGGCGCGACATCCACGTCTGGTTGACGTGGCACGACTATCGGAACGCCAATCTCATGATCCTCCTGGCGTACATCCTCCTGGGCCATCCCGACTGGAGGGACGGTGAGATCACGTTGTACGCGGCGTATCCCAAGCCGGAGGTGAGGGAGCGTACCGAGGAGCTGCAGGGGATGATCTCGGAGGGGAGGCTTCTGATCTCGGAGAAGAACGTCCGTGTGTTCGGGACCGACGACCGCACTGACTTTTCCAGGCTCATGGAGGTGAAATCCGCCCATGCGGACCTGGTGATCCGAGGATTCACCGAGACCAAACTCGAGCAGAAGGGGCCGGAGTTGTTTCAGCGGCACGGAGGGCTCCGAGACATCCTGTGGGTGTCGGCGGAGGAGCGGATCTTCATCGAATAGGGGGCCGCTGGCGACGTGGTCGAGGCGGCCGTCGCATAAAAAAAGGCCCTTCGGCACCCGAGTTGGAAATTTGCTTGCGTCAAAACCGCGTCCCGGGGATCTTCGGTGGCCATCACCCCGAACCGGAGTCGCGCATGCCCCATTTCCCTCAGCCGTCCAGCGGGACCCGGGCCTGAGATGGGACGTTGGCGCGACCCCGCTCCTCGGGACTGGATGCACCCGGATCGTAGCGACCGGACCGGCCACAACCGACGGTCCCAGACGCAGGGCGGAACGATGGAGGTGGAGCGGAGAACCTCTCGTTGGTCCCAGGGTTTGCGGCCGCTCCGGCGGAGTGAGGGCGTGCCTGCGCCGCTGGAGACACCGGACTTCCTGCATCGGGCTGAGCTTTCCTCGGCCCGGGCCAGAAATCGTGCTCTGGCCCTGTCGCTTCTAGGCCTGGTCGGGGCGGCCTCGATCGTCGCCATCGCGCTGCGGGCCCTCCTGAGCTGACTTGCGCCCGGGATCGTCGGGGTGCCAGCAGGGTTGAGAAAGGGCCATCCGGTTCCTACCCCGAGACCCCGATCTCCCATGTACGTCCTCGTTACAGGCGCCACAGGCTACATCGGAGGACGGCTCATTCCCCGGCTGCTCGACGCCGGACATCGGGTTCGGGTCCTTTCCCGGGACGTGGATCGGCTGGCCGCTCGACCCTGGATCGACCAGGTGGACGCCGTCGAGGGGAACGTCCTCGAGAGGGAAGACCTCGCTCGGGCGCTGGATGGAGTACAGGCCGCCTACTATCTGGTGCACTCCATGTGCTCCGGGACGGACTTCGTCGAGCGGGATCGGATCGCCGCCGAGACCTTCGCCGACATGGCCGGTCACCTGGAGCAGGTGATCTACCTCGGGGGCATCCTCCCCGACGCCGACACCGTCGAGAATTCGAAGCATCTCGGCTCCCGGGCCGAGGTGGGACGGATCCTGAGAGAGCGACTCCCCACCACGGAGTTCCGGGCGGGGCCGATCATCGGGTCGGGATCGGCCTCCTTCGAGATGGTCCGCTACCTCACCGAGCGCCTGCCCGTCATGACGGCTCCGCGCTGGATTCGGAACCAGGTCCAGCCAATCGGCGTGCGCAACATCCTCGAGTACCTCGTCCAGGCCCTCGGCCGTACCGACGCTCTGGGGGTGATCGATGTCGGCGCCGACGTCCTCACCTTCAAGGAGATGATGCTGGAGTACGCCCGCGTTCGCGAACTGCCCCGCGTCATCATCCCCCTTCCGATCCCCCTTGGACTCGCCGCCCGCTGGATCGCCCTGGTGACACCCATCCTGAACTGCCTGGCGGAGCCTCTGGTCCAGGGGATTGCGAAGCCCGTCGTCGGAGACCGGACTCGGGCGCTGGAGCTCTTCCCGGACATCGAGATCATGTCGTACATCGATGCGGTAGAGCTCGCCCTTTATCGGGTGGAAGAACGAAATGTGAAGACCCGCTGGAGCGACTCGGTGGGGGAAGACGAGAGCTTCGAGTTCGAGGATCGAGAAGGGGTGGTGCGGGAGGTTCGCTCGCGATATGTGGACGTCCCCCCGGAGGCCGCCTTCCGCGCCTTCACGTCGCTGGGGGGTGACCGGGGCTGGCTGGTCTGGAAGTGGGCTTGGTCGCTGCGGGGCTTCATGGACCAGTTGATCGGAGGCCCGGGCCTCCGGAGAGGACGACGGGACCCGGAGCTGCTCCGGCTGGGAGACGCAGTCGACTTCTGGAGGGTGGAGGAGATCGATGAGCCGCGGCTGCTTCGTCTCCAGGCCGAGATGAAGGTGCCCGGCCGTGCATGGCTTCAGTTCGAGGCCGAGCCACAAGGAGGGGGCACCCGGCTCGTCCAGGCGGCGCTCTTCCAGCCGAAGGGCTTCTTCGGCTGGGCCTACTGGTACAGCGTCTACCCTGCCCACGCCTTCATCTTCGACCAGATGATCGACGCTGTTGCGGAGCTGGCGAGGAAGATCGACGGTGAGTTGGCAGGGTCCGGTCAGAGGGGCTGAACGCGGGCACCTGGAGGGCGCACCGGCCCGGTCCACGAGTTCTGGACCCGGCTCCAGAGGCCCCCTCGGAGGGCGTCGACCCTGGCCTGGAAGCCCGGAGCGCTCCGGACCGGATCGAAGAGGTCCGACTCCAGCACTCTCAGTTCGACCCCGGTGGGGGAGGCGTCGTACGCGGTCTCGATCCAGCGCAGTGCCTCCGTGGTATCCCCGGTGTAGCCGAAGAAGACGGCCAGGTCCTCTGCATCCAGGACGGAGCTGAAGGCTCCCGGCTCTCGGGGGTAGTCGGCGGCCAGGGCGGAGATGAGCTCCCGTGCCTGCTCCCGGTCCCCGTTCGCCCACAGGCAAAGAGCACGGGTCCCCTGGTGCGGACCCAGCT
>JGI12210J13797_10072416_pt1 | contig 13630 bp, 10 predicted proteins | sample ElkSlonscriptome_3_FD_13797 | JGI IMG/M metagenome (IMG submission 13797)
ACTGGTGGATTCACGGCGTTCATTCCGTGGAGTTTTTCGGCCGATTATACCGATCTTGACTGTCCGCGTCCGCAGAATGGCGTCGATTATCTCCGCCTGATCGCGATGGCGCGGATCATTCTCGATAATGTGCCGCACCTGCAGGCGGGCTGGGTAACTGAAGGCCCCGATGTGTCGCAATTGGCATTGCAGTTCGGTGCGGATGATTACGGCGGCGTGCTGATGACGGAAGAGGTCGTGAGTGCCACCGGTGTGGATTATCAGGTCGATGAAGATCTTGTCCTCTTTCTGATCCGCGAAGCCGGCTATATTCCGGCACAGCGTACGACGCAATATGAGAATATTAAGATCTACGACGAAGCGCCGGCGGAGATCACCGAAGAAGAGATGGCCGTAGCTTACGTGGAGTAAAAACAGTGGCAAAAAATATTCTCGGCGGGGATTTGATCCCGTGCAGTATGGATCCGCTTACCGGTTTTTTCCGCAATGGAAAATGCGATACGCGGGCTGATGATCAGGGCATGCATACGATTTGTGTGCTGATGACCAACGAGTTTCTGGCGTACTCAAAATCGGTCGGAAACGATTTGTCCACCGCGATGCCTGAATATGGATTTCAAGGATGCACGGCGGGGGATTACTGGTGTCTCTGTCTTTCCCGCTGGATTCAGGCCTATGAGGCGGGTTATGCCCCGAAAGTCCGCCTGGAATCAACGCATGCCTCTGTGCTTGAGTTTCTCGAAATGGACGTGCTGCAGGAATACGCGGTGGCCTAGCCACCGCTTGGTTCGTCGGTTTCCAATCATTGGAACGCTTAGAAGAGTCCCGTCACTTTTCCGGTTTCGACATCTACATCAATTTTCCTAAAGCCCGGACGGCTCCCTGTACCGGGCATTAATTTGATGTCGCCGGCAACCGGAACAATAAAACCGGCTCCTTTATAGACCAGAACATCGCGGATCGGTAGATGCCAGCCCGTGGGTGCGCCTTTAAAGTCGGGATTGTGCGAAAGCGAAAGATGGGTTTTTACCATACAGACGCCCATGCTGCTGATCTCGGGATCGTTTTGCATCGCCTTAATTTTTTCCTCTGCTTCGGGGGACCAGTTTACACCGGCCGCACCATACAACTCGGTGGCAATTCTATAGACGCGTTCTTTGAGCGGCAGGTGGAGATCATAGAGAAATTCAAAATGGTGCTCATCTTCGCAGGCTTCAACAACCGCCTCAGCCAATTCAACCGCGCCCTCGCCGCCGAGTTCCCAATGTTTGGAAACGGCACAGCGTGCGCCGGCTTCAATGGCCACTTTTCGGACCAGCTCATGCTCAGCTTCGGTATCGGTGTAGAAACCGTTAATACAGACTACCGGGTTCGCTCCGCTTTTTTTGACGATATTGATGTGGGCCTTAAGATTTGCGCAGCCTTTTTCCAATAGGTCGAGTTCCTCTTCCGTGTAGGCCGGGTCCAGCGGTTTTCCCGGTTTAACCTGCGGGCCGCCGCCGTGCATTTTCAATGCGCGAACCGTCGCCACAATCACTACGGCATCCGGCTTGAGCCCGGAATAGCGGCATTTCAGGTTCCAGAATTTTTCAAAACCAATGTCGGAGGCAAAGCCGCTTTCCGTCACGAGATAATCACCCAGGCGAATACCCAGCATGTCGGCAATGACTGAATTCTGGCCGATCGCAATATTCGCAAACGGGCCGGCGTGCACGAGCACCGGATTGCCTTCGAGCGTCTGAATCAGATTTGGGTTCAGCGCGTTCAGCATAATGGCACACATCGCGCCATCCACTTCCAGATCGGCCGTCGTGATCTCATCGCCTGATTTGCTGTAGGCCACCACCATTTTACCAATGCGCTCGCGCATATCCTTCAGGCTGCTCGAAACCGCGAGAATGGCCATTAGTTCACTGGAAACCGAAATCGCAAAGCCGGACTCCATTTCATAGCCATCCATTTTTCCGCCCTGGCCGATGGTGATGTTTCGGAGCGACTGGGCACAGAAATCCATCACCCATTTAATCTGCACATGATCCGGATCAATATCCAGGCGCTGGATACCGATTTGCGCCAGCCGCTCGTTATCATAATTATGCTCATGCTGCATGCGCGCGGTGAGCGCCACCATGCATAGATTGTGGGCATTGGTGATGGCATCAATATCGCCGGTCAGTCCAAGGGTGAATGGAGCGAGGGGAATACACTGAGCCAAACCACCACCGGCCGCGGAGCCTTTAATGTTAAACGTCGGGCCGCCGCTGGGCTGACGGATGGCGCCGACCGGCTTTTTGCCGATTTTTCCCAGCCCTTCCACGAGTCCAAGTGTCGTGGTGGTTTTACCTTCACCCAGTGGAGTGGGGGTGATGGCCGTGACGTCTACATATTTTCCAGGCTTTAAATCTTTGATGCGGTTCCATGTTTTGGGGTAGTCAATCTTGGCTACGTTGCGCCCCATGGGAATCAGTTCATCGTCTTGGAGGCCAAGCTGGGCAGCGACCTCCGCAATGGCTTCCATCTGCTCTTCGGCGGCTTCCGCAATTTGCCAGTCTTCCATTTGAGTCGCATCAAGTTTCATCTAAAGGTCTCCAGAAAATAAATAGGGTGTTGAACGCGGAGACGATCTCAGATGCGGACTGAAAATACAATGCGATTTGGCTTAGAGGGGGAATTCAGGCGAAGAGCCCTGGAAATGCTTTTGATAGTGCTGCTGCAGCCGCTGCGCAGCGGTGACCGTATTTTTCATGAGAATGGAGAGGGTGACGGGGCCGACGCCGCCGGGGACCGGCGTAATCCAACCTGCGGCTTTTTGGCAGGATTCATAATCGCAGTCACCGACCACTCTGGACTTGCCTTCTTCATCCTCAATCACGTTGATGCCAATATCAACGACGACCGCGCCGGGTTTAATCATATCACCGGTCAGCAGGCCCGCTTTACCCACGGCGACGAAAACCACATCCGCGCGGCGGGAATGAACAGCAACATCGCGGGTCATATGATGGCAGACCGTCACGGTTGCGCCCTCGGCCATCAGCAGGAAGGCAATCGGTTTGCCGACGATTTCGGAATGGCCGATCACACAGGCTTCGAGTCCTTCGAGCTTGACGCCGGTGCTTTTCAGGATTTCAACGGAGGCTTTGGCGGTGCAGGGAGCCAGCTCGAGCTCGCCGTATACAATATTGCCGATCGATTTTGGATGCATGCCTTCCACATCTTTAAGCGGATGAATCGTTTCCTGTAGTGCTTTAATCGGCATGTGTTCCGGAACCGGGCGCTGGAGAATGATTCCGGTGACGGTTGGATCAACATTCAGATTCGTGATGGCGGCCGTCAGCTCGTCGACCGACATATTGCCGGGGTAGTGCCGCTCCTCAAATTCAATGCCGACTTTATCGGCATTCCGTCGCTGGTTGCGCACATACAGATCAACCGCATGGTCATCGCCGACTTTGATAGACACCAGTTTCGGGTTCCAGTTCCTTTGTTTAAGCGCGGCCACATCCTGCGCAATTTTTTCTAGTAATTTATCGGCAACCGTCCGACCCGAGATATCGTTATGATTCATGCACATCCTCCAAAATTGAATCTTTGATACTCAAACGGTTCGGGCGGATCGAGAAAATAAGCCCGCATATTCCGACGCGGAGTATTTCAATCGAGGGGGATAATGATTCGATTATTTTGCTTTGGGGGCCTTGAGCCAGCCGAGGGAGACCATAAATTGATCCATTGCTGCCAGGGTCTCTTTATATCGGTTGTCTTTTTTCGACGGATTGAAAAAACCGTGCTTCATCTGGTCGTAGACCACTAATTCAGACCGATCGCCATTCTTTTTCATGCGGGCCTGGAATTCCTTGGCCGTTGCAACCGGAATGTACTTATCTTCGGAACCGAGAAATACAATTGTAGGCGGCGCGTCTTTTTTTAGATTATGCATCGGCGAAAAATCCTGCCAGTAGGACTTTACCCGCTCATTGCCATATCCGTTTTCAGAATTGTCATACACGGGATTAAAAAGAATCAGGGCACTGGGTATGCAGCTGACCGAAGAATCTTCATCAGGTTCATTGAAGTTACTGAGGGTTGCCGTTGCCGCTGCCAGATGTCCACCGGCAGAGCCGCCGCCGGCTGCAATACGATTCGGATCAATTCCAAGGGTTTGAGCTTGGCTGCGTACCCAGCGCATAGCGGATTTGGCATCCATCACACAAACCCGCGGATCTGTGCAGTGTCTATTCTTGGTTCGGTATTCAGCGCAGATGGCCACCATACCCCGTTTGGCCAGGTATTCAGACTGGGGATAAAACTGCGTCGGTGAACCGCCGGTCCAACCACCGCCGAAAAAGAATACAATAGCCGAGCGTTTTTGGTCTTTCTTCAAGCCTTTTGGATTGAAAATGTGGAGTTTGAGTTCACCTTGCGGGGTCTCTTTGAAGGGAATAATACGGTCCGGATTCGGGGTTCCGGCCCAAACGGATCCTGCAACAAAGATGGATAAAATAGCGAGTACTGCTTTCATCGTGTCCTTCATGGTTCCAATGATTGGAACACCGCACTTTGGGTGTCTAAGGAATCAACGATATGCTGATGCATTTTCTGACACCGTCCGCTAAAGTGCTGAACTTTTACGTGAGGAAAAACACATGCTGACGACTATGATTAAAGAATTTCTGATAAGCTACGGGGCGACGGAAGCGGCTGCTGAAACCATTTCTATTGCTGCGATGGCGGTATTAATTTTCATCGGCGCCTATCTGGCCTATTTGCTATTGAAAAACTATTTGCTGAAGCTGATTCGCCGCGTAACCGAAAAGACCACCAATACCTGGGATGACAAGCTCATGGAATCGCGCGTGTTTCACCGGGCGCTCCGGCTGATTCCTTTGACCTTTATTCTGATCTGTCTGGACCGTATTGCACCCGACCAGTTTATCCTGATCAAACGGGTTCTGTTTGCATTAGTCATCCTGATTGGCGCTCGATCCGTTGAAGCTTTTCTCAATGCGGTCACCGAAGTTTATCAAAGCACGCTGGATGAGCATAGAAAACCAATACGCCCGCTCATTCAGGCCCTTCTGATTGTGACCTACCTGCTGGCCGGCATCTTCATGATTTCCGTACTCATCAATAAAGAACCCTGGGGACTGTTCGGTTTGCTCGGTGGTATGACCGCGGTCACCATGCTGGTCTTTAAGGATTCTATTCTCGGGTTCGTGGCCGGGATCCAGTTGGGTGCCAATGATATGGTGCGCGAGGGCGACTGGATAGAAATGCCGAAATATGGCGCCGATGGAGATGTCATTGAAGTCACGGTCAATACGGTCAAAGTCCGGAACTGGGACAAAACCATCAGCACCATACCGACCTATGCCCTGATTTCAGACTCCTTCAAAAACTGGCGCGGCATGAGCGAGTCCGGCGGCCGGCGAATCAAGCGCTCCATCAGTATCGATATGAACACTGTGAAATTTGCCGACGAAGCGATGCTGAAAAAATTCCAATGTATGGAACTGCTGAAAGAATATGTGCAGGAAAAACAACAGGATATCGATGCTGCAAATACCGAGCGTAATATCGACCTGTCCGCCACGGTCGTCAACGGTCGTCGTCAAACCAACCTGGGCATTTTCCGCGCGTATCTTGTGAACTATCTGCACGATAATCCGAAAATTCACAAAGGCATGACCTTTCTCGTGCGCCACCTGCAACCGACCCCGCAGGGTCTGCCGATTGAAATTTATGTGTTCAGTTCCGACAAGAACTGGGCGGCCTACGAAGGCATTCAGGCCGACATCTTCGATCATATCCTCGCCTCATTACCCGAATTCGGCCTCCGCGTATATCAGCAACCCTCCGGCAACGATGTCGCATCACTGAAATTAGGGTAGGGAAGGTAGGGCGCGCCCGCCGGGCGCGCCTAGGTAGGAAAAGTAGGTCTTATCGTCGATGACCCCTAGCGCTTAGGCTCGCCCGGCGGTCGCGCCCTACCAAAATACCCTTATTCCTTTTCCATTACCAACAGCGTAAAGCTGATGGTGACGGTCAGTTGATCTAATTTTGCGATTTCTTCTTTCGCTTCATCGGATGATCGCCAGAAAATCGGGGTCATTCTAATTAGATCGCTGATCTGTTCCCCGTTCAACGTGGCCCGAGTTTGGATGGCCTCGCGACCGGTTTCGATAAATTCCGGCGCACATTTTTCAGCGGCGGCATCGGCTTTTTCCTTAAAATCGCCCGAAGAAAATTGAAGCTGCTGCCGTAATTCCATGAGATGGTTTGGTCCCGGCACGCCGACGATGAGTGTGCCGTCCGGCTTAAGGATACGGCTGAATTCCTGATTATTGCGCGGGGCGAGAATGCTGAGAATGACATCCATGGATGCATCGGCAATCGGAATGTCCCGCATGCCGTTCGCCACGATCCAGGCCGCATTTTTCCACCGTTTGGAAGCGACCTGAACCGCTTTTTTTGAAATATCGATGCCGTAGAAAAAACCATCCTGCTTTTCGCTTAACGAGCCCAACAAATGACCTTCGCCGCAACCGGAATCTAAAATGGAGACTTTGTCTCTTCCAATCATTGGAAGCTGGACGATGGCTTCGGTGAGCGGATCATATGCGCCGGAATCAAAAAAGCGCCGGCGCGCCATGACCATTTCCGGATCATCGCCCGGAGTTTTAGATTTCCGCTGATGACTCAGCAGCAGATTGAGATAGCCTTCCTTCGCAATGTTGAAGGGGTGGCCGTTTTCACATCCCCACATGCGGTCTTTCGGTGCGAGCGGCTCGCGACAGACGGGGCAGAGAATAGGCGATGGGCAGGATGAATTCATAAGGATTTTTTTACCACAGAGGAACGGAAGCACAGAGATAAGAGTGCTTAAATTTCCTTAAGGTAGGGCGCGACCGCCGGGCGCGCCTGGGTAGGAATTGCAGGCCTTGTCGGGGATGTCCCATGGTTCCTAGGCTCGCCCGGCGGTCGAGCCCTACCACGAAAAATCGATTTCTTTAACCGGCGGTAATGACGCGAATGGAATCAAGGTGAAGCCGGGCGGAGGATAGGGCTTTATCCAATTTGGTGATGGCCTTGCGGGCATGATCGAGTTCTTCCTGTCGGATGTTGTCGTTGACCTGCTTGAGATATTCAAGCCGTTTAAATTCCGCCCCGAGGGTTCCGAGCATTTCGCGCCGCGCTTCGGCAATGGTCGATTTTACCGTTTCTTCCGCCATTTCTTTTGTGGCTTCGATCATGTTGGGAATCATTTGTGTACGGACGCCTTCGTGCTCCAGTAGTTTCCACGGCTCGCCATCTTTCAGGTGCTTTTTGACGGTGTCGTCAATGGGATGACCCATGTGGTCGACGGTAACGAGGATTGGCGTGGAGGGGAGAAAACGATCGGCGTAGAGCTTGGGCGGCGCGACGGTTTCGAGCACATACACGGTCTGCAGTTTCAGCGGTGTGTCCTGTTCCGGGTCTACCGCGATGGAGCAACTTCCTCGCTCAGAGCCGAGCATCAGTTCGCCTGCGCCCGTCACCATCGGGTGATCCCAGCTCATCAGAATCGTATCCGGTTTAATCAAGGCCTCGTCGCGTTCAAAGGTAATGCTTAAACCATCGTGAGGCAGAGGGAACCAATCATCAAAAAGCTGATCGGGGCTGATATGCACGGAGTGTTTATCGAGTGGTTCAGCTTTCACCCCGTAATGATCGAACATCTGAAGAAGATATTTTTTCAAAGCAGGGGATTGCTCGCAAGCGCGGATTTCATCGGCAACGCGATTTCCAATGTCTGGACGAAACGACGAGAGTTCCAGCAGGCGATCGCGTCCGGAGGCAATTTCTTTGCGGAGTTTGGAATAAAATTTCTGGGTTTCGGCGATGACTTTATCCGTCACGTTATCGAGTTTTTTTTCGAAGCGCTCCAAGAGTTCAAAGCCGCCGGCCACGGGTTCGGTAAAGGCATTCAACCCTTCGTGCAGCCAGCGCACCGTCTGTTCTTCCTGGGTTCCGATCAGGTAGGGCACATGAATATGCACATCGCCACGTTGGCCGATCCGGTCGAGGCGGCCGATGCGCTGTTCCAGCAGTTCCGGGTCGCGCGGCAGGTCAATCAGCACAAGGTGCGACGCCATCTGGAAATTGCGGCCTTCGCCGCCCATCTCGGAAACGATCATCAGTTTCGCGCCATCAGGCTCGGCAAACCAGGCGGCCTGTCGGTCGCACGACACCAATGGCATGCGTTCGTGGAAATAGCCGATATCCATGCCGGAGCGCGATTTGATGGCATCCACGATAGCTTTGACCTCTTCATGGGTCTTGCCAATCACGAGCACTTTTTCATCCGGATTGTTTCGGATAAATTTCATTAGCCAGTCGATGCGAGGATCATCGGCACTCAGATCGTCAGCGCCTTCTACGGGCGGGAGTGGAACGGGATCCGGAATGCGCTTTGGGAAGCCGGTCATATTTTGTCGCGTATTACGAAAAATGACGCGGCCGGCTCCATGGCGGTCGAGGGCTTCGCCCAACTCCTGCTCGCTCATGGCGTCCAGTTTGCTGCTGATTTCAGTCGCAACCTGAGTATAGCCTTCGTGTTCTTCTTTATACGATTCAAAGTCGGGATAACGCTGCGGATCCAGAAGACGCAGGCGCGCGAAGTGACTCTCTAATCCCATCTGTTCCGGACTGGCGGTCAGCAGGAGCAGGCGGGGAATATGGAGGGAAAACTGTTCAACAATATTATATTCAATACTACTTACCGTAGGCGACCAATGCAGGTGATGCGCTTCATCCACAATCAGCAGATCCCACTTGCACGCAATGGCCTGGGCCGCGCGTTCCGGACTTTCGGCAAGAAATTCAATGCTGGTCAGCACCAACTGGTCATCATGAAATGGATTGGTATCCGGTGCGCCGTCTTCTATGGCCCGGCAGCGCTCTTCATCAAAGATGCAGAACGTCAGGTTAAATCGCCGCAGCAGTTCCACAAACCACTGGTGAATCAGTGCATTCGGTAAAACAATCAATACCCGACCGACCATGCCGCACACCATCAGGCGGTGGAGAATCAGGCAGGCTTCAATGGTTTTTCCCAGGCCGACTTCATCGGCCAGCAAGACGCGCGGCAGGGGGCGGTTACTCACTTCATGGGCGATATAAAGCTGATGGGGAAGCAGATCCACGCGGCCACCGAGCAGCCCGCGAACCGGCAGGCTGGAAGAATAGTGTCGGGCCCGCAGCGCTTCCTGTCGGAGGTCAAATAATGCATTTTCATCCACGTAACCGCTGAGCAGTCGGGTTTCCGGTCGATCAAAACTGGAGGTGTCCGAAAGGTCGGTTTCCAAGAGCTGGAAACCGTTGACCGCAACATAGGTCATCAGTCCGGAGTTTGGATCCTCCTGAATGGAATCTACGGTAATTTTTTGGCCGTCCTTGGATTCCACCTCGTCCCCGGGGGCAAACTGTACCCGTTTCAAGGGGGCCATCGCTGCGGCATAATTTCGCATCTCGCCGGCGGCATGATAAAACACCTGCACTGCACGGGCATTGGCTTCGACCACAATTCCCAAACCCAACTCGGGCTCGGTTTCGCTGATCCATCGTTGACCTGGATAAAACTTCTGCATGGCGGCGGAGAGTAGGGGATAGAAAAGGCCGCGAAAAGGCGCAATCGGCACAAAGGTTCCAAAGGGCGTATTTTCGGGCAAGGTAGGGTGCGACCGCTTGTGGTAGGGCATGACCGCCGGGCGCGCCTGGGAAGGAAAAGAAGGACCCCATGGTACCTAGGCTCGCCCGGCGGTCGAGCCCTACCGTTGTGTTTGCAAAATTGGCGGTTTAAACCCTGTCTCATTCGTAAATCCATTGTATGGTCTGCGCGATTAATTTGATAGGTGATGCATATGTCGAAAGAAAATCTGAAAAACAGTCCGCTGCATGGATTGTCGACCGAAACCATGTTGACCGAACTGGTGGAATTTTATGGGTGGCGAACATTAGATGCCGCGATTGAGCTGAAATGTTTCCGCATTCAGCCGACGGTCCCCAGTGCTCTGGCTTTTTTAAAGAAAGCGGAATGGGCGCGCAATCGGGTGGAGGATTTTTATCTCTACTGCTTTAAAGGCATGCCCAAAAGCAGCTTGGAAGACATGGAGCTAAAACCGCGCGAGCGGGGCTTTCCTGACGGCGTTAAACCGAGAAACCCCAAACCGCTCAAACCCGATGAAATCCGAAAACTGCAGGCGGAACGCGAAGCCGCCGCACCTCCGGGGGCACGGCCGAGAAAATCATTCGGAGAGTCATCTGAACAAAGGCCAAGAAGAGAACCCAGACCAGAGCCGGAATTCGAAGAGCCGACGGAAAGTACATTTAAATCCCGCTTTTCTGATTCCCGATTTAAAAAATAGTGATGAGCCGGTGGGGGCTTTTGTCTCAGACCCGTGGGGAGATTGGTCCCTACCTCACAAAAAAAGCCCCGCGGTTGGGCGGGGCTTTGAACTTTCCAAGCATTGGAAAAACTATTCTTCGTATCCATTGGGGTGGCTCTGATGCCAGTCCCACGCGCTCTGCACGATTTCCTTGAGGTCGGCATGTTGTGGGTCCCAGCCGAGGACGGTGCGCGCTTTGGTGGCATCGGCCACGAGTGCGGTACAGTCGCCGGCGCGTCGCGGCTGGATTTCGGCCGGGATCGGATGACCGGTTACTTCGCGGCAGACTTCGATGACTTCTTTCACGGTATAGCCATCGCCGTTGCCTAAATTGAAGGGGCCGGAGATGCCGGGTTTCAGGGCGAGGATGTGGGCCTGTGCGAGGTCCTTGATGTGGATATAATCCCGCACGCAGGTGCCGTCGCGGGTTTCATAGTCATCGCCGAACATGAAGATTTTTTCGCGTTTACCCTGAGCGACCTGCAGGACCAACGGAATCAGATGGCTTTCAGGATTGTGGCCTTCGCCATATTGCTCCGTCGCACCGCAGGCGTTGAAATAACGTAGGAAAACACACTCAATGCCGTGGATATCCTGTCCCCACTGGAACATGTGTTCGCAGAGCAGCTTGGAGTCGCCGTAGACTGATTCGGGTTTTTGCGGAAGCGATTCATCCATCGGGATGCGCTCAGGGGTGCCGTAGGTCGCACAGGTGGAGGAGAAAATCAGTTTTTTACAGCCCGATTCGACCATGGCGTTCATCAGGTTGAGCGAGCCGCTCACGTTATTTTCGTAAAACGGCATGGGGGTGACCATGGATTCGCCGACTTCAATGTAGGCTGCAAAATGGATCACCGCTTCCGGTCGTTCGGCGAGCAGGGCGCTTTTGATGTCCTCTTTATAGCGGAGATCGCCCTGGATAAATTTTGCGCGTGGGTCCACGGCGGGTCGGTAGCCGCGTTCCAGATTATCGAACACCACAACGTCGTGCCCTTCGTCGCAGAGCATCTGTGTGGTGACACTGCCGATGTAACCGGCGCCGCCGGCAACTAAAACGTTCATAATTATCTCCTCGATCGAAAAAGTGAGGGTTTAAAAAAGCAGATGCGGGGGGAAAACGAAAGCGGATAACATTCGGCTTTTCGGGAACTTTTTTTGCCGTTTCCAGCGATTGGAAAAATTTGCAGGTTGCCCAGTTGACAGGGGTGGGGGGCATCCGTATATTCCCCATCTCTTTTTGAGGGTGATTAGCTCAGTTGGTTAGAGCACTACCTTGACATGGTAGGGGTCGATGGTTCGAATCCATTATCACCCACCATCTTTTAAAGCATCTCGGTTTCGGGATGCTTTTTTGGTTTGTGCAGTAGATCGCGGTCGACTCTGTTTTTGATGGAGGGAACGGTTCCATCCGGTCCGCCGCACCGCGGAATCAGTCGGGATGGATCCCGACCCTCCAGTTTTCAGAGGTCACTCTAAGTAATGCGGGACGATAGCCTGTCCTACATTTGACGCCACTAGATTTTGCTCATGCCATTGAGCTGTTGGGCCATGCGCGAGGCATAGTGGTCGGTCATGCCGGAGATATAGTCGGTGGCTTTGAGCAGCGAGGGATAGAGCTCGTCGCCATAATTCGGGGTTTCGAATTTCAGCAAAGAAATAACCTGTTGGGTATGGTAGGAGATGGATTTATTCTCGATACGCTCGCGGATGGCGGTGCAGATCAGTTCGAGGAGATCGCCCAGCAGTTTATACCCACCGAGTTGAAGGGCCATTTTTCGGGGATCGGTGTAGACGTGTTCATAGGCAAAGGTTTCAGCATGATCCAACGGTTCCCGGATTTCGGCTGGACAGAGACTGATTAAATCGGTGCTGAACGGAATCGTTCCGGCGAGCAGGTTCTGTTCGTTTTCAACAAAGGCCTGAACGACCGATTGAACGGATCGGTGAATGGATACGGCCCGGAGATAGGAGAGCTGATTCCGTTCGCTCAGGTCAGGGTCGGCCTGGGTCTGACCCATATCTTCCAGGATATTTTTTACTGTTTCGAACGAGAGTAGGCCGATTTCGAAGGCATCCTCCAGATCGATAATGCGATAGCAGATGTCATCGGCCGCTTCAGCGAGGTAAGCCAGCGGGTGGCGGAAATAACGCCCTGTTTTTTCCTGAAGCATGCCGGTCTGGCGGGCGACGGTTTCGAAGTTGGATTTTTCGGCCTGAAACGCGCCGAATTTTTTCTTCCCTTTAATCTGGTCACTGGTCCAGGGATATTTCATCAACGCACCCAGTGTGGCACAGGTGAGCTGCATGCCACCCTTGCCCGGATGATGCTCCAGATTGGTCACAATGCGGAAGGCCTGTGCGTTTCCTTCAAAACACTGAAAATCGCTGATCTGTTCCGGAGTCAGCCCATCGAGATGATGCTGGTTCCGATCATCGGAAAACCAGCGCTGAATGGCATCTTCGCCCGCATGCCCAAAGGGCGGGTTGCCGAGATCGTGCATCAGGCAGGCCGCCTGCAGAATTTGCCCGATATGGGTGGGTGTGATGGCTGGGGGCAAAGTCAGATGCTCGCCGACCGCCATGCCCAGGCTGCGACCCACGATGGACACCTCCAGACTATGGGTCAGTCGCGAATGAATGTGATCATTCGGAGAAAGTGGATGCACCTGGGTTTTGTCTGCCAGTCGCCGGAAGGGGTGACTGAAGGCAATCCGGTCATAATCCTGATGAAAGCCGGTGCGCGTCGTATTCGCTGCGGCTTTACGATGATCCCCCAAACGATTTCCACTGAGTAATGTTTCCCAGTTCATTTTGTCTTGCATAGATTCTACCTCATAAAACGATGGATCATGACTGCGGGGTTCTTGCGAATCAAACTTCCAATGGGTGGAAATTTGAGGGTATACCTTCTGCCCATGAAAGAGATGATTTTAGAAGCGGTGATCCAAACCCTGGAAAAAGAGCTGGATCGACAGGTGCGGGCGAACGCGCAGTCGAACGCAGCGTCGGCCTTCAGTGCGGCCAATGCTGAAAAGCAGCGCGATACCACCGGCGTCGAGGCGGCGTATCTCGCGCGCGGGTATGCCCATCATGTACAGGAACTGCGACGTCATATCGATGAACTGAAGGCAATGCCGATTGAAGATTTTGCCGGCCAGGAAATCGACGTCGGTGCTGTGGTGGAAGTAGACTTTGAAGGTGAA
>JGI12210J13797_10134198_pt1 | contig 13630 bp, 12 predicted proteins | sample ElkSlonscriptome_3_FD_13797 | JGI IMG/M metagenome (IMG submission 13797)
AGCCCTCCAGAACAATCGTTAACCACGAAGTCAAAAAGAACACAAAGCTTGAGCTTTCCTTAGTATCCTTGGTGCCTTTGTGGTTTAAAAGGAATCATCCCCGCGTGGCACGTTTGAGCATTTCACGTTCGCGCGGCGTCAAGGCGCCCATACCTTGCTTCCCGATTTTATCCAGAATCGCATCCACCTCTTCTTTGGAGAGCGTAGGTGGAGCAGATGTTCGGGTTCGCGGCTGCGGTTTCTTTTTTCCAAGGGTTGGAAGTTTGGCTTTCAGCTCATTCACAACATGTGGATGTTTCAGCGTAAGCGCATACGTAAATCCGGCGACCCCGCCGACCAAATGCGCGGCATTGGCAACGCCGGCAATTAACGGGTCATTCGAATGGATCGTTTCCCACAGTTCAAAAACAGCTAAAATTAATACAAGCACCCAGGCACGAATCGGAATGATAAACCACAGCAGGAGCTTGGCGTGCGGATAAAGGGCCGCAAATGCACCGAGAATGCCCATAACCGCGCCGGATGCCCCAACACAATAGGGATATTCCATGAATTGGTTTCCAAGCGCATCCACATACTGAATGGGTTCCGCGATTAGCGACCAACCCAGACCGCCTAGAATGCCGGAGATGTAGTACAGAATAAAAAATCGGTAAGCCCCGATAGTGCGTTCGACAGATGGCCCGATAAAGAAAAGGCCCAACATGTTGACCAGCACATGCGACAGGCCTCCGTGAACAAACATATAGGTGAATAATTTCCAGAAGGAGAAGGTATCCCACCAATGAGCCCGCAGCGCAAAGACATCGCGCAGATGCAGGGGAAGCAAAGCATCCACTAAAAAAACCGCCACATTAAGGATCAGTAAAAACTTAACGGCGGGCGTAATGCCCATCATGCTGCCTATATTTTTAGGTTCGCTATTAAACATCTTTCCCTTTCGAATTCCGAAGAGGAGACCAAAACCGGTTCATCCGGTCAATCTTGCTCGTTGCCTAAGTTATCGACCCCCCGTTTCGGAAACCGTTGAAAATGGGGCTTGCCCGTTTCCAAGGTTTGGATAGGATGACGCGCGAATTTTTCCAAGGATTGGAACACTATGACTGACGAAACGAAACTGACCGGACTTACCCTGCTGAAAAAAGGGGAAACGCGCTATCCCACTTCGCCGGACGAAGCGGAACTCGAAACCTTTGAAAATGCGAATCAGGGACGGAACTACTGGATAACCTTCCAGACCTCGGAATTTACCTCGCTGTGCCCAATCACCGGTCAGCCGGATTTTGCGACCATTACGATTGAATACATCCCCAACGAAATCTGTATCGAGAGCAAATCGCTGAAACTCTATCTCTTCTCGTTCCGCCAGACCGGAACCTTCTACGAAGAAATCGTGAACCGCATCTATAGCGATCTAGAAAAAGAGCTAAAACCCAAACGGCTGGTGGTGAATGGCGACTTCACCGCGCGCGGCGGCATTACCTCGGCCGTGAAAATCGATTCTGCGGAAGCCTAGGCGGCGACTACATCGCCTTGAATATCGAATATCCAACAAGGAAGTAAGAATTTAGAAATTCAACATTCCCTGTTGGATATTCGATATTCTCTGGCGTTACCCGCCAGAATAGATGCAGACATTGGTGGGATTTTCTTTCACCACCACCTGAGCCAGCTTCGGCAGCTCAGGTTTTGTTTTATTCCAAAACCAAACAGCAATCATTTCGGCCGTCGGATTTTCAAGACCTTCAATCTCGTTCAGGACTTTGTGATCCAGCTGATCCACCAGCGGATCCACGACTTTTTTCACGTCGTTAAAATCAATCACCCATCCGAGTGTAGGATCCAGCTCACCTTCCACATGAATTTCAATGTAGTAGGTATGTCCGTGCATATTTGCACATTTATGCTCCGGCGGCACATGCGGCAGAAAGTGCGCGGAATCAAATTTAAACTCTTTGGAAATTCTCATTTTCGGCATAGGTCAATCCTCAATATACGGGCGCGGATCAGCTGTTCCGGCATCGGCAAACCCTTTTTGACGCAGCAGACAGGAATCGCAATGCCCACAGGCTTTGCCATCCGGCGCCGGGTCGTAGCAGCTCGTGGTTTTAGCGTAATCGACCCCCAGTTCAAGCCCGCGATGAATAATTTCAGCCTTGGTCAGGTCGATGAGCGGCGTATGAATCGTCAATTTACGCCCCTGCACGCCGGCCACTGTCGCAAGATTGGCCATGGTTTCATAGGCCGAGATGAATTCCGGGCGGCAGTCCGGATATCCACTGTAATCCAGCGCATTTACGCCGATAAAAATGTCATCCGCTTCCAGCACTTCCGCCCAGGCCAGGGCATAGGAAAGAAAGACGGTATTCCGAGCCGGCACATACGTCACCGGAATTTCTTCGGTCAAATCGTCGACCGATTCATGCTTCGGCACATCAATATCATCGGTCAGTGCCGAGCCGCCAAATGAACTCAAATCGATATCCACGATTTTATGCTGCTTGGCCCCTTCAGCCGCCTGCTCCACCGCACAGTCAAGTTCCACGGAATGACGCTGACCGTAACGAAAAGAAACGGCATAAACTTCAAAGCCTTCTTTCAGGGCCAAGGCCAGCACCGTTGCGGAATCCAGTCCGCCGCTAAGCAAAACTACCGCCTTTTTCGCCATTAAAGCATCTCCAGCATTTTATGCGTCTGCGGAATAACCCGGACATTCGGCAGCACCGAGGCCACCTTATCCTGCCATTTGAAAAGCTGTTCCCCGGTCGGAACCGCGTCCGTCTTACTGGCTTTGGTCATGGGCTGAATAATCACGAGCGTATCCTCGCCGCCAACCTTTCGAATGCCCTTGGCGGCTTCCATCAGCTCACCTTCATGCGTATTGGCGGAAAGCACCAGTTTGACAAATGTTTCTACATGATAATCGCGGCAGATTTTCAAAAACTGCCAGTGCGCGGGATAAGTCGCCGGTTCTTCGGTTACGCTTTCCAATTTGATATCCATGGCAATGACATCAACAAATTCAATGATGGATTTCAGCTGACTCGGCAAATCGCCGGCGGTTTCGAGATAAATATTGTGCCCCTGGTTTTTCAGCATCGGCAGCAGTTTCAATAGAAAACGGTGCTGCATCAGCGGCGCGCCGCCGGTAATCGAAATCGCATTATTCCGCGTTTTGGAATTTACGTCCTGAATCAGCTCATAGACCTGATCCACCGACATGGCATTTTTAATCTGCTCAAATTCGCCGGTTCCCGGACGTCGTTCAACAATACAATAATCAGAAAGTTCCGTATTCGTATCGCAGTATACGCACTTACGATGACAAGCGCAAAAACGCACAAACAGATGGCGTTCACCGACATACGGCCCCTCGCCTTGAATAGAGCTGAAAATTTCTGACAGGTACGTTTTCATAGGTTAGACAAAGTAACTGACTAGATCCCGAAACGAAGCAAATTGTTCATTGGGTTTATACCCCTTGGCCTCGCCAAAACCATATTCCACCAGCACGTTCCGGATGCCTGCATTTTCACCGACGGCCAGATCGGTATAATGATCCCCCACCATCCAGGCTCTGGATTTTTCCACCCCGGAAATTTCCAGACATTGGAAAACGCCATCAGGTTCCGGTTTCAGGTTTGGCACATCCCCGCCGCCGATAATCGCGGCAAAAAGATGATCGAGACCGAAAGCCTTCATAATCTCACGGCTCGGCTCACCCGGTTTATTCGTCAGGATCGCAATTTTATGCCCCGCATCAATCAGCGCGTTCAGTCCATTCTCTACTCCATCATACAGCCTGGTGTGCACGGTCAGATGAGAAAAATAATAGTCCTTATTAATCTGGAGCGCTTCATCCACATCCACATCGGCGTCCTGTATGGAACGTTCCACCAGTTTGCGCACCCCGTTTCCTATATACCCGCAGACGGTTTCCAGCGGAAGCGCATCGAGACCGTAATGCGCCCGCATATGGTTTACCCCCGCCGCGAGATCAGCACGCGAATCGATCAGGGTTCCATCGAGGTCAAAAATAATCAGTTGAGATTCCATTAATTCAGTTCCGAAAGTTTTAAAAGGTCGCTCCAGGAGTGGACCGCGACATCTACAGGATAATTGACCGGCTGACCGTTATCGACCGCCACCACCTTGGCCCCGGCCGACCGCGCCGCCTGGATGCCGATCAACTGATCTTCAAATACAAGCGTGTTCAGTGGGTCCACCTGAAGTTTCTGCACCGTCACCTCAATGATTTCAGGATCCGGCTTCCGTTTTTCCACATCGCTCGCAGTCGTAATATGATCGAAGAAATGCCAGACCTCCGCATCCTTCAGCGCCGGTTCCACAAATTCCAGCGGCGAATTCGTGGCCAGGGCCATCGGTTTTTTGCCGTACCACAGCTCCAAAAATTCACGCGCGCCCGAAAAAAGTTCCGCCACAAAAATTTCCTGCACCCGTTCGCGCTTATGCTTCAGTACTTTTTTCGGATCCAGCCGGAGGCCGTAGCGCTCATTCAGATCTTCCGCAAACCACGCGCTGTGTTTGCTGAAAAATTCATGATGTTCATAGGGTTTAAGCGAATACCCGCTCTGTCCGAGTACGGCATCGGCAAAAGCCTGCGCATGGTATTTCCCCGAGTCAATTAGGGTACCATCCAAATCGAGAATAAAAGCGTCATAATTCCAAAGTTTCATGATTAAGCATTTCCCCTGCTAATTTAATCACGTCCATCGTCTGTACCATTTTGATACTGTCTAAATCCTGTTTTGAATAGTTCCGAACCGTGGAAACTCTCAAAACCCGATGCTGTTCCCCAAACGGCCCCACCCGCGTCGGATCCGTCGGACCGAATATCGCGAGGCACGGCGTTCCGGTCGCCGAAGCCATATGCATCGGCCCCGAATCCACCGTCACCACGAGGTCGGCCTTTTGCAAAACACCGCCCAATTCCAGCAGCGACGTCTTACCGCACAAATTCGTACACGCCCCCTCCGGCAGCGCATTTTCAATCTTCAGGCACGTCTCGGCATCGTCCGGCGCACCCACCAGAATAATCTGACAATCCAGATGTTTTCCCAATTCAACAAACCGCTTCCACGGCCAGTTTTTTGCGGCATGTCGCGAGCACGGCGCAAAAACCACCGCCGGCTTTTTTTCCAGACATTGGAAATCAACGACCGGAAATTGGATGGGGAATTCCACCGGTTCATCCGGTTTACCTAAATATCGCAATACATCAAGATTTTCATCCACCGCATGGCGGCTCTTGTTTTTCTTCCCCACGACCGCCGAATATAAAAATCGCGCGCCTTCCCGCTGAAAGGACGGACCGAGTATTTTTGCCCCGCTGGACCGTTTCGCCATTCGGCAGATCCATGCGCTTTTCAGCAACCCCTGCAGATCCACCACCAAATCGTACGTTTCCTTCCGCAGCTCCGCCTTAAAGCTTCCAAGGTTTGGAAGCAGACCCTTTCGAGGAAACGGAATCACCTTCCGAACATCGGAAAAACATTCCGCGAGCCCGACATACTGCGTGTTCACCACCCAGTCGATCTCCGCCCCGTACGCATCCTTCAGCAGATGCACCGCCGGCAGCGCATGAAACAGATCCCCCAGCGAACTGGTTTTGACAATCAGGATCCGCATACCCAAAATTTACGCCACGCCGCAGAGTTTAAGAATAACGGCTTTCTGCGCGTGCAGACGATTTTCGGCTTCATCGAAAACGATGGACTGCGGGCCGTCGATGACCTCTGCCGTCTGTTCGCATCCACGTATGGCCGGCAAACAGTTCATAAAAATAGCGTCAGGTTTTGCGTGCGCCATCAGCTCACTGTTCACCTGATACGGCATAAATTTCGCGATCCTCGCCTCTTCCTGATCTTTTGGAATATGGTAGCTCATCCAGGAATCCGTATAGACCACATCCGCATCCTTGATCGCTTCGACCGGATCATCCGTTACAAAGACGGAACCGCCGGATTCCTTCGCAAATTGTTCACATTCAGCCACCACATCGGCGCGCGGCGAATACTCCTCACCCGCCGGCGAACCGACCGACACGTGCATGCCCATCTTGGTTCCGCCGAACATCAGCGAATGCGTCACGTTGTTAAATCCATCGCCGAGATACGCCAGCTTCAGGCCGGCCAGTTGGCCCTTTTTCTCTTCAATCGCCTGAAGGTCCGCGAGAATCTGACAGGGATGGCTGTCATCGGTCAGCGCGTTAATCACCGGCACCGTTGCATGCTCGGTCATCTCCAGCAGGTCTTCGTGTTTAAAAAGTCGGGCCATAATGACGTCCACAAACCGCGAGGCGGTTTTAATGGAATCGCTGATGGTTTCCTTGCCGGTCCCCATCGGCGAATTTCCGGTATGATAATAAATGCCGTGTCCACCCATCTGCGTCATCCCCGCCTCAAACGAGAGGCGCGTACGCAGACTTGGTTTTTCAAAAATCATCAACAGCGTTTTGCGCGCCATCGCATCCTGAAATTTCGCTGGATTTTCCTTCACGTCCTTGGCCAGATCCAGCACTTCGCGAATCTGCTCCGGACTCCATAGTTTTAGAGAAATCAGATGTTCCATAAGTTACCTCGTAAAAAATAATTCGTATTGCGTATTTCAGGTTTCACATTTCCAATTTCAGGTTTCATGAAACCGGCTTGTAATCGTCATAGTATGTATTCACTTCATCATCGCGGCCAAACGTTTTCAGAATCAGCGCCGCTCGAATCCACATGCCGTTCCGCATCTGGCGCCAGTAGACGGCCCGCGGATCATTATCGATTTCCGTGCTGATTTCCTGGCGCCGGGGTAACGGATGAAGAATCACCGTGGTGTCTTTGATAATGTCCATGTGCTCAGCACCAATATGATAGTCGGCCGCATTGGTCGTGCTACTTTCGCCTTCCACATCCCACTCATCCTGAATGCGGGTCATATAGATGGCATCCGCCACCGGCATCACAGCAGCAAAGTCTTCACTCACCACATATTTTGTTCCCGCCTCATCCAGCAGATCCAGAATATCCTGACCGATCTGCAGCGATTCCGGCGCAATAAAATAGAGCGTCATGTCCTTGAACAACGTCAGCATCCAGGCCAGCGAGCGCACCGTACGACCACGCGCCAAATCGCCCACAAAGGCCACATGCTTGCCGTCAATGCCGCCGATTTTTTCAAAAGACCGCTGCAGGGTATAAATATCCAGCAGGGCCTGCGTCGGATGCTGGTCGGCGCCAGAACCCGCATTCAAAATCGGGATCTCACGTTTGGTGTGCGACATCATCCAGGCCACGCGCTCGGCAAATCCGCCAACCGGATGACGCATGATAATCATATCCACATAGGAGCTAAACGTCCGGATCGTGTCTTCCGGCGTTTCGCCTTTCACTTCCGACGACGTTTTGGTGTCGCGCACATCCATCGTATCGAGGCCCAGAATCTGACAGGCCGCATTATGCGAAAGATAGGTCCGGGAAGACGGCTGGGCAAAATAGAGCATCGCCCGTTTATCGCGCAGCAACCCTTTAAGGAAGTTTGCCCCGTCGCGGCGTTTGTTGATCCGCTTAATTCGCGTGGCCAGCGCGCAAAGCGCATCGAGCTCATCCCGCGTAAACTGCTGGGCAATCAACGTATGTTTGCCGTGGAAAAAACACCCCTTCTCCGCCAGAGAGAGCTTCTTGAAATCGTTCCACGAAATCTCACTTAAATGTTTTGGTTCAGCCATGATCTTTACCCTTTTCCCTGAATGAAGTGTGCAATAATAGCGAGACGGATCATAAAGTCCACCCTTCCCATATCCCATTTCTTTCCCTAAATTTAGCGAATGACAATTGAGGAATCAAAAACAAGCACCCTCCGGGTATCCGGGGAGGTGCTTCAAGGCGTAGGAGCGGGCCATATCGAACTTTCCGACACCCCGATTAGTGCTCAGGCCCTGCTGTGCATCGATCTTTTCCAGACCTTGGAAAAAGATATCCTCTGGGTCGCGGCCGATGTCCGGGAAATGGAACGCCTCAACGAATCGCTCCATTCGCTGATATCCAAGGGTTGGGAAAACGACATTCACCGTTTCCAACCCATGGAAAAAGACCCCGCAGTTTTCGGCGAGCATCTCAAGCTGGTTCAGCTCCTGTCCGAAAAACAGCGCTTCATCATCGTCACCTGCCCCCAGGCCATGGAACAGGATGTTCCACTCGCCGGAAAATCCGAGCAGGCCGTGCAGACCCTCAAACTGGGGGAAGAGCAAAATCCCGAAAAACTCTGCGAATGGATGACCGAGGCCGGTTACGAATTTGGCATAGAAGTCTATTCCCAGGGCGAGGCCGCGCTGCGCGGCGGCATTCTCGACTGCTGGCCGCCCGGATCCCCCCGCCCCGTTCGTATCGAATTTTTCGGCAACGAAATTGACTCCATTCGCCTATTTGATGACCAGACCCAGTGCTCCATCGAAAAAGTCGAATCCGTCCAGCTCCCCCAGCTCGACTTCGGATTCGCCGGCGAACACACGGTTCCCCTCACCGACCTGCTCCCACCTGACTGCATCGCAGTCAACGAATCACGGATCACGGATCACGGATCAGTAAAAATTGATTCGGGTTTCAGTTTTTATGACACGACGCTCGTTTCCGTTTCTTTCGACACGCGTCCAAAGGAAGCCGAGCAGGCGCGCCGGCGGTTTGTCGACCAACGTTGCGCCGAAGCGTCCAATGATTGGAACATCCATTTTTTCTTCGAAACCGAGGGAACGCTCAATCGCTTCACCGACCTCTACGCCGACCTCGAAGGGTTCCAATCCTTGGAACTCCACAAAGGCGTACTGCACGAAAGTGCGATCGATTATGCCCGAAAGGTCCTGATCGTTACTGAAGCTGATTTTTATGCCTACCACTCCAACCGCAGTGCCCACGCCCGCACCGCCAAACGCTTCCAGAAACAGGAGCGTGTCAACGAAGCGGCCGATATTCAACCCGGCGATTTTGTCGTACATGTAGAACATGGCGTCGGCAAATATCTCGGCATCGTGGAAACCACCTTTTCCGATCGCAGCATGGAAGTGCTCTCCATCGAATATGCCAAAGGAGAAAAGGTCTACCTGCCCGTCACGCAGGCCCACCTGCTCACCCGCTATAAAGGGATGGGTAATAACGCGCCGAAACCGCATACCCTCGGTGGACGCAAATGGCGGAACGATAAAGCCGGCGCGGAAGAAGCCGTGCAGGATCTTGCCGCCCAATTGTTGCAGACCCAGGCCGAGCGTCAGGCCAAACGCGGATTTCGCTTTTCGAAAGACACCGCCATGCAGGCAGAATTCGAAGCGGCCTTCCCCTACACCGAAACCGCCGACCAGCTTTCCTCGGCGGATGAGCTGAAACGCGATATGGAAAAACTGCGCCCGATGGATCGCCTGCTCTGCGGCGATGTAGGGTTCGGAAAAACCGAAGTGGCCATGCGCGCCGCGTTTAAAGCGGTCATGGATGGCATGCAAGTGGCGGTTCTGGTTCCCACCACGGTACTGGCTCAGCAACACTACGACACTTTTGTGGAACGCATGGCCGCATTTCCCGTCAACATTGATATGGTCAGCCGCTTCCGCACCAAAGCCCAGCAGAACAAAACCCTTTTCCAAACATTGGAAGGCGAAGTCGACATTCTCATCGGCACGCATCGAATTCTGTCCAAAGACGTAAACTTTAAAAATCTCGGCCTCGTCATCATCGACGAAGAGCAGCGCTTCGGCGTAACCGCCAAGGAACATTTAAAAGAGCTGCGCAAACAGGTCGACCTCATCACCATGTCGGCCACGCCGATTCCGCGCACGCTCTACATGAGTATGACCGGCGTGCGCGATCTCAGCACCATCAAAACCGCACCGCAGGAACGCCAGCCCGTCGACACCCATGTCATCCCCTACGACGAAGAAATTATCGCCGAAGCCATCCGGGCGGAGCTTCACCGCAATGGCCAGGTGTTTTATCTGCACAACCGCGTAAAAACCATTCATACCGTGGAGACCAAACTCATGGCGCTGATCCCCGAAGCGCGCATCGCCGTTGCACACGGACAAATGGGCGAAAAGGAACTCTCCGAAATCATGCATGCGTTTGTCGAAGGCCGATTCGATATTCTGCTTTGCACCACCATCATTGAAAGCGGCGTCGACATTCCCAACTGCAACACCATGATCGTCGAAAATGCCGAACGTTTTGGTTTGTCCGATCTCTATCAGTTGCGCGGCCGCGTCGGACGCTCCAACCACAAAGCGTTTGTTTTTATGATGCTGACACCCGGCGGCGACCTGATTGATGCGGCCCGTGACCGCATGAATGCCATTAAGCGCTATACAGGCCTAGGTTCCGGCTTTCGTCTTGCTCTGCGCGACCTGGAGTTGCGGGGCGCCGGCAATATGCTCGGGGCCAAACAGAGCGGCCATATTTCCGCCGTCGGATTTGATCTCTACTGCCAGCTGCTCAAACGAACCATCGCCATCATGCAGGGTAAAACACCGCCGCCACTGATGGATGTGGTCGTCAAAATTGACTTCCTGGATCTTTCTCCAAAGTCTGGAAATTCCAAAAACGGCGCATTTATTCCCTATGAATATATCGAGGACGAAAATCTTCGACTCCGGCTTTATCAGCGTATTTCAGCCATGGCTACGAAGCAGGAAATCACTCGAATGAAACGGGAGATTAAAGACCGCTTCGGCAAGTTGCCGCAGGAAGTTCAGCGTCTCATGCTCATTGCCGAACTGCGCATCGTCGCAGCGGAGCACGACCTTAAATCGATCATTGTCCGAAATTATCAGGTGATGATGTCAAAAGAGAAACAATACAAAACCTACGGCGGACGCCACCCCACGCTGAACCGCGACAACACCACCCCCATGCTCAAAGAGATTATCTCCCTCGTCCGCGAAGACTGGTAGGGACGACTGTCCTCAGTCGTCCGCACGCCGCAAAGCTCTTCGTGCATTCGGCGGACTAGGGATATGATGACGTCGAATAGAAGTACTCTCGCCCTACCGATTTATTTCTTACTGCGCTTGAGCGCTTCGTAATCATCCAACGTACCGGGATAATCGATGATGCCGGTATCGGTGACTTCGAGAATACGGGTGGCGAGTGTGGCGATGAAGCGGTGGTCGTGAGAAACGAACAGCAGGGTATTTGGAAATAACGACAAACCAAAGTTGAGCGCCTCAATCGATTCGAGATCGAGGTGGTTGGTCGGTTCGTCGAGCGCGAGGACGTTCCCGCCTTCCATGGTCATTTTAGAAATAATCAAACGCGCTTTTTCTCCGCCGCTTAAAACGCCGATTTTTTTCATTACATCTTCGCCGCGGAACAGCATCCGACCCATGAACGAACGAAGTTCGACTTCGTTATATTCACCATTTCCAAACCGGCCGAGCCATTCCAGTGCACTGACCTTAGGATCCAGCAGTTCTGCAGTCTCCTGCGGGAACATCCCGATTTCTACCGTTTCACCAAACACGATGTTGCCGGTATCACTTTTTAGCTCATCACACAGAATTTTGAGCAGCGTCGTTTTTCCGATCCCATTTTTGCCGATAATGGCGACGCGCTCTTCCGGCCCAATGGTGCAGGAGAAATCCTTGAACAAAACTTCGTCATAGGTTTTGGAAATTCCTTTGGCCTCAATCACTTTATCGCCGAGGCGGTTTTTCGGACTAAAACGAATAAACGGCGACACACGGCTGCTGGGCTTGATTTTGGTGACTTCCAGTTTATCGAGCTGCTTTTTCCGTGAAGTGGCCTGCTTGGCTTTTGAGGCGTTCGAGCTGAAGCGCGAAATAAAGGCCTTGAGATCATTCGCCTGTTTCTCGACTTTCTTGTTCGCCTTTTCCTGCAGCTCGCGGGCATCCAAGGAGGCGATGGTAAAGTCATCATAATTTCCGGGAAACATCCGAATTTCGTGATAGTCCAGGTCGGCAATGTGGGTGCAGACCTGATTCAGAAAGAAACGGTCATGCGAAATGGTGATCAACGTACCGGCATACCGCTTCAACAGCTCAACCAGCCATTCAATGGATTCCATGTCCAGATGGTTGGTCGGTTCGTCCAGTAGCAGAATATCGGGCTGACCAAACAGCACCTGCGCCAACAGGACGCGCAGTTTAAAACCACCCTGCAGCACCGTCATATTCTGCTCAAAGAGATCTTCGGTAAAACCAAGCCCAACCAGTAGCGTGGCTGCCTCCGCTTCCATCGTATAACCGCCCGCTTCGCCAAACTCATCTTCAATGTGGCCGCATCGGTCGTTTTCCTCTTCGGTCAGCTCGTCTTTATTATAGAGATATTCGCGCTCGCAATGGATTTTCCAAAGTTCGGGATTGCCCTGGTACACCGTGTCGATGATCGAAAATTCGTCGAACGCGGAATGGTCCTGCCGTAGGTAGCCCACCGAGCAGTCATTCCCGATGGCCACTTCGCCGTCGCTCTGTTGCTGCTGCCCGGTCAGGATTTTCATGAAGGTCGATTTTCCGGAGCCGTTCGCGCCGATTAGGCCATAGCGGTTGCCGGGGGTAAATTTGACGGAGACATCCTCAAAAAGGGCATCTTTACCGAAACGCATGGTAATATTCGAAGTGGCGATCATAGGGTTTAAATCCTGTTTTATTCTTAAATCGGCATAAAATAGCGCGCTTTCATAACAGGATCAGCCAGTCGAACCGACAGGAAATTGAATAAAAAAGGGCATTCGGCGATAACCGAATTTCAGTCGCTTTATAGAAATGCCGTCTGTTCCAGCAGCTCTTTGGCGTGCTGGAGGGTGACGTTGGTGGAATCTTTTCCGCCCAGCATTCGGGCGAGCTCTTCGGGCCGCTTTTCGGCGTCGAGCAGCTCCACCTCGGTGAAGGTACGGCCATCTTCCACCTTTTTAGACACCGCTAGGTGACGATTTCCACAGGCGGCAACCTGCGGCAGATGGGTAATGCAGAGCAACTGATGATGCTGAGCGACCTGGGCCAGTTTACGACCGACGGCTCCGCCGATTTCGCCGCCGATATTGGCGTCAATTTCATCAAAAACGAGGACCGGAATCTGGTCCTGTTTGGCCAGCACCGCTTTGGTTGCGAGCATGACGCGGGAAATTTCACCGGATGAGGCAATCATACGCAGCGGTCGCATATCCTCCCCGGCATTCGGGGCAAATCCAAAATCGATGGTATCCATGCCGCTCGGCGTCGGATCGCATGGTGTGATCTGCACATCAAAAAAACCATGCTCAAAACCGATATCGACGAGCTCGCGCGTAATACATTCCGAAAGATGGTCGGCCACGTTCTCACGTTTTTTCCGAAGTTCGGACCCCGCCTGATCCAAATCCTGAAAAATCAGGGTCAGCTGATTTTCGAGTTCTTCGCGTTTTTTATCGCGGCCACGCAAAGCCTTGAGTTGCTCACTCCACTGTTCCCCATTCTGCAAAACATCTTCAACGGTACTGCCATATTTTCGCTTCAGGGTTTGATAGGTCGTGAGGCGATCATCGAGCCATTCCATGCGCTCGCCGCTGGCATCGATATCGCCGGCGGACTGCTCAATGGAGCGCACCACTTCCTGCACGGAGGTGACGGCACTTTCGAGTTCATCATGCC
>JGI12210J13797_10583929_pt1 | contig 13630 bp, 12 predicted proteins | sample ElkSlonscriptome_3_FD_13797 | JGI IMG/M metagenome (IMG submission 13797)
GGCTGGAATCCCACTCGTCGCAGGCGATGGTCGATCCAGCAGTCGACCCGGTCGCTGGCGGTGCCGCCGGGCCGGCCTGACCCGGGCAGCTCATGTCGTCGCGGCGGGACGAACGCCCAGTGCGTGGCGACCTCCGCACCGGCTCTGATCCACTCCCGGATCGCCGATCGCTGCGAGTCGCTGAGCGGCTTGTGATGATCGGGTGGCGGCATCATCCGACGCGGATCGCCGGAAAAAATGCGATCGAGGAGCCGGTTCGGGCTCCCATCTGGGCCGCTCCCTAACACCGCTGCAACGCCCTCTGGCGTATCGAGTCGGACGTCCGCTTGACGCTGGCTGGCGTCGGGTCCGTGGCAGGCGAAACAGTGGCCGGCAAGGATGGGGCGGATCGTCGCCTGAAAACTTGCTGACGAGGACGACATCGCCCGGCCGTCGTCACCAGCGGCAGGCCGGCCGATCCACGAAGGCCCCCAGGACAGCCATGCTGCCGCCAGGGCAAGGATCAGCGGGCGGCAGAAAGGAAACATGAGGCAAGTCGGAAAAGACGAGCGGGTCGGCCAGGGTGCCCCAGCAGGCCCGAGACGACGAAGGCAATGCCCGCTGCTAAACGGAAAAAACGCCCGCTGGCATAGGAAACCGTCTGGAAAAAACGCCCGCTGGCCGGGAATGGCGGATCTTCCCACGGCGAGCCAAACACGTGACGATCACACGGAAGTCCAGCCTACTAAGACGTCCTGTTCGTCGCAACGAAGAAGGCCCTGGGATCTCTTCGTTACCGCTGAAAGCCAGTCCGGTTGGTGTGCTCACGCCGATCGCGGTAAACTCCCTGGTCCATTGCATGGCTGGTAGGGCGAGGCAGTTCGCGGCAAGTCCGGTGGGCTGCACACTCGGCGACCTCCAAACGGCAGCGTCGTTCGAAACAATTACTCGTGTCATCGGCGGCACCACCGATGGTCGGTACACAACGGACACCCGCTGAAAATGGAGGGCAATTTGGAAGGAACGACTGAACCGGTTGTGGCAGTAATCGGGCACCCGGTCGCGGGCAATCCGACGCAATTTGCACTCGAATGCGGATTTGCGCACGCGGGAGTGGATTGCCGAGTCCTGTCGTTCGACGTTTCGGACGATCGTCTCGATGTTGCCGTCTCGGGCTTGGCAGCGTTGCATTTTTCAGGCGTTTGGGTGGATGCAAGCTGTCGGGACGCGGTTCGCCAGTGGCTGGTTCACCAAGGACGATCTGCTCAGACCGCCGACGTGCTCCAGTTAGACCTCGCCAATTCGCCTGCGTCCTTTCGGGTCACCGAGGAGCGAGATTGCCTTTGGCCCAAATTAGTTCAGGAACACTTTTTGCGGGTGGGGCGATCCCTCCGACGCGTCTTGGTGGTCGGCGAGGAAGGCGAGAGACGCCAACAGGTCATCGCCCGCCTGACCGGTTCGGGGACTGGACCGGCCCCATCTGCAGAAGCCTTGCTGGCGGAGGACCGCGTTCGGGCCACTGCGAATTTCAGCGCCTCCACCTCCCTGCGTGAGGTCGACTGCGTCATTTGGCTGGCCGACGCCCCCGACTCGTGGACTGTCCTGCAACAGAAACTGGCGAAGCGGGACGGCGACCCTGTGTGGCTGGTCGATCTGTACGAGGGCTGGAACGGCCGGGGCTGGGACGCCTCGCCGACGCGTTGGACCGACCCGGCCCAAGCGTTAGTCGCCTCGGCATGGCTCGACCGCATGACGCTTCACGCTGCGCTACTTGCGAAGGCCGCCGACCGGTGGTTCGGCTGCACGATTCCTGCGGAGGTGTTTCGGGAAGCGATTGAAGAGTATTTGGCGGTTTAGCCCTCGAGGGTGCTGGTGGCGATGTCGGCCGGCCCTAATTTTTATCTGTTTTGGAGAATCAGCAATGCCTGCACCCGCCCGCCGGACCACGACCACCCGTCGCTCGGACGTTGCGGGACAGCTCATTTCAGCGGCGGACGACTTGTCGCGGCAAGTCGATCAACTCTGCTTCGCCGAGCCGATCACGCACGTCTACAATCCGCTGCAATACGCCCGTTCGCTGCACCACCAATACCTGCAGATGGCCACGGGCGACTGCCGAGTCCTCTTNTTAGGCATGAATCCCGGTCCTTGGGGAATGGCACAGTGCGGTGTGCCGTTTGGTGAAGTGAACATCGTCCGACGCTGGCTCGGCATCCGCGGCGAAGTCGAGCGCCCGCCCGAGGAGCATCCCAAGCGGCCGATCGAAGGCCTTCACTGCAACCGAAGTGAGGTCAGCGGCAAGCGATTGTGGGGTCTGATGGAACAGCGGTTTGGTACCGCGGAAGCGTTTTTTGAACATCACTTCATCGTCAACTACTGCCCACTCGTGTTCATGGAATCGAGCGGCCGCAACCGGACACCCGATAAACTACCGGCTGCCGAGCGGGACGCGTTGCGTGAGCATTGCGACGAACACCTCCGCCGGGTTTTGCAAACCCTCCGTTGCCGCCACTTGGTCGGCGTGGGCGTGTATGCTGAACAGTGTTTGACTCGCGTCGCCGAACAGATTCTGGCGCGAAACCAATCGCCGGAGCAGGGGTTTCAGATTGCTCGGATTCTACACCCTAGCCCCGCGTCCCCCGCGGCAAACCGCGATTGGGCCGGTTCGGCGGTGGAACAATTACGAACTGCTGGCATTTGGCGGTAGCAGGCGGAGCGTCGTCAGAGGCGATCACCTTGGATCAAAAGAAAATTCTCGAGCGTCGGGCGAAGTGGACCGGCGGCCTGTTTGCAGTGGCCGCTGTTGCCGTTTTCGTCATCGTCAACCTGCCCTGGCAATACGCCACGATTGATTCGGATTACCCCAATTCCCTGGGGGATTCGGGGCGGCTGGAATGGGCGCCGAGGACGGAACCGGTCACGCGGGCCGGATGGCCGTGGAGGTACCAGGTCACCAGCCACGAACGAGCGGCAGACGAAGTGAGCTTCATCACGCGTCACTGGTCTGTCGTAGCCCTCGTGGGAAACTGCCTCGTCGCTGCGATCGGATGCGCCCTCGTCTGGTGGCTGACCATCTATCGTTGTCATCGTCTGCTGGCTTCGGCCAACCCGGTGCGAACTCGCAAATGGTTTGACGTCGGGATCGCCCTGGCGTGCCTGCTCATTCCCGCATTGGTCGCCGGGCAACTTTACTGGGTGTCCCGGCAGCACAGAGAATTAGCAAGTTTGGTTGACGAGCACGGCAGCGCGCGGCTATCGGTACAGGTTCCCGCCTGGTTGGGCGACCGCGTGCCAGACGCCTTTAAGCCGTTCTTAGCTCGAGTGAGAGTTGTGGTGCTCGAGCGACCCGACCAGGAGACTCTCGAACGCGTCTTCGCCTGTCGGACGTTGCAACATTTATCCATCCGGAATTCTGATCTGACGACGGTCGATCTTCAGGAGATGCGTCAGTCTTACGAATTGTCTGGAGTCGCACTGGAAAGGTGTCAGATCGAGCGGGATGACGTCGCCGCCGTCGCGTCACTCACTTCTTTGACGCGTTTGAGCTTTCGCAGCTCCGTGTTGCCTGACGGAGACCTTCGGCCACTGGCGAAACTGCCGTGGTTGAATGTCTTGGACCTTCGCAACACAGAGATAAGTCTTTCCAAGCTCGGTCGCCCTCGATGGGCCGACTCGATCCGCCGTCTCTATCTCTCGGTGCCGGACAAATCGTCAGGTGACGCCTCCCTCACGTTGAAGGGCTGGGAATCGCTCAAGCAACTTGTCATCGTCGCCCCGCGTGGCAGACCAGCGAAATCGCGAGAACCCACGTTGGACATTAACGTCTCGGACCTTCCATCGTTGGAGCGTCTGCTTCTGACACCAGGCCCTACTTATCGACTCGTCGGACAAAACTTACCATCGCTCGGAGCGATTGAAACAAGAAGGTGGAGCGAGGAGGCCCAGTTCCCGATGTGGGACTCGGCACTTCGTCTGTGTCAGTTCGAAGTTTTCGACCTGGACTCCGCTGCCCAACTGACGGAGCTCACCCTTTCCGCCAACCGCCTCACCCGTTTTCGGTTGCGGCACGTCGACCGACTGCAACAAGTGTTGTGTTGTGTGGTAGACCGTGGCCGCAAGGGGACGACGATCCCTTATCTGCCTCAACGCGGGCAGGTCCAGAATATCATCGGGGAATTGCGGGATCAGCCGTCCATTCAGTTCCTGAACCTGTCCGGCTTGCCGTTGAAAGATACGGACCTGTCGCCCCTCGCCGAACTGCCTTATCTGAAGAGTTTGAACCTCAACTTCACCGGAGTTCAAATCGACCAACTGGGCTGGGTCCCTGAAGCGCCATCGCTCCAGGCAGTGACGGCTTCTCAATGCCCGGGGGAACGAACCGTCGTCGAGGCATGGCTGGCCAATCTGCCCAAGCTAAAACGACTGAGCCTTGACCTGAAAGATCTCCCCAAGCTGACGATCGAAAACAACTTGGCGATCGAGGCCTTGACGACCGACGAGTTTGAAAACCTAAAAGAGCTTTCTCTCGTCAATTTGCCACGACTCGAATCAGCTTTGGTCATTTCAGGTCCACTCCAGCGCGTCCGCATTGAGCATCTGTTGCGGTTGACCGAATTACGGTTCCACTCGCCGCTTCCGGCCGACATAGTCCTAGAAGGTCTTCCGTCACTGACCGTCTTTTCCGCGGGGGGTCCCGAGTGCACCGACGAAATCGTTGACAGCCTGAAGACGGCTCCGCGGCTACGAGAGTTGACGCTGGCATATCCGAACGTTTCCACGGCCCAACTAAAGAAGATCGGGATGCATGGCGAGCTGCAGGAACTGCGTCTGCGCGGCTGCAATATCAACAAGGAGATCCTGCAGTACTGGCATCAATTGAACCTACTTCGCTCGGTCGACTTGGGGGACAATCCGATCGATGAGGCGACACTCCAGTGGATGCGATCCCTTCCAACACTTCGGCAGCTCGAACTGGCTCACAACGAGTTAAGTCAAGCGGTCTGGATGGAACTGATGAGCATGCGGCAATTGGCGGAGCTCACTTTCAACGATATGGACATCCCTATCGAGGCGATGCAGATGCTGGCCAGCGCTAAATCTGTGCAGCGTCTTGAGCTGGTCGACCTCCGGCTCAGCGAGGCACATTGGAAAGCGCTCGAGGGAGCTTCCTCGTTGGACCGGCTTGTCATCCGAAACTGCGGACTCGATGAATCGCAATTGGTGAGACTGCTTCGCAGCAATGCGTCTGTGGCAATCGACACAGGCGGTTCACCAAATCTGAGAAGTGCCAAATCGGCTGACCTCACCGTCACCCAGTTCCGCCGATTGCGCCCCGACCTGCCAACCAATCTGTACGATTACGTGCCGCGGATGTACGACCGTTTCGAAACTGTCGTCAGGGAGAATCCGGACGGCTCAACGGTACCCGTCCAGACAGGCTCGCAGCCGCGGAACATGCCCATGGACCGGTTTCGTCAAGCGGGCCAGGGCAAGATCAAACCGACATCTTGAGAAGCTTTCAAACCCCCTTTTCAACGGCCCCAAGCACCTCGCAAGGAGTTCTTAAGCAAAACCAGCCGCCAAACGCTCGCCCACGGTTCGGGAAAACCGGATGCTACCGGGACAACGCCAAGTTGGGCTAGCCGCGGTTTTTGCGATTAGAACCGTGGCGAGCTCTGTCCGAAAACCGTTAGCCGCGAAACGCCGGCCGCGGATTCTGACTGCGTTCCCCCCGTTAACCGGCACTAGCGCCCTTTCGGCTGGCAGCAGGAGCGCAGCGGGATGGGTTTTCAGACAGAGCCTATTTGTGACAGACCACCACTACGTTCAAAAACGTTGCGAATCAGGAGGAAAATCATCGAATCTGGCGCTGTCCAGCTAGGCCGAACTGTTTACGCGGAGGCGACCGGTTCGGCCGGCTTGTGTCGTTGCCGCGAATGAAGTGCGCCGAGCAGGACCGAACAACCGAGCAATCCGCTGAAGCCGAGCCCCGCTGCGACGACCACCCGGCCAACCCGCGTGGCCGCGATCCGTTCCCTCACTGCCGCTTGGAGGAACCGTTGCGCGGGCTCGTCCAATTCAATCAAATTGGCAGCCTCGAATTGGGGCTCGCCACCTGAATCAACGGGACCACTGTAGCGACGGACCACCAGTTCCGACTCCACCCAGCGTGGATCGATCGAGACAGCGTCGGGATCGCACGGGGCGCCCATTTCGTCGACATAATGCTCGATTTGATTTCGGACCGACGCGAGCGTCATGATGGCGACTCGCTGCTCCGCCTCCTCCTCGGTCTCACAGGGCCCCGAACTCACCGCAAACGTTTCGTGATCGTCGTCCAGTGGCGTTTCCTGGTCGATCCACTGCGGGCGAGTCTCTGGGTAGCGGACGTGAGTCAGCGGCGCGACGCTGAGCGGGGCGGCTTCGCCCTCGGCGACCGCGTCTCGCTCTTCGTCGGAATCGGCTTCCGCCTCCGCGCTCGGCTTTTCCGATACGACCTCCGCAGCGACTTTCTCCGGCTCCGGCTCCGGCTCCGTTGCTGCCTGCTCCGTTGAGGCCGTTTCCGAGGCAGCCACCGCCGAATCGACTGAGTCCTTGTCAGACCGACCACCCGCCGAAGGAACGCCACTTTCGTTCCCGGAAACGGCTTGCTGTGACATCAGAAAAGTGCCAGCACGAGCGGCCGAAGGGGTCAACCAAAGACAAGTGCAGGTAATTATCGCCACCATGACCGCCGGGCGGAGCGTCATTGCTTTTCGCTGGGGTCGATGATCGCGGACTTTCATCGTCCGCTCGAAATTGGCTGCTTTTTGTTGACACATCTTCGTTTCCTAAAAAGGCTCCCACGTAAGGAGACGTAGCGGAGCAGGCTGATCAAGCGGCGGCATAAACTTGATCATCCCGCACCCACGGCGCGGACACCTGACTGATGACCGCAATCCCGCCGGCGATCAACATGCCCGCTGGCTGCGGTACCGGGACCAACTGGTGAGCGATCCATTCACCCACGACTGCGACGGCTACCATCCAGATGCTAAAGCGAACGCGACGCAGCGGATCCACCGGCTTCCACATCCGCAGGAAAGCGAACAGCATCGCAAAATGGGTCATGAAAGCGGTTGCCGTCGGTGCCCCGAATTCCGAGTAGAACCGATCAGGCAAGCCTGTCGCATCGACATCGCGAACGAGCCCCATGTCCATCGGGACCATCAGGAAACCGCCTAATGCGTAGGCGATCAGGCCGACCACAGCGCCCCAAGCCGCAGCCGTTAACCGGCGGGACAGCCCCTCGGCCTCGGAATTTTCCCACGACTTTCCCAAACCCAGCAAACCGGCGGACGCGAGCCAAGTGATGATCGCCAGCCACAGGTAAGGCGCCAGTCCGGTCGCACTGAACGATTGGTCCTGTAAACCGACCACCGAGGTGATCAGAAGTAGCACCGAGGCCGCCACAAACGAGGTGACCAGGGAGGTCGACCATTCCGCCGTCCTTCCAAGACGCGTGCGGCGGGCGAGGGCCTGACGGAGCGACTGACGGGATTGCCGACGCTTGGCTTTCCGTGAACAGAGGCCGCCGGGCGGCACGCGATCGACCGCCGGGCCTCCCGTCATGCCGACGACCGCCTGCTGTCCGCCGGGCGTTGGAGCCGCCGGCCGGCCGGTTTGGACGACCAGATGTCGCAAAACGTAATAGGGGACGTAAACGATCGCCATCAACGAAACGACGGGGATCAGCCAATGCGTGTTGATGAGCAAGACGATGGCGGTCATGCAAAGCAGAAAAAACTTGGCGCCCGGAGAACGATCCAACGACTGCCACCAACGCTGCAGATCGGACCAACTGTTCCGCACCGCCCGGGCGAGCGGCTCCTCGCTCGGCTCGCCAGCGGTGGCGACAGTTGGCGTCGGGGCGAAAGCTGTCGTACCGCCTGTCGGGTGGCCAAGCGGCGGCGGCGACCCCAAGGGAGCCGTACGGGAAGGCGGGTCGGGACGGATCGCAGCAGCGCGACCACCGGACGAAACCTTTGCGGCCGCCTCGGCCGACCAAGGGCAACTGGCCAGTAACGAAGCAATGTCCGGCGGCCGCCGGGCCGGATCTTTCTCCAAACATTGCCGCACCGTGTCGCGAAAGACCGGTGGAATACGCGTCAGGTCGGGGCTGTCGGTCAAATGTTTGATGATGATTTCTTGCGGCGTCTCACCGTCAAAGGGCACTTCGCCGGTGAGCAGCTCGAACAAAATCACGCCGAGTGCATAGATGTCGATGCCGCGGCCGTATTGCCCCCGGCCGATTTCCGGGGCCATGTAGTGAAACGTGCCGACACTTTCGGTGTGCCCGCCGCGGTGGGACGTCGAAATGAATTTGCTCAGGCCGTAGTCACCGACCTTCACGGTACCCTCGTCGTCAAACAGGTTGCCCGGCTTCAGATCGCGGTGGACCAACCCGGCGGCGTGCAGGTGAGCGACACCTGCGGCCGCTCCCTCCACCCAACGTCGCACTTCGCGAAACGTCAGACCGCTGGCGACGGTGGCCGTATCGGAAGGCGCCCCCGGCGGGGGCGGCGTGACGCTGGCACGCCCCACGTTCGGCGCCGGCCGATCCGCCGCCGCCTGATCGAGCACTTGTCGCAAGTTCGGACCGCCGACGTACTCCATCACGACCCAAGCCTGGTCTTCCCGGTCGCGGCAGATATCGTGCAGCGCTACCAGGTTGGGGTGCTTCAAATTCAAGCAGTGCGAGACGCCACGCAGTTCCACCTCCAGGTTCCGCTGAATTCGCTTCAACGCGACCTCTTTGCCTGCCCCACTGACCGCAAAATAGACCTCACCGAATCCGCCTACACCGATCCCCCGTCGGATCGTATACCGATCCAAAACCAAGTCATTGGGAGCATGGGTGAAGTGCATCGCAGAACCCGTGGCGGTCTTTGTCGGGCCGGCATCGGCCGAGGACGAACCGTGCGTTGGAGTGTCGAGAGTTCGTTGTATTGTAGCGAGCCGGCTCATGACATGCCTTGCGAAGGGAGTGGGGCAATCACACCCGGTGATTTTGAAAATGGGGTGCCCGACGACAGGGCTCGATCATCAACGACAATTCCTCCACGACGGCCCGTCGACCCGGCACCAGTTGAACACTCGTGCCGTCAGCCGGCCGTCGCAGTCGCCACGAGTCCGGCTTTTCAGCCTGCGGGTCATCCGTGGCGTGCGTCGGCGGGTGAAGGACGTACCAATCATGGATTCCTGGATGTCGTATCGGGTGTTGGGCGGTAGGGCCAATGCTGATCGCTCGATCCATCAAAATGACGGCGTCGACATGATCGGCAAACCGGTGCGGTGTCGCGACCGTCATGCGGCCGGTTCGACTGGCGGACGAAGGCACGCAAATTTCCAGCCGAACGCTGCCTATCTCCAGACGACCGGACCAGCCCCCGGTGTTCGCCGGAGGCAAGGAAATTAGCTCCGAATGCCGTGGTGATTCTTCCGGCCGCCACTGGTAGCCGGCATCTCCGAATGACAGTTCACCGGCGACTTCCGGCAGGTCTGCCAACACCTCGATCCTCGGCACCGCCGTCTCGCCGGACGAACCGGCTAGCGGCCGTCCGATGCGAGCAAACAGAGACGAAGACGAGATGACTTGGAACCCGCCACAACCGTCGATCCACAAGTTCCAGGTGGCGACTGGCTTATTCCAACTCAATCGAGACCAACGCATCAGCTGATCGTCCCGAACGGTTTTCGAAATAGCCGGTGATGTCGTCCAGCAATTCTTCGTCCGACGGCTCGTCGAGGTCAATTTCGCCAAAATATTCGACGTCGACTGCCATCGTTTCTTCCTCGACGTCGATTCGCGTGGCGATATCGTCGAGCAATTCACGGGTCCGCGACAGAGCGCTGTCGTCCAAGTTCAGCTGGCTGCTCGTCTGGGCGACTCGCAACGCACCGAGCCGGGCTTGAAGGTTTTCGACTTCGACCTCCAGTTGGCGACGAGCTTCCAGCATCGCGTCCATCCGTTCGTTGGCCGCCCGCAAGGACGACTGCCGGGCCGACAGCATTTGCTGCAGCTTTTCGGCAGTCTGCTCCCGCGTCTGGAACCGTTTAAACCGATGACTCAAGTCCGACCGCACTTGAGCGGCCGTGTAGGTGTGTCCGCCGTAGGTGTACTGATCGTGTTCGGCCTTCAGATCGTCTGTGAGGCGGTGAATGTCGGACTCCGCCTTCGCCAGGCGTTGATCGGTTTCGCCGAGCTCTCGCTCCAACTTCGCGACCTCGATCTTCTCCTTCGCAATCCGGCGAGCGTTCTGCTCAATTTCCGGCTGCAGGTCCGCGATCATCTGCCGGGCTCGCTTTAATTCCCACTCGACGGGCACCGCGTCCTCGGCCGAACTGGAAACGTATTGCCAACCGCAACGGGCATAACTGCCGATCGGGGTGGCGATCATCAAACCGGTCAGCACGGAGAGCGCGACACCGGCGGTCAAAATTTTGCGAATCATCGAAATGATCTCCTATTTGCAGGGAGGGTGGCCGCTGCGAGTCGACAACCGGCAGCGACCGGTTAGCTGAATGGTTGGGAGGAGTCCTTGCCCGAAGGTGCGTCTTGCTTCCCTCTCATTCGCAACAGGCTTTCATTTCTTGGCAGGCGGGCGCAAAAAATATCGCGGGCAAACCTTCCCCACGCCGGATTTCCGGTGCTGACCCGGCATAATTCGCCCGACTTCCGACCGATTAATTCGAGAAACAGCTCCCCAACGAGATAAACTATGGTGTATCCGCTTCCCTTGAACCGATTTCCCCGAAAGGCAGCGGGTTAACCGGGCAAGCGTTCCCGGAGGACTGGTCCGCTCCCTACTCTCCCTTCCGGTCCCTCCAAGGGCCCGAAACAAAAAAATTGTCCGCCGGATCTCTGGCATTTTCTTGGATTGACGCGTTCTGCCTTGCTGCCAGTGATTTCAGGCATCGGAATTGCCGAACTTTCCTCCCAGTTGCCGCATCTCACTAATAACGAGAGCGATTGGAGGCTTCCATGTCGATTGACCAAGACGAGACGACCCCCAACGGCGGGGGACCGTCCTGCAGCGAGAAGCCACGCGACTTGGCGTGGACGCAGATGACGAAGCGCTTCCATACAGACGTTCAGAAAGCGGCCATCGGGCGGTGGATCGAATCGGACTTAGAAGTTTTGGAAGCAGAACTAGCGGACTTTCAGACCCCGCAGACGTTCCAGCGCCAACGGCGGTAAACGCCGGGCGAACACGAGCCTATCGCCCGTCGCGGAGCCGGTAGCCCAAGAAATTATCGAGGTCCTGCTCGGCCTCGATCGCCGCCACCGTCCGCTCGATGTCGTACTCCACTCGTCGGAATACCACCACATCCGGTTCGGTGATCACGTAACAGCTGCGAGGATCGTTGTCGCGAGGCTGTCCGACACTGCCGACGTTCACCATCAACTTCTGCTTCGGGTCGGACAGGGAGTATCCCGTGCCGGTATCCATCGGCCGGACGAAGCGGTGGTCCGAGGTAAAGACGCCCGGCACGTGCGTGTGTCCCTGGAAGCAGATCCGGGGCACCAACGAAAACAACTTTTCCATCTTCTTCGTGTTTTGGACGTCTTCGGGAAAGACGTATTCGTTGGTCGGCCCCCTCGGTGACCCGTGAACAAACAGCCACTGGTCTTCGCGAACCGTGCGTGGCAATTGGCAGAGGTATTCGATCCGCCTGCGGCTTGTCGCCGGGTCGTCCCCGACCGCCTCGAGCTGACTGCGGGTCCAAAAAATGGCCTGCTCGGCCGCCACGTTGAATCCCTCCGGGTCAAACAGCGAGCTGCTGTCATGATTGCCCAAGACGCAGAAGTCGAACTTCATGACGTGGTCCAGACACTGACACGGCTCGGGGCCGTATCCCACCACATCGCCCAGACAGACGATCCGGTCGACCTGCTGCGACCGGACGTCTTCCAGCACCGCCTCCAGGGCGGCCAGGTTGCCATGAATGTCACTGAGAATGGCTGTGCGTGTCACCCGGTCGACGTGGGGCTGGAGAAGAAAAGAAGTTTGGGGCGAGTCAGCCTACCAAGCGACGGGGCGGGCGTCTGCTAGTCCTGGCGTGTCCGATTCAGCCGGGCGTCAGTGGCCGCGTTTCAAACGATCACCCAGAGCGTCGTCCAAGTCGGCTTCCCGATAAATTTTTGCCGCCGTCTGTTCAAAGTCGTAGGGTACGCGGCGATAGACCACTTCCTTCGCCTCGGTATCCAGCAGGACGTAACAGGCTTGGTTGTTCTCGTCGCGTGGCTGCCCGACGCTGCCGACGTTGATCATCAATTTGGTTGACCCCAAGGCATAGCGGTGATCGCACTCCTCCGGGGAAACGAATTCGCAGGACGTCGTAAAAACGCCGGGCAGGTGTGTGTGCCCCATGAAGCAGTACTGGTTGACCTTCCCGAACAGAATTTCCATCTTCCGCTGGTCGTAGATGTATTCGGGGAAGACGTATTCGTTCGTCGGATCTCGCGGCGACGCGTGGACGAATTTGAAATCGTCGTCGTCGTCGAAGAATCGTGGCAGTTCGCCGAGAAAATCCCAACGCGCGTTGATCTGGGCCTGCGATCCGTTGCCGCTGTCGAGCTGGTCGCGTGTCCAATAGATGGCCCGAAGCGCCATCGGATTGAACCCGTCCGGGTCAAAAAGTGCCGCTTGGTCGTGATTGCCAAGGATCACGCGGCTGCAGCGTTTCATCACCAGATCGAGGCATTCGCATGGGTTGGGCCCGTAGCCGATGATGTCGCCCAAGCAAACAATGTCGTCGACATTGTGCGGCTCGATATCCGCCAGCACGGCCTGGAGTGCTTCGAGGTTGCCGTGGATGTCGCTGATCAAAGCTCGCTTCACGAAGCCCCTCGAGTTCCCGGTGATGATTTCTACAATGTGACGCCAATTGTAATCGGATCGAAAAAAACACCACAATCCCACGGGCCGGAGCTTCGCGGCGACTTTTCGGGCACGGCGGTTGGACTCGACCGGTTCTGCCTGTCGTGCCGCCTGCCGGGACGCCGTACCGAGTCCGACCGCGCCGCCGAGCCGCACACGCGTCCATTCCCCCCTCTCCCGTCGTCGCCCCGTGAACGCAGCCAAACCTTTCAACGATCATCGTGGCAGCACCGCATGCGGCGAATCCGAACTGCTGCGGTCGGACGGACCCGGTGCCGGCCCTGCGACGGTGGGGCTGGCGATTGAAGTCATCGGCCGAGTCGGCTCGGTGGCGGTCGCCAGAGAGGACCGTGTCAGCTGGTGCTGCCATTTGTCACGCCAGCCCACGTCGTCAGCCGCCGCGATCGGTCCCGCGGTCCATCACGCCTGGCATCACGAAGCGGGAGCGAAGGTGGATTACATCGCCGTCGCGGACGGCCCAGGTTCTTTTACCGGGCTCCGGATCGCGATGACCATGGCGAAATCGCTGGCGTTCGCCGCGGGTGTGCCGATCGTCCTCGTCGACTCGCTGGCCGCGATCACCGCTTCGCTGGCTCCCACGGATACGTCTGGCGTGCCCGAGGACGCGTCGCCGGCGGGGGCATCGACGGCGGGGGCATCGACGGCGCCGAGTGTACCTTCTGGGCCCGGGTGGGTGGCCATCGCTGCCTATCGGGGGCAGGTCTTCG
>JGI12210J13797_10335959_pt1 | contig 13620 bp, 14 predicted proteins | sample ElkSlonscriptome_3_FD_13797 | JGI IMG/M metagenome (IMG submission 13797)
CGGTCTGGCGAAGTCGGCTGGGGCACTCATGTCCGGATCTTATCTCACGAAGCGCTATTTCCCGCAAGCAGCGGCAACCGTCCGGTCAACGCACCATCAGCAGAAACAACAGCTGCCCCTTACCCCACTGGGGGCCCCGGATGACAAGCGGGCTGTCGCGCCCGAGAATGACGTTCGATTCTACCACCTTGCGATCGTTCCGATAGAGCTCGAGCGCAAAGGCTAATCCATTTCGTTTCGCCCCTAAAAACCGGAGCTTGGCGTGAAATTCCCGTCCGAGTTGGAGTTGATTTACCCCTTGAGACCGGATGGGTTGCCGGTCCTTGCCCAGCAATTCGTAATAGCGATAGCCGAATATTTTTCGGAACCTTCGGGCATACGGATGGGTATCATAGCGCCCACTCGTCTGTCCCGGCTGATTCGTGGCAAAAACCAATCCTCCCCAAACCGCGCTCCCAGAGCGTGCCTCCACCGTGGCGGGCAGACTGACGAAAAAGAGCACCAGAATCAGACTCCAGAACCAAACCCGAGTCCTTCGACCATGACCGCGCCAAGATGCGGCCAACCAAACGGAATGTCTGGAGACCGAGCGTCTAGCTAAACCGGAACGCGAACTTCTTAGGCTAATTGATGGCATGAGTGTCCGGCAAATACTCAAGACCGTCCAACCAGAGAACGGTCAAGTCGCTTTCTTCGGAATGAAAAGCGACGGCTGATATCCCATCGACATCCGCGGGCACGCGGGGTTGGATGACCTGGGCGGAATAATCAATTGGGGCATGTTCCCCGCCCCGCGGAATCATGCTGGCGGTCAGAACCACGGCCAGAGCCACGGCCCCGGCGCCCAGCCACGCCAAGCGACCGAGCCGATGCCAAAAGCTGGACTCGCTTGCCTCGCCCGCAGGAGTATCAGCAGGTTGCGAAACCGTTTCTTCCTCGCGGATGGTCTGCATGATGCGGTGATTGAAAAAGTCCGGTGCCTCCAAAGGCGGGGCCGCAAGATGATGACGAAGCCCTTCACGAAGGTCGGCCACGATGGCTCTTTCCTGCTCCAGATAATTCCGCTCCGCCGAACTCAACTCGGCCTCAAATGCCGCGCGTTCATCGGCCGGCATCGTCTGGTCCATCCAGGTGGTCTGGCGTTCTTCAATCGTTTTCATAGACATCTCGGAGAAGGGTTTGAAGTTTCTTGCGGGCGTAAAATAACCGGGACATGACGGTCCCGATTGAACATCCCATCACTTCGGCGATTTCGTTATACTGCAATTGTTCCACTTCCTTCAGTAAGATGACGGAGCGGTGTTCAGGGCTCAGCGTATCGATCGCTGCCTTGATCCGGTCACCGATCTCGGCGCTGCGCATTTTTTCCTGCGGTAAGGCGGTCCGTTTCGGTAACAGTCGGCTGGTGGGATCCGCCTCCCGCACTGCTACCTCGTCATCAAATTCCTTCTCGCCCGCGATCTGCTTTTTACGCAGCCAATCGATAGTGACGTTGGTGGTGATCCGGTAAAACCACGTGTAAAACGAAGCGTCGCCTTTGAATTTCGGCAATGACTTCCAGGCACGAATAAAGGCTTCCTGGGCGAGATCCCAGGCATCCTGTTCGTTGCGGACCATTTGATAAATCATTGCAAAAGCCTTCCGCCGATGGCGGGTAACCAATTCTTCAAAGGCGGCATGATCACCTTGCTGGCTGCGGGCAACCAACTCGTTATCGTCGATATCCGCGTTCACCAGAAAGGATGGAACCGCCTATGGAAGTGACGAGAGGCGTGTCGCATTTATTCAAACAGATTCAACGGCTCCCATAGCGATTACGCCATTCGGTCCGGCATTCGCCGATGAGATCCACGATGCCATTGCGCGTTTCGAAAATACCGGTGCGGATGCGGTCCAAATCATCCGCCGGCACCAGCGCTCCCCCTTGAATCTGCATGAGAGAATCGAGTGACGTATTGATCGCGAACAACCCGCGCTTGAGGTAGGCAATGGTCATTCCTAACTCGTCCGAGCCGCCATCGGTCAGCGCCGCCGCCACTTTTGATGCGGTAATCGCTGCGTGGGTGGCCATCCGCACCATGACCGGTTCATGCGCCAGATGTTCGTGTTCGTGAATGGATTGATCGATCCAGGAGGTCAGCGCCATTGCCGATAAGTAAATTGGGTGCGACTCAAACGCTTCGGCTTCTTCATCTTCTTCGTCGAACTCCTCCATTTCGTCGTCGAACTCATCCTGTTCGCTCTCGAACTCCAACGATTCTTCATCGTCAGCTTCCTCCTCATCGAAAAGCTCGTCCGCCCCATCCTCGGGATAGAGCGGCATGGCATCGAACTCCTCGTCGTCGTCTTCATCCGCAGCGAAGAGTTGTTCCAGGTTGGCAGCCCAATCTTGGCCATCCTCTTCAAGGAGGTGAGACCAGCCCATTTCCCGGGCGATGATTTCATCGCGTTGTGGATGATCTAGATACTGCTCGAGAAGTTTCAGGTAACGCTCGGTTTTGCGATCCTGCTGTTGCAGGAAACGCTCCCAATCGTACTCATCCCAAACACCATCCGGCTTAGAAGCTTCGTCACGCATGGCTATTCTCCCGTACTCCGCTCGCAGACCCGATTTGTCCAGCGAAAAATGCGTCTTGTTCGCCTTCTGTTTGCAATCGTAACTGACCGCATGCTGCGGAAATGTCGTGTCCCTTTTCCCGCCGCAAAGTCGCCCGCACCCCAGCACGCTCCAACACGTCGAGAAACTGTTCCTGCTGCTCCTCGCCAGGCCGCTTCCATTCCAACCCTTCCACCGTGTTGTAAGGGATCAGGTTAACTTTAGCGCGCAGCTTCCGAGCCCACTCAGCCAATGCTCGCGCCTCCTCCACGCCAGCGTTGATCTCGTCGATTAAAATGTATTCCAAAGTGATCATCTGACGCTTCGTTTCGCGGTAATACAAGCAAGCTTCCATAAGGGTTTCGAGCGGATACTTGCGATTGACCGGCATGATCCGGTCCCGCACCGCATCCGTGGCCCCATGCAGGGAAATGGCGAGACGCACCGACAGCGGCTGGTCCGCCAGCCAACGGATGGCAGGCGCCAGGCCGCTCGTGGAGATCGTAATATGCCGGGCTCCGATTCGTAGCCCCCATTCACTGTTCAGAATGGTCATGGCCTCCATGAGATTGGGGTAATTGGCCAGTGGTTCCCCCATCCCCATGAATACCAGATTATTCACCCGTTCCCCGGTCTCCCGTTCCACGGTCAGGATTTGGCCGACGATTTCCGCTGGCGTCAAATGGCGCATCCATCCCGCCAAGCCGCTCGCACAGAATTTGCAGCCATACGCACACCCGACCTGGCTGGAAACGCAGAGGGTCAATCGGTCGGACGCTTCCCCATAAAGCGCGGGCGACGCGGGGATCAGAACCGATTCGATCAAGCGTCCATCCGAAAGTTTCAGCAAAAACTTTCGGGTCGTATCACGGGACCCAAGCATTCGGACCACTGTCAGCTCCCCCTCAGGCACCGCCGCAGCTAACTGCTCGCGGAGCGGTCGCGGTAAATTGAGCATTTCCTCCCAAGTCGCCACCCGTTTTTTGTAAATCCAATCTAGAATCTGCCGCGCCCGATAGGCCGGTTGCCCTTGCTCGCTCAGCCAAGAGTCAAGCCAAGCCGGCGTTACCGCGCTCGTGCCGGATGGTGCGGACGCCAATGTCATAATGGCAACAAATGATGGAAAGGCGCGCGGCGCAAGTGTTCTATGATCCAGTGCCAGTCTTATCGGTCTTTTGCGCTTCTTCCACGATTTCCTCGTGCTCCTCATCGCCTTGCTGGTCTTTCTGCCGGGTATCAAGCGTGTCGATCCGGTCCATCTTTCCGTAAAGAATCAACGTATCGCCCGCTTCCACCACGGTCTCACCCTGGGGCGCGCCAATATAGGCCCCACTCTTTTGATGAATTCCGATGACCACGACCCCTTCATCCCGCAGTTTGGTCTCTTGCAATGCGCGTCCGGCGATCCAGTCCTCCGCGTGCACAATCAGTTCGGCAAGATTATAGTCTTTGGAAATATGCAGCAGACTGGCGTAATCTTTGACGTTCAAATTCGTGTAACGTTTGAGAGCCCACCCGATCAATTTTGAAAATTGCTGATCGAGATAGGCGCTTCGTGCCACCAGCCAGAGTGCGCCCATGCCACCGAAGAGCAGCAGAAGTTTTTGCCAAAGCGAACTGTTATCATGCACCCCGGCGAAACTCAGGATCAGGGACGCGATCACACTCACAATCCCGGCATTGCCCAAAAGCATCAGCATCAGCACCACTTTGCGGCGGACCGGATGGTTCACGACCGTTTCGGATTCGGTCGTCGTAAATCCGGCTCCTGTTAAAGCGCTCCGAGCCTGAAACCGGGCGGATTCTTTGGATAACCCCGTCTGAGCCAACGCCACTGTGGCAATCCGGGTGACCACCAGCGAAAGCGTCACGATGGTGAGGAGAGTCAGGATCGATAACATACCGACAGCCTACCATGCCTCAGCATCAGGCGCAGCCCGGAGTCGTCCATGGCGGTCCAACGCAGAATGCCATTGTTTTGCCAAGAGATCGGAGTCACCCTTTTCGTCTCGCTATGAAATTGCCACTGTTCCTTCATCGATTCACTTGCACTTTATTTCTGCTTCTTTCCCTATCGGCTTTCGCGATAATTCCCGCCACAGCCGAGCCGGCCAAGGTGGAACTTCATGGGAACACGGAACTGTTGAAAACCGTGCTGCAGAAATCAGGCACGCCCGTGACGGTCGTCGAGGCGGGAAAAGGCGATCTGATCCTCAGCAGCTCTCTGGGCCCCATCCTCGCCATCAGTGACGAACTCGCCCGGTTGCCCAACGATTTTGTTGTGAAACTCCCGCCTGAAGCCGCAGCAGCCGATGGCCATTGGGCGAGCTTGGCCGCTAATCCGCGCGCGCTGATATACTCGAAGACAGCCATTGATTCCGACGATTTGCCCGATGGCCTGGATCAAATCGATGATCCCGAGTGGAAAAACCGTCTGGGCTGGGCCCCAACCGATGCCGGGTTCCAAACCATGATCAGCGTGATGCGCATCTCGCAAGGCGATGCGGCCACCTTGAAATGGCTGGAAGCCGTTGCCCAGAATGGCGCCAAAACGTTCGCCTCCGAACAAGCCGCCGCGCAGGCTGTCGCCGAAGGTCAGCTCGATGGAGCGCTCGCTAGCATTCAAGTCGGCGCCATGATTCAGAAAACGAACCCAGAAAGCGCCCCGGGACTCTACCCGTTTGCCGCTGGCGACGCGGGTTCTTTTGTCGATCATATCGTCGTTGCTGCCCGCACCGAGCAGGAAACCGCCGACCCGCTCCTGATTTGGCTGATCAGCAAATCAGGTCAACAAGCTTTCGCTTCCCAAATGCTTTATCCCATGTCGGCCGAAGTGAAAGCCAACATCGCCTTGGAACCCCTCGATGAAATGAATCAACCGTCCGTTGATCCCAGCGCCCTGACAGATCTGGCTGGCACCCAAGCGCTACTCGAAAAAGCCGGGTTACTCCCGAAAGACTAGCCTCCATACTCGTGAATGGCGGCGGTTCTTGAACCGATGGGAGAGAAAACCCGAACGGCCCCCGGCTGCGGCTCACCCCCCAGGAGGGCCTGACTGCTGGAAATCAACCGGCCGGTCGGAGATCCGTGGCACCTCACTCGGCGGACGTCCCGCCACCGGATCTCCCGCTTTACGAACCGAGCCACCGAGAACTTTGACCTGACCATTGCGACTTGCGAGCTGCGGGCGACTGTTCCGTTCATCGTAGATTTGGCTCTGGATGAGCTCCCCGTTCAGATCAACGACGGTGTTAATATAAGTGCGTGGCGCCGCCAAGTGTAAGACATGGATAGCATTATTGATATCGGTCTCCACCGCGACCTTATTCGCATACGACGCATATCGGCCCAACTTGCGCATGCAATAGATCTGCGGCCCATCCGGGTTACTGATTTTCAACCAGAGATAAACCCGGTCAACGTTTCGGTGGGTAAAGATCTGGACCAAACGGCGTTCACCGCCACCGGATTGGGATTCAGGCACTCCTAAAAGCCGAGTCCAGATTTCGCGTCCGCGGCTCAGATTAAACACTTCGCGGTTGGAAGCGATATACCGGTCGGAGCCAAGCAGGAACAGGTCGGCATACAAAGTGTATTCCCCGAGCATCTCCATGGAAAAGATACGGTTGATATCGATCTTCCGCTTCACCACCTGCCCCGACTCGATCAGAAGCGGATCAAATTTCAGCAACGGATTGAGCATCGGCACCATTCGGCCGCTCGCATGCTTCAACCGAAACGATAGCCATGGCCGGTCCGGTTCGTTATCCAGAAAAACATCGCGACCCGCTAGATTCCGAATCTTGATGATGGCTTCCACCGGCCCGTGCTGGATATAGACTTTCTTTTTCAGCTCGATGCCGATCTGCACTTGAGCCGAAGCCGTCGCGGCCAGGAAACAGGTTCCGAGAAGCACGGCCATGGCAAGGAGCGTGCGGTGGTGTGGGGCGTGGAGATTAAACATGAGTATCGATTCCCTGATCAGGTTAGTCCGCTGGATCGGCTTCTAGGACTTTCGCCCCTTCGGGTGGTTCATCGTAGACCACCCGGAATCCAATTCGCTCCGAGCGGTAAATTTCGGTTGGCTCCAGAACGCGACGCGTGATTTCCATCGACTTCGAAGCGTAGTTCGAACCGCGGATCACCGGCACCTCGGTTTGATAACTCGGCGACATTCCTCGGGAGGCTGTCCATTCCGAGACGTTGCCAGCCATATTCATCACGCCATAAGGACTCTTATCCTCAGGTGTCTCATCGACCGGCGCCCATTTAGTGAAGCCATCTCGCTTCCCTTTTTCGCCGTAATCACTGCCCGTGTTCACCCCACGAAATAGTGGATCATCGCCCCAGGGAAATCGAAACCCTTCGGTGCCGCGCGCCGCTTTCTCCCATTCCTGTTCCGTCGGCAAACGACCGCCCCTCCATTTGGCGTATGCATACGCCCCATACCAGTCGACATACATCACCGGCATATTCAGATCAATCGGTTGCCCTTGAAACGTATCCCGAAAGAACTGCGCCGTCGCCGAAGCATAATACGAGTCCCAAAAATCGGGTCGGTGTTCTCGCGATTTTGGCGTATCCGAATGGTCGTAAATGATGGTCGGGTTTTCCTCCAGCGCCTGCAGGAACTCTGCATACTGCCCGATGGTCACCTCGTATTTATCGATGTAAAACGTCGGCAGATTGATTTGCTGATCCCCTTGATACTGGAATTCACCCTCTGGAATCTGGATCACCACATCAAAATTCCGCTCCGCGACCGGGCGAATGAAGTTGAAGTAGAGATAAAAGAGGACCGCCCAGACCAAAATAAACATGCCCACCGCCGAAAGCAGCAGGGCTCGGCGCTGCCGTTTTTTCGCCTTTTCCACCGCCTGAATGGCCGCTCGATCTTTCTCGGTCAATTTATAAGCGTCGGCTGGCAGCACTTTCGGTTGCAACGCTTTTACAGCCTGCAGCAAGGCTCCGAACGATTGGAACCCTCCCGAACTCTCAATTAACATCCGTGTCAGCATCGCCCGCAACCCAGGCGAAGCCGCAGCTCCACCCTGCATGGCGCCACTTACCAGTTTGGATAAACGCCGAATTTCTTCCTGAGCGGTGATCGACTCGCTCTGGTCGGGGGTCGCCAGGTTGGACAGCAGAATGCGTTTGTCTTGTGAAATGTAAATGCTCTCCTCCAACAACTCCGAATGCGGGATTTTGTTTTGGTTGAGATAAAGCATCCCCTCCGCAACGGTCTGGATCAGATGCAACGCATTCTGATCGTCGATGGTCCGGCCTTGCGCCCGCAAATCCCGTAGATTCACACCTTCCACCAATTCTGACGCATAAAAATACCGGCCCTGATCTTCGCCAGCCTCATAAACCGATAAGATATGTGGATGCGAAACATTGGCTTTCGCACTCGCCAAAGCTATGAACTCCTGCACGGCCTGCGGATTATCGCCCAAATCTTTCCACAGCACCTTCAACGCCACCTTACGATCGACGGTGGTCTGCAACGCTTCATAGACTTCACCCCATTCCCCTTCTCCGAGTTTCTTCTCGACCTGGTAAGGGCCCAAGGTGGAGCCGACCAGATCCTTCTTCGCTTGCACCAGATCGCCACCACCGGTTTCATCCCGGAGCCGGACCCCTTCCATGATCACATGCTCCCATGCGGAGGCGATGGTCTGTCGATCTGGCTCCAAACCTTCTTCGAACGAGAACTGACCGAAGTCCCAGGAAATGATCTTGTAAACCGCTTCCTCCCCTTCCCGTTCGCCAGCTACGGCATGGATCATATTTCCGTCAGCCAGGAACATGACCCCACTCTCGACCCCCTTCGAAATCTGCAATCGTCCGGTTCGGCGGCTGAGGCAGCACATTTGTAAAATGTCCACCAGCTGAAACTGGTCGAGTTTGCCCGTAAATCCCTGCCGTTGCACCAGGCTGCGGAGTTTCGCGGACCGGGTGTTCTCGTTGGAACCCTTGCTTTCTTGATCCTTATCGGGCGCCTGATGCGGCGCATGGCCTTCTGGTTGAGCCGGGACCGCTGCCCCTGCCAGGCCCGCTGCCGCCTGCTCCGTAACCTCGGTCACCTGCTCGGGATGGAGCGGTTTCGGTAAGACCGGCGTCCCATTCAAGTATTCCTCGTATTCCGTAAGATCGTAATCAGTCACGAAAGCCACCTGCATGGAGGGATATTTCTCCACCAGCTTCGCATGCAGAGCAAACCCATCCATCGGCTCCATCACCACCTCCGACAACAAGAGGTCAACCCCACCCATTCCGTCAGCCACAGCCAAAGCTCGCTCGCCACTGATGGCCCCTCGCACATCCATCCCTGGCTTATCGCGCAAGGTTTCGATTACGGTTTTTAGAGTAGACGGTTCGGAATCAACGATCAGGATCTTCATTTTCCAGGGAAAGCTCGGAGGGGTTGGAATCAAGATTGGGCGGTGCAGGATATTCACGGAGCAGTCGCACCGGATCAGCCACCGTTTCCTGCAGGATGCCTTGGTAATACAGGCGAGCGGCGTAGCCAAGATAATCCCGTTTCAGGACACCGGCATCGGCATCTTCCTGCGTGAGAAAGGGCAATCGATAGGCGACCTGCAACACTTCTAGCCCGTCATCCGCCCAGTCAGCCGGTGCCGTCAACCAATCGTATTCCCGTTGGGCGCTGGTTTGAACCACATGCATGTCGTCCACGATGTCGTAGAAAAAAACCTGCACGACCACCTCTTCTTCGTAAACCGGGATCCCTTGCCGCGCCTTGATCGGTATTTGCATTCGCAACGTTCGCGAATAGTTGGGGTCGTAATCTTCCTCCAGTTGGATTGGGCCAAAAGCAAAATCAGCCCCTTCCGCGAATTCAACAGCACTCATCGGGTCCTGCACCGCCTCCGGCATGGAAACCCCTTCCCGCAGCTTCATTTCCGCCATGGTGTAAAGAATTCCGGCGTTCGGACCAAAGTCAATCACCCGCTGCCACTGTTCGATCGCTTTGTCGGCCAACCCCATGGATTCGTACGTCCCTGCCAACTCGGAAACCACCTCAGGACTCTGCGGATTCATCGCTTGTGCCTCGCGGAGTTTGGTGAGCGCAGCAGCCATATCGCCTTTTTCCCGCAAAACTCGCGCCTGCTGCAGCAACTCACTAAATAACCCCGTTGGAGACGGGGATGTCGCTTCCGCCGATTCGTCCACTGGCGTCGGTTGCGCCAAGGCGAACACTTCCGCCATCTGCTCCGGGGTCTCTTCACTGCTCGTGCCCAATGTCGCCATGAACGGCGCATAGACCATCGACCCATCCATCGAAGCGGTCGTCAGTAAGCCTCGACTCTGTTCCCGTTTGGCGGCCTCCGATGCAAAAATCCAAAACGCCGCTCCCAACTGAATAATCGCGATCGCCCCAAGCGTAAGCGCCGCTCCGGCAAAGGTTTTACTCAGCGATTGGGAAGTCGAAGTGGACATTCAAAACATCAAGGTTGGCGCCCGGGCACCAGCGAACAATGGCAAACCGGTATCCGCCCAGTTTCGTCGCCAGTCGCGGCAATGAAGCAGGGGGCGTGGGGGTTCGCCGATGAGTCCGAGGGAATTTGCCATTATCAGAATCCTTATGTTCCCGGATTTTACGCAGAAAGCAAGAGTGAGACTCCCAAAGATTCGAAAAATCCCTTGCCCCAGCATCAAGGCCTATGTCAGGAGAACCGTCGCTCTCGCTCGACATGATGCCCCCATTTCTTCTACTCGTCGATGTCCAGACTCGCATCCTGCGAGGGATCCCCAATGCCCCCTCTCTTTTGCAACGCGCTTGTTTCCTCGTCGACGCCGCCCACCTGCTCGATCTGCCCATCGCCGCCACGGCTCAAGTTCCGGAGAAACTGGGGCCTCTCGACGAACAACTCACCCACCGAATCGCCTCCCTGGGCGAACCCATTCCGAAACAGGCCTTTTCGGCGGCGCCCTCCATCCAGTCGCTCTTACAACCAGGCCAACCCATCTGGGTGTGCGGCATCGAAACCCACATTTGTCTGCGGCAAACTGTCCTCGATCTGATTCAGGCGGGTCATTCGTGCAAGGTGATCGCCGATGCCGCCGGCGCCCGCGGCCGTCTCGATCACGACCTTGCCCTCCAAGAACTCTCGGTGGCCGGCGCCACGGTCTCCACGGCCGAGACGGTGGTCTACGAACAATGCCGCACCGCCGCCCACCCTCGATTCCGCGAGCTGACCGCCTTGGTCCGCGAATTAGGCGAGGCCTAGCTAGATCAGGGCTGCTCACCCATCACTCGACTCGACCGTATAACCGCCTGATTTTTCGTCGGCTTCCAATTTCAGGATCCCCTGTTTTTCCGCGACAATCAAAAGATCGTTGAAAGAACGGAATCCATGGGCGCGTTCGTTGAACCCAGGATTTCTTCGGCGAATGGCTTGTTTGATCATTGAACCCCAGATCCGGTCGTCCGAGCCCCGTTCTTCTTCCAAAGCTTCCAACGTCGCACTGACCTGTTCCAACGCCTGATCCAAGGTCGGGCCACTCTCCTTTTTCTCCTTTTCGTCAGCCTTGTCCTCAGGCTTGGCGGGTTTTCGTTTGCGAGCCGGTTTCGCCTTCTCTCGAACCAGATCGTCGTAATAAACAAAGCTGTCGCAGTTGTTGATGAAAAGGTCCGAACTACTGTTTTTCACCCCAACCCCAATCACCGTCTTCGCATTCTCCCGTAATTTGCTGACCAAAGGGGAGAAATCGGAGTCGCCGCTCAGGATAACGAAGGTATCCACATGTTGTTTCGTATAACAGAGATCGAGAGCATCGACCACCATCCGAATATCGGCCGAGTTCTTTCCGGATTGCCGGAGATGCGGGATCTCAATGAGTTCAAACGCCGCTTCATGAAGGTCCTTCTTGAACTCCTTGTATCGATCAAAATCGCAGTAAGCCTTCTTCACTACCATATGACCGCGCAAAAGCAGGCGTTCCATGATGAGTTGAATGTTAAAACGCGGAAATTTCGATTCGCGGGCGCCGAGGGCAATGTTTTCGAGATCGAGAAACACCGCCATGGTCGCGTCGGAATCTGGGAGGTTAGTTGCCATGAGATTAGATAATAATGTAAAGCTCCCACTGTCCGTAAAAGTGGGAATGTTGTTTCGAAGTAGTCCTGCCGGAAACGATTAAGCCCACTGTTTCATAAAAGCGGGAAGTGATTGCGCCGCAGATTTTTGTGCGGAGCAAGGAGTTCAGGCGGGGGCGTATCCGTTGAGATACGGAACCGCCGGAACGACACAGCTCTGCGCAAAAAGATCAAGCTAGCACGACTGGTTTTATGAAACATTGGGGTTAAGCTAGCACGACTGGTTTAATGATGGATTCGTGGTGTTTTTTATTATTCTACGCCATTCCGCTTCCCCTCATTGCCGGAAGACTCCGGGCGGATGCAAACGGTCATTTTCGGATCAGCCAACATTCTCGCGCGAAGGGTGTCGTAAATGGGGGGCGCTTTCATGGCGATGGTGATCAGGAGAGCGGCGAAGTTGGCCGCTAGCATCGGGATCAACAAAGCGGTGGTCGCGGTCATCTCAGCAATGAGGACAATGCCCGTCAAGGGCGCCCGGACAACCGCAGTGAAAAAGGCCGACATCCCGACAATCGCAAAGGCAAGCGACGACGATTCCCACACCGTGGCGCCTGTCATCTCCATTACCCCTCCAAACAAGCCGCCGAAAGCCGCGCCGACCAATAGTAATGGCGCGAACAATCCACCCGGAGTTCCGGCGGAATAACTAAGCGGCCCCAAAACCCAGCGCACCGCAAAGACGATCACCAGCATCCCGAGCGGGAACGCGCCATTGAGCACCTGCTGGTTAAGCGTTTCGCCGCCGCCGATCAGGTCGGGAGCAAACCAACCGCACACGCCGACCAGCCCCCCCACAATTGCCGCCCGGATCTCCATCGGGATGTTAGGAAATTTGGCGAACCACTCGATCGCAAGGATGGTCGCCTTATTATACCAAACCCCGAGCACGCCCAGCAGTCCGCCGAAAAGAAGGAATGGAAGGACCGATTCCCAGGTCGCATGCTCAAGAGTGGCCACCTGAAAATCGACGTGATCCCCGAGCATGGCGCGCGAAACGCAGATGGCCATGCAACAACCGATCAGGGTCGGCAACATGAGCCGGTGCTTGAAGGAATGGGAGACTTCCTCGAAAACGAAGGTCGCTCCGCCGACAGGGGCGTTGAACGCCACCGCCAGGCCAGCGCCTGCGAGGGAGGCCTGCATGGCTTTCAGGTCTGCCGCAGCCATGCGAAAACGGTCGGCGATTTCAGCTCCGATGGTGGCGCCCATCTGGACGGTTGGGCCTTCCCGCCCGAGCGCCAGCCCGGAACCGATCGACAGAATGCCGCCAAAGAACTTGATCGGGATCACCCGGAGCGGCGCCCGCGTTGCTTCGCCGCGCATGACGGCTTCGACATGTTGCACCCCGCTCCCGGCCGCCACCGGAGCGAAACGCACGAGCAATTTAGCCAGGGCGGCTCCGATTCCAGCCCCCACGATCGGCAGGAGCCAGCCGAAAGCAGGGTATTGCTGCGCCCACTCGATCCAGGTGGTCCGGTAATGGTCGGCGGCCACGAGGCAGGCCCGGAAAATGGCCCCAATGAACCCGACCAGCAGACCGCCAATGACGGCAGCCAGACTGAGCAAGAAAAGGGTTTTGCCACTTCCAGAAGGGAATTCACACTCTTCATCGGATTCATCTAGCGCTGGCTTCGTGGGATTCACTAGCCATGGTCATGCCCGAAACCTGGCCCGCCCTCAAGCTTGTTCCTCAGGAAGGGAAGCAGTCGAGCAAACAGGTGACCGACAAGGCGGGGCGCCGGATCCCGCCGCATCGACTGCGGCCCATCCAATCGACAACGACCAAGCATCGCCGATCAGAATAGACCCCAGTGTTTCATAAAACCAGTCGTGCTAGCTTGATCTTTTTGCGCAAAGCTGTGTCGTTCCGGCGGTTACGTATCTCAACGGATACGCC
>JGI12210J13797_10996615_pt1 | contig 13620 bp, 6 predicted proteins | sample ElkSlonscriptome_3_FD_13797 | JGI IMG/M metagenome (IMG submission 13797)
GGTCGCCGTGCTGCCGGCCACGGATGCGGCGGTCACCATCCACACCGGTCCCTACGACAGCCTGGGCGAGGCCCACGCCGCGATGGAGACGTACCTCCACGAGAACGACCTGAGCGGCGCCGGCCCGGTGCGCGAGGTCTACCTGACCGATCCGGGCGAGGTGCCCGATCCCGCCGAGTGGAAGACCCAGATCGTCTGGCCCGTGAAGACGGCGGGCTGACCCTCGAGCGCCGAGCGGCGGCGCGGCGGCGTGGCGGCGTGGCGGCGCCGCGGGGCATACCAACGACCAGGATGGAGCTGGTATCGTATCCAGAATGTCGAAGCCCGACGCAGACGACGGCCAGGCGGCGCCGCCCCGCATGAGCATGGAGGCTCGCGTCGAGGCGATGACGGTCGAGGATGTCATCCGGCTCGCGTCCCAAGGTCGCCTGCGCATGCCGAGCTTTCAGCGTGCCTTCAGGTGGGAGGCCAAGGACCGTCGGGCCCTGCTCGACAGCATCTACCGCGGCTACCCCGTCGGCACATTGCTCCTGTGGAAGAACCCGCCATCCGCCACGGAGGCGGGGCGACCGCTGGGCGTGAAGAGCGTTGCGAAGCCGCAGGGAGACCAATATCTCGTCGTCGACGGGCAGCAGCGGCTGACGACGCTCTGGGAGGGGCTCGGCCGCGGACCCGCGCCAGGCGAGACGGCGCTCGTGTTCGACATCGAGCGCGAGGATGTCGTCAGCCGCCCGCTCACACCCGATGAGATCGAGGGTCGACCGCCGCCGCGTGGGGAGGAGAGTGAGGACGAGCGCCTGCCTCAGGTGCCGCTCCACTTGGTGCTCGACGCGGCGTTGCTGTCCGCGTGGGTCCCGTCGTGGATGTCGCTCGAGGACAAGCGCCGCTACTTCGAGCTCGGCAAGCGCATTCGGGAGCACAAGCTCGGCCTCTATGTCGTCGAGCATGCCGACATCGACGCGCTTCGCCACGTGTTCGACCGCGTCAACTCGACGGGCAAGTCCATGCGCCGCGAAGAGGTGTTCGACGCGCTGATCGGGTCGCAGATCGCCCAGGACGGCAATACTGGCCTCGCGCTCGTCAACGCGCAGCTCGCCGATCTCGGGTTCGGAGCGATCGAGCCGACCACGATCCTCGAGGCCTTCGAAGCCATCCGGGGCGACAAGGTCGGCAAGCTCGACCCGCGGACGCTCGACGTCGCCGAGGCCGAGGCCGATCTCATCCGCACCGCCAGGGCCCTGCGTGCGGCCGTGACCTTCTTGCGCGCTACCGCCCACGTTCCCCACGTGGCGGTCCGCCCCTACGAGCTTCCCGTGGTCGTGTTGGCGCGCTTCTTCGCGCTCCACGATCATCCCTGCGAACGGAGCCTGATCCTGCTGCGTCGTTGGCTGTGGCGCGGATCTCTCGGCGAGCGCCTCGGTGGCGCGTCGAGCTCGATGCAGCAGCACGTGGATGACGTGACCGAGGACGAGGCCGAGTCCGTGCAGGCGCTGCTGCGACGCACGGGCTCACCCGGAGGCTTCTCGCTCGACGATGCCGAGTGGGGCAAGACGATCACGGCCAGCATGGCGAGCGCCCGCGGGAAGGCCATGATCTGTGCGCTCCTCGCCCGGCGGCCGCGCAACCTCGTGACCGGGGAGCGCCTGGACGCGAGCGCCCTGTTTGCCAAAGGAGTGACCGGTGTCCTGCGACCGATCCTGCGCGACTCCACCAGCGGAGTCCAACTCGAACGCGGAGTCATCAACAAGCTGCTGCATCCGCGGGGGTCCGCGAGGTCCCTCATCCTCGAGTGCACCGACGAAGCCGCGCTCTTCTCCCATGGGATCGACGCCGAAGCGCGCGAGGGGCTTCGCCGGGGCGACGTCGAAACATTCTTCACCCGCCGGGGTGAGTCTCTCCGGCGCTCGACCGAGGCCTTCTTCGCCAGCCACACCGAGCAGGAGCGCGACGACGCTCCTCCGATCGCTGCGCTCACGAGGCGCAGCGCGTGAGCGCTCGCGTGCTGCTAGGCGATGTCGTCGTCGGGGAGCTTCGCCCGGACACCGCCTCCAGCCAGACGATCCTCGAGTTCGCCGCGTCGTACGCTGCGTCCGCTTCGCGTCCCGTGCTCGGCCGATGGTTCGAAGACGAGCTGATCGAGCCACCGCGCACGTTTCGTGGTGCGCCGCTGCCCAACTACTTTCGCAACCTGCTCCCGGAGGGAGCGCTGCGCAAGATCGTCGAGCGGCGCCTCGAGACGTCGGCGATCCCCGAGTATGCGATGCTCCTTCGGCTCGGGGAGAACCTCCCCGGCGCGGTGCGGGTCATCAGCGATGAACTCGACCTTCACCCCCTCGAGGCCCGTGAGCGCCAGCGACGGGACGTGAAGGACCCGTTTCGCTTCGCGCTCACGGGCGTGCAGCCGAAGCTCGCGCTGTCCGAGATCGACGACAGACTGACGATGCCGGTCGAGGGCGCCGGGGGTCACTGGATCGCGAAGTTTGGCAGCCCTGCGTACCAACACCTGGTGGACAACGAGTTCGCCATGCTGAATTGGGCGCAGCGATGCGGACTCGACGTGCCCGAGCATCGCGTGGTTCGTGCGTCCGAAATCGAGGACATCCCGGCGGACTTCGAGGAGGACCAGGATGTCCTGGTCGTTCGGCGCTTCGATCGGGACAGTGACCGGCGGATCCACCAAGAGGACTTCGCCCAGGTCTTCGGCATCCCGCCGGAGGAGCGGTACGCGTGGGAGCTTCTCGAGCTCGGGTGGAGCCACTACGGGAGCATTGGTGCCGTCGTCTGTGCGCTCTGTGGCGAGGACGACTTTCGACGATACATGCGGCGCCTTGCCTTCATGGTGCTGTCGGGCAACGCTGACGCGCACCTCAAGAACTGGTCGCTCCTCTATCCCGATGGCGTGCACGCACGGCTCGCTCCGGTATACGACGTGGTCTCGACGGTCGTGTACTCACTCCCCACGTACACTGCGCTGCGGTGGTCGGAGCCGCTAGCGCCCACACTGGAGCCGCCCATGCAGCTCGTCGATGTGACGTTGGACGATCTGCTGGCGGTCGCATCCCATTCGCCGGCCGACACCTCGCGGGTGTTGGATGACCTCGAGGCGTTCATCCGCGACGCCCGGGATGCGTGGCCCGACATCGCGGCTGCTGCACCGCCCGTGGTGCGCGACCGCGTCACGGCTCATCTCGCCGCGTGCTCGCTTCGATAGGGACCACTGTCCGTACCGCTCATCGTGAGCACCTGCGGCGAAGCGATCACACCGTGATGACCGATTTCCCGCGGGCGTGCCCGAGCCCCTGGTGGCGCAGCGCCTCCGGCACCTCGCTCAGCGTGAAGCGGCGATCGATGACCGGCGCGACCGCCCCGGTGGCCAGCAGCTCGCCGACCGCGGCCAGATCCTCGGGCGTGGCCTTGGCCGCGAGCACCGTCACGTTCGAACCCGGGGTCAGCGACATCAGGGCATTGACGAGCAGCCGGCCCAGTCGCGCCGCCGACGACACGTACACGCCGGTGGGGCTCAGGATCCGCTGGCAGGCGGACGTGGCGGTGAGCCCGACCAGGTCGAGGATCGCGTCGTAGCGCACGGCGGACTCCGTGAAGTCCTGCCGGGTGTAGTCGACCACGTGATCGGCCCCGAGCGATCGCACCAGCTCGAGGTTGCGGGTGCTGCACACGCCGGTCACCTCGGCCCCCAGCGCCTTGGCGATCTGCACCGCGAAGGTGCCCACCCCGCCCGAGGCCCCGTTGATCAGCACCTTGGCCCCGGGCTGGACCTCGGCCGCGTCGCGCAGGCCCTGAAGCGCCGTCACCCCGGCGATGGGAGAGGCGGCGGCGTGCTCGAACGAGACGGCGGGAGGCTTGAGCGCGAGGCGATCCTCCGGGGCACACACGACCTCGGCGTAGGCTCCGCTCACCTCGCCGAACACCGCGTCGCCGGGCCGGAAGCGGGTCACCGACCGACCCACCGCCTCGACCTCTCCCGCCACGTCCTGCCCGATCACCGCCCGCTTGGGCCGGAGCAGCCCGAACGCCAGGCGCATCACGTACGGCCGGCCCACCATCAGCAGCCAGTCCCCATAGTTGACCGACGACGCCCGGACACGGATCCGCACCTCGTCGTCGGCCGGGATCGGGGTCTCGATCTCTCGCAGCTCGAGCACGTCCTCCGAGCCGTAGGCGGACTGGACGACCGCGCGCATCGTGTCGCTGGGGTGCGCCGCGGGCCCGAGCGACGGGCGAGCGGGTTGGGAGTCGGGGGTGGGGGATCGAAGCTGCATGCTGATGGCAGGGTAGGGTGCATGAACGTTCGTTCAATGCACGTTTGATCCCATCGGTTGTGCAAGAATGCACGGGTGGACTGGGATGACCTGCGCTTCGTGCTCGCGATCGCGCGCGATCGAACGTTCAGCCAGGCGGCGGAGCGCTTGGGGGTGACCCACACGACGGTGGGCCGGCGGGTGCGGGCGCTGGAGGAGGAGCTGGGGGTGCGGGTGTTCGATCGGACCCCCGACGGGCTGATGCCGACCGCGGCGGGGCAGGACATCGCGGAGGTGGCCGAGCGGATGGAGAGCGAGGTGCTCGCGCTCGAGGGCCGGGTGCTGGGGCGAGATGCCGAGCTGCGGGGCAAGCTGCGGGTGGCGACGATGGACATGATCTTCCATCGCCACCACGCGGCGTTCTCGTCGTTCATGGCCCGCTACCCCAGCGTGGAACTCACGGTGGTCTCGAGCGACGACGAGGTCTCACTCACCCGGCGCGAGGCCGACGTGGCGCTGCGCATGACCAACACGCCGCCGGAGTACCTGGTGGGCCGCAAGGTGGGCCGGGTGGAGTTCGCGGTGTTCGGGAGCACGGCGCTGGTGCAGCGCATGGGCCCCGACGCGAGCTACGACGACTACCCGTGGATCCACTGGGACGAGCGCCTGAACATGACCTGGCTCGATCAGTGGCTGTCGGCTCACGCCCCCCGCGCCCGGATCGCCATGCGCGTAGGCCCGCGCCCCGAGGTGGTGCGACATGCGATCACGGCGGGGGTGGGGGTGCACTTCCTCGCGTGCTTCGACGGGGACTCCGATCCCGAGCTGATGCGCGTGGGCCCGGTCGATCCGGCGTTCAGCCGAGACCTGTGGCTGCTGACCCTGCCCGAGCTGCGCAACACCAACCGCATTCGGGCGTTCCTCGATCACATGGAGCAGGCGCTGCGGACGAAGCCGAGCAAGCCGAGCAAGCCGAGCAAGCCGAGGGGCGCAAACGCTCCACAGAGCGACTTCGGACAATTTACACGCTAGACAGTGAGAAAAGATGAAACGCGAGGCTCATGTAAAGGAAAGTCGCTGCGCGTTCGACGGGACGACGATACTTACCGACGGACTGATCAGTCACTCGGGGGCTCCTGCGACTTTCACTCGGTCCCAGAAGCGCCACTCTTCCCGAAATGAGACGGTCGCGCGCCAACTTGTCGATAAATCAGGACACGTCATTCGAATATCCCTGATGAAGAAGTCGCTGAATCGGCTAACGTCCGCCATGTCTTCTCGAGGTGGCGAACATCCCGCCTACCTCTGGATCCCATTCGCCCCAGCATGGGCGCGATTCTGCGAAGTTTCATGACCCGTCGATCCTGCTCCATCACGCTAGGCGCAGCACTATTCATGGGTTCCGGGTGTTCGAATTCGAACAGCGCAGGAAGCTCGGGCGCTGACCCCATGTCGCCGAATCGGCCAGCGGAATCGACCGCGGAATCGGCAGCGGAATCGGCAGCGGAATCGACCGACGAGAACGAGAACGTGGACGAGACGAGCTTTCAGTCCGTGACCGCGGTGGGGATGACCTTCGAGTGGCGCACCGAGGGGCCGCATCTCCGCGGTCGCATGACGGCCCCCACCACGGGCTGGGTGACGGTCGGGTTCAACTCGCGAGACGAGCTCGCGGGATCGAAGCTCGTCATGGGGTACGTCTCTGGGGACCGGGTGGTGGTGGAGGAGCACATCGCTGATCCTCCCGATCACCGGCCCAAGACCGAGCTGGGGGGTCATCACGCGATCTCGGACGTCACCGGCTACGAGCGAGACGGGGCCACCACCATCGAGTTCCTCCTCGAGCTCGACTCGGGTGATCCGGTGGATGTCTCGTTGCGGCCGGGTCAGCGTTATCACCTGACGATGGCCTGGAGCCACGAAGATGATCTCTATCATCACTCTGCGCGCCGAACCGCCGTCGAGATTACGTTATAGGTCACGTCCCGCGGCGCTGGAGCGCGCGCGTTCGGTCGCAGCAGGACGAGCACCATCGGGTCTCTACAGCCGGTGATCCGATCGCTGCGTTCGTCCCCTCTTTCCTCTCCCCCTTCCGAATCTCGTGGACTTCCGCGAGGCCGAGCCGGCCGGAACTGCTAGCGCCCCTCGCGAGCCTCCTGAGCCACCGGAAGGCTACGACTCGATGTCCTTCTCTGCCCAACAGATCAATGGCTGGATCCGCCAGCGCGTCGCTGACCTCCTCGGGATCGAGCTCGACGTCGTGCGCGACGACGAGGCCGTGACCCGATACGGCCTCGACTCGGCGCGGGCGACCCGGCTGGTGGCCGAGCTCGGGGCCTGGCTCGATCGCCCGCTCTCCCCCGTCATCGCCTTCGAGCATCCCACGATCGGAGCGCTGTCCGCCTACCTCGCCGACCCCGAGGCTGCGGCGGCCGTACGTCGGCAGCGAATGTCGGCGACGCCCTCGGACCCGTCCTACGAGCCCATCGCGGTGGTGGGTCTCGCGTGTCGGTTCCCTGGAGGCTCCAGCCCGCGGCAGCTGTGGGCGACGCTGTGCGAGGGGCGCCACACCGCACGGCAGGTCGACGACGCACGGTGGTCGGTGTCTCGCTTCCACGCGGAAGACGACCAGACCCCGGGTCGCTCCCACACCCGCTGGGCCAGCCTGCTCGACGACGACCAGATCGCCCGCTTCGACCCCCTGTTCTTCAACATCTCGCCGCGGGAGGCGGTGGAGATGGATCCACAGCAGCGGCTGTTCCTCGAGCTTGCCTGGGAGTCGCTGCGAGACGCGGGCCTGCGCCTCTCCGAGCTGAAGGGCACGCGCACCGGGGTGTTCGCAGGGGTCATCTGGGATGACTACGGCCAGCTCGCCGAGCGCGACCCCTCGGCGATCTCCATGCACACCGCAACCGGCAAGTCGCGGAGCATGGTCGCCAATCGCGTGTCCTTCACCTTCGGGCTCCAGGGGCCGAGTCTCTCGGTCGACACCGCATGCTCCTCTTCGCTGGTGGCGGTACACCTGGCCTGCCAGAGCCTGTGCGCCCACGACTCCGAGGTCGCGATCGCGGGCGGCGTCAACCTCTTGATCGACCCCGTCACCATGGTCGGCCTGTCGAAATTCGGAGGGCTCAGCGCGGGGTCCAAGTGCCGGGCCTTCGACGCAGAGGCCGACGGCTTCGTCCGCGGGGAGGGCGGAGGGGCAGTGGTGCTCAAGCGGCTGTCTCGGGCCATCGCCGACGGCGACCGCGTGTACGCGCTGATCCCCGGCTCGGCCATCAACAACGACGGCGCCAGCAACGGACTGACCGCTCCCAACCCTGCCGCCCAAGAAGACGTGCTCCAGCGCGCGTGGGCCCGAGCGGGAGTCGACCCGGCGCGGGTGGACTATGTCGAGGCTCACGGCACGGGGACGGTGCTCGGCGATCCCATCGAGGCCAAGGCGCTAGGCACGGTGCTCGGCGGCCCGCAGCGTGAGGTCGGGCACCCGCTGCGGATCGGATCGATCAAGACGAACATCGGACACCTCGAGGCGGCGGCAGGCATCGCCGGGTTCATCAAGTCCGTCCTGTGCGTCGAGCACGGGATGCTGCCTCCCAGCCTCCACCTCGACCGGCCCAACCCCCACATCTGCTTCGAACAGCTCCACCTCGAGGTTCAGACCCAGCTCGGGCCATGGCCCGCCCGCAGCGACGGCGGGCCGCGCTACGCGGGGGTGAGCGCGTTCGGCTGGGGCGGCACCAACTGTCACGTGGCCCTCGAGTCGGCCGGGCGTCCTCCCTCGGTGCGGCAGTGGAGGCTCGCTGGTCACGATGAGGTCTCGCTGCGAGAGGCGGCTCGAGCCTGGCATGATCCCTCCGCCACCGTGGGTGATGGGCCCGAGCGGATCGCCCTGTCCACGAGCGATGCGCACGTCCTCCCCGAACTGCTCGAGGCCGCCCTCGCGGGCCAATCCCGACCCGAGATCGCGCGCGGGCGCGTCGAGGATGCGCCGCAGATCGCCTTCGTCTGCTCGCCCCAGGGGGGGCAGTGGCGGGGCATGGCACGCAGCCTGCTTGCCACGCAGCCGGTGTTTCGCGAGAAGCTGAGGGAGATCCACGACGCCTACGCCGCTCATGCCCCCTGGTCTCTCCTCGACGCGCTCACCCGCGACGACGCGCAGTGGGCGTGGGAGCGGGTCCACACCATCCAGCCGATGATCCTCGCGGTGCAGGTGGGCCTGGCTGCGCTGTGGGGCTCGTGGGGCATCGCACCCGATGTCTACGTGGGGCACAGCCTCGGGGAGATCACCGCCGCGCACCTCAGCGGCGCGCTGAGCCTCGACGACGCTGCTCGTCTGGTCATCCACTACAGTCGGCTCCAGGCCACCACCGATCCCCAGGGGCGGATGGCGATCGTTGGCCTCGGGCTCGAGCAGGCCCAGCGGGAGATCGGCGACGACGGCTCGATCGTGGTCGCTGGGAACAACGGGCCGCAGTCGGTGGTGCTCTCCGGCGGGTACGAGCCGCTCGAGGTGCTCCTTCGTCGCCTGCAATCCGAGGGGATCTTCGCTCGGTTCGTCGATGTCAACGTCGCGGCGCACTCGTCTCGGATCGATCCGATCATGGACGAGCTGCGACGGCAGCTCGAGCCGCTCCGACCGCAGATCGCCCACACCCCCATGATCTCTACGCTACGGGGGCAGACGATGCAGGGCACCGAGCTCGGCGCGGAGTACTGGCCCCAGAACTTGCGCGAGCGGGTGTGCTTTGCCGAGGCGCTCGAGCAGTCGATCGCTCGGGGGGTCACCGCGTTCGTCGAGCTCAATCCCCATCCGATCCTCGTCCCATCGATCCGCCAGCTCCTCGAGGCTAGAGGGCACCAGGCGCTGGTCATCGAGTCTACCCGCCGTGGGGAGGATGAGAGCCGAGCCATGCTCGAGGGGCTAGGACGCCTGTTCGTCACCGGCCACGATCCATCTCGGCGCCCGCGCTACGCCGAGGCTCGCTCGCGCGGCATGGCGCGGGTGGACGGAGCGGAGGAATTGGTCGAGGCGTCCACGATCGCGGTACCCATGTCCGGGCGGTCCGAGGGCGGCCTGCGGGCGCTGGTCGATGACCTCGAGCGACGCTGCCAGCTCGAGTCGGATCGATCGCTGCTCGGCCTTGCGCGGGACCAGGCCCGATCCGACGAGGGGTTCTCTCACCGCCGCGTCGCGCTCATCGATCCGCGGTGCCCCGCCGCGGCCGCCTTCGCGGCCACGCGCGCGGGGATCATCGAGGGCCAGGTCGATCCCCGGCGCCGAAGGAAGGTGGTCTTCGTTTGCCCTGGGCAGGGCTCGCAGTGGAAGGGCATGGCCCGCGATCTGCTCGCGACCCAGCCGGTATTCTACGAGACCATCGCTCGCATCGAGCGCGCCACTCGACCCTATATGGAGCGCTCGATCCTCGGAGAGCTGCTCGACCCTCCCGAGGAGGACTGGCCCATCGACGTGGTACAGCCCCTCCTCTTCGCGGTGGAGGTGGCGCTGGGACGACTGTGGCGCTGGTGGGGGATCGAGCCCGACGCGATCGTGGGGCACAGCATGGGAGAAGTGGCGGCGTATCACCTCGCCGGAGCGCTCCCCCTCGAGGACGCGGTCCGGGTGATCTGCCTGCGCAGCCGCCTGCTGGTGCAGACCAGCGGCCAGGGGGCCATGCTCGCCGCCGAGATCTCCGTCGAGCAGGCAAGCGCCCTCATCGCTGGTCGAGAGCGATCGGTGGCCGTCGCGGTCGCGAACAGTCCCACGTCGACCGTGCTGTCGGGCGACGCCGAGATCATCGAGCAGATCCACCGTCAGCTCGAAGCCCAGGGGACCTTCTGTCGCTTCGTGAAGGTCGACGTGGCCTCTCATAGCCCCGCCATGGATCCGCTGCTCGACCAACTCCGGGGTCTGCTCGAGGGGGTGAGCGCTCGAGTGAGCGAGATCCCGGTGTACTCCACCGTCAGCGCCACCGTGGCGGATGGTTCCTCGCTCGACTCCGAGTACTGGATCGACAATCTGCGCCAGACCGTGCGCTTCGCCGAGTCCGTGCAGCAACTGGTGGCGGACGGCCACGATCTCTTCATCGAGCTGAGCCCTCACCCCATCCTGCTCGCAGCCGTAGAGCAGGGCATCGACGCGTCGGGGGACGAGCGAGCGCGCGTGGTCGGGACGATGCGGCGGGGAGAGCCCGCGATGGCGACGATGCTCGATGCGGCCGCGCAGGCGTTCGTGCTGGGGCACGATCTACGGTGGCCCCGAACCATGTCGGGAGGCCCAGCCGAGCGGGTAGTGGGCCTGCCGTGGGAGCGAGACCGCTACTGGCTGCCCTCGGGAGCAGACGCGGCGGTGAGGGTCGAGCGGGGACCGAGCGCGCATTCGCTGCTCGGCGAGTACATCGACTACGCTCTCGACGCACGGGCCCATGCGTGGCAGCTCGACTTGTCGCAGAGCACGGTGCCGTGGCTGGGTGATCATCAGATCTTCGAGTCCAGCGTAGTCTCGGTGGCCGTGTCGGTGGAGATGCTGCTGGCGGCGTTGGCGGCTCGGAGCGACGAGCCTGCGATGCTCGAGCAGCTCCGCTTGGAGCACCCTCTGGTCATCCCGGAGCGAGGTGGCCGCACGATCCAGGTCGCGCTACAGGAAACCCACGGGAGCCACCGCGGGACCCTCGGGGTCTTCAGCCGAGGTCCGGGTGAGCAGGAGTGGATCCCTCACGTCGAGGGCCGATTCCTGCGGCGGGCCGCCAATACGCTGGAATCCGGGCCTTCGCTCGATGCGCTGCGGGCCCAGTTCTCTGGCGCCGAGCACGATGTCGAAGCCTTCTATCGCCGGCAATCCCAGCGAGGGCTCGACTTCGGACCGGCGTTCCAGTCCGTACGCCAGCTGTGGGTCGCGAAGCGAGAGGTCCTCGCGCACGTGGTGCTCCCCGAAGCGGCGTCGTACGGACGCGAGGCATTCTGCGCCCACCCCGTTCTGCTCGATGGCGCGCTGCAGGCGATCTTGGCCGCGGTCCCGGACACCGAGACCTTCCTGACCGCGGGGATCGACCGCATGCTCGTGCTCCCTTCGAAGCTCCCCACCTCGCTGTGGAGCCACGTCAAGGTGGGAGAGACCGCGTCGTCCGGGGTCGATGCGCTGGTGGTGTTCTACTCCGATGACGGAGAGGTGGTGGCCCGCGTGGAGGGACTCCGCTTGCTCCGGGTGGAGCAGGGAGCACGGTCGGCTTCGGAGCGGGGCGCCGACCTGCCCTCCGCCGAGCACGAGACTGGCCTCGCGGCCCGCCTACGCCGCGAGTCCCCGGGATCGGCTCGTCGCGCCCGCTTCGAGGGCATGGTGCGGGAGCGACTCGGGGGCGTGCTGGGCATCGAGCCTGGCCGGATCGATGCTCGCCGCCCCCTCCAGGCGATGGGGCTGACGTCGCTCATGGCCGTCGAGCTACGCCATCATCTCGGCGCGCTGATCGACGCGCGTCTCCCCGCGACCCTGGCGTGGAACTACCCCACGCTGGAGGCGCTGCTCGGCTACCTCGACTCGAGGCTGCCGATCTCGCTCGACCACGACGGGGATGGAGATGAGGCGGTCGACGCCGCGCCTGCCGAGCCGTGCGCGGACTCGATTTCGCGGGCTTCGATCGGGCCCGAATCCGAGCAGGAAGCGGGTCTCGACGCCGAGCTGCTCGAGGAGCTCGAGCGGGTCGATGCGCTGCTCGCCAGCATCTGAGGAAGGACCCCCATGAGCGCGGCCGAAGACACTCGACAGCGAATGCTCACGCGCGCCCTCGCTGCGCTCAAGGTAGCGCGGCGGCGGCTCGAGGAGGTCGAGCGCTCGCGGCAGGAGCCCCTGGCCATCGTCGGCATGGGCTGCCGCTTCCCCGGGGGATCGAGCTCTCCGCCGGCCTACTGGTCGCTGATCCATGAGAATCGTGACGGTGTGATCGACGTGCCGCGCGATCGCTGGCCGCTCGAGCGCTTCTTCGACGAGGACCCCGCGACCCGCGGGCGGATGCGCTTTCGCCAGGCGGGCTTCATCGACGACGTCGATGCCTTCGACGCGGGGTTCTTCGAGATCTCCCCGCGCGAAGCGGAGCGGATGGATCCCCAGCAGCGGCTGCTGCTCCAGGTCGCGTGGGAGGCGATCGACGACGCAGGGCTCGATGCGGCGGCTCTGGCGGGGAGCTCCGCTGGGGTCTGGGTGGGGGTCAACAGCCACGACTACCTCCACCTGCAGCTGCGGGATCCCGACCTCATCGACACCTACACGCTGACGGGAGGGACCAGCTCCATCGTCGCCAACCGCATCTCGTACCTGCTCGATCTCCACGGCCCCAGCCTCACCGTCGACACCGCCTGCTCGACCTCGCTGGTCGCCGTGCACCTCGCCTGCCAGAGCCTCCGCGCCGGCGAGTGCGACGTCGCGCTGGTGGGCGCGGTGAACCTGATCCTCTCGCCCTTCTCCGCCATGGCCCATGCGCGGGGCATGCCCTTCGCTCGTGACCATCGCTGCAAGACCTTCGACGCGCGCGCCGACGGCTACGTGCGAGGGGAGGGCTGCGGCGTCGTGCTGCTCAAGCGCCTCTCCGACGCGGCGCGGGATCGGGACGCCATCTGGGCGGTCATCCGCGGCTCGGCGGTGAACCAGGACGGTCGCACCAACGGCATGACCGCGCCCAACGGGCTGTCGCAGCAGGAGGTCATCCGCCGCGCCCTCGAGGTGGGTTCGATCGAGCCCGCCTCGGTCGGCTACGTCGAAGCCCACGGCACGGGGACCGAGCTGGGCGATCCCATCGAGGTCGAGGCGCTTCAGCAGGTCTACGGGCGAGATCGAGAGCGCCCCTGCGCGCTCGGGGCAGTGAAGGCCAATATCGGTCACCTCGAGTCGGCCTCTGGGATGGCGGGGCTCATCAAGATGGCGTTGGCCCTGCACCACGGTCAGATCCCGGCCGTACACGGCTTCGAACGGCTCAACCCCCACATCGACCTCGGCGACTCGCGCTTCACGGTCCCGACCGAGCACGGGGACTGGACCGATCCGGTGCGTCGCGGCGCGGTGAGCTCGTTCGGAGCGGGAGGTACCAACGCCCACGTGGTGCTGGAGCAGTCGCCCCCCGAAGACGCGACGCCGACGCCAGAGCCGTCGTCATCCCCTCGTGCGACCGACGGCGCGATGGTGCTCCTCTCAGCCCGGGACGAGGCCGGATTGCGACGCAGCGGGCAAGCCTGGCTGGCCTGGCTGAGGGCGCAGGAACACCCGATGTCGCTGGCCGATCTCGCCTACACCACGGTGCGCCGCCGGACCCGGCACGAGCACCGAGCGGCCATCTGGGCCCGCGACGCCGAGCACCTCGGCCAGCGCTTGTGC
>JGI12210J13797_10012428_pt1 | contig 13619 bp, 6 predicted proteins | sample ElkSlonscriptome_3_FD_13797 | JGI IMG/M metagenome (IMG submission 13797)
CCAGCCCATCGTCGCGGCCATGCGCCCCGACTTCTCGGAAGTCGAGGAAGCAACCGCAATCGTGATCGCCGGCCAGGATGCGGACTGGGGGCCGATCTCCCGAGCTGGCCAATTACACGACCGCGCCTCCTACCGCTACTGGTGGGAGCTGTTGCAACGGGCGCATGCGACCGGCATGGCGCTACCAGAGTCGGCGCGACGGCGTTTTTTTCGCTAGCCAATTGGGAGGGGTGTCGAGATATGAAGATTCACGAGTATCAGGCCAAGGAAATCCTGCGGAAGTACGGCGTCACCACCCCGCGCGGCATCCCCTGCTTCTCTGCCGATGAGGCGGTCGAGGCTGCCGAGTCTCTAGGCGGTCAGGTCTGGGTGGTCAAGGCTCAGATCCATGCCGGCGGCCGCGGCAAGGGCGGCGGCGTCAAGGTGGCGAAGTCGATCGACGAGGTCCGCCAGTACGCCGAGCAGATCCTCGGCATGCATTTGGTGACCCACCAGACCGGCCCCGAGGGTCAAGAAGTCAAACGCCTGCTGATCGAAGAGGGCGCTGATATCGCGGCCGAACTCTATGTCGGCATGGTGATCGACCGCGTCACCCAGCGGGTTTGTCTGCTGGCCTCCAGCGAGGGGGGCATGGACATTGAAGAGGTGGCCGCCAAGACCCCGGAGAGGATTCACAAAGTGTTTATCCATCCCGCCACCGGTCTGACTGCACTCGACGCCGAGGAGGTGGCCGCCAAAATCGGTGTACCGGCCGCCAGTATTCCCCAGGCCCGCGCAATCTTGCAGGGCCTGTACAACGCCTTCTGGGACAACGACGCCTCCCTGGCCGAGACCAATCCGCTGATCGTCACTGGTGACGGCAAGGTCATCGCCCTGGACGCCAAGATGAACTTCGACTCGAACGCCCTCTTTCGCCACGAAGACATCCTCGCGATGCGCGACTTGGACGAAGAGGACCCGGCCGAGATTGAGGCCTCCAAGCACGACCTCTCCTATATCTCACTCGACGGCAACATCGGTTGCATGGTCAACGGTGCCGGCCTGGCCATGGCGACCATGGATACCATCAAGCTGTTCGGCGCCGAACCGGCCAACTTCCTCGACGTGGGCGGCGGCGCCACTGTGGAGAAGGTCACCGCGGCCTTCGAGCTGATGCTAGCCAACCCCAAGGTCAAGGCGATCCTGGTCAACATCTTCGGCGGCATCATGCGCTGCGACACCATCGCTGACGGCATCGTCGCGGCGGCCAAGCAGACGCAACTCTCGGTGCCCCTCGTGGTGCGCATGCGCGGCACCAACGATGAGATCGGCAAGAAGACCTTGGAGTCATCCGGGTTACCCATCATCACCGCCAACGACATGGCCGAGGCCGCCCAAAAGGTCATCGCCGCCGTCGACCGTCCAGTTCGTTGCTGACTCGTTATACCCGTCTGAGCCGAAATTGCGCTTGTCTCTGGGCCGGGCAGCGGGGGCAGGGGACGCCGTGCACCCAATCCCTGGGGGCTTGACGACAGCATCCCTGCCGTCGACACCCCTGCCCCCGCTGCCCGGCCCAGAAACCGAAAAGCCATTTGCGATGGGTATAGTTCCAGAGAGGCGAAAGGGTCCAAGAGGAATCCGTCATGTCCATCCTTATCGATAGGGAAACCAAAGTCGTCACCCAGGGGATCACCGGCAAGACCGGCCAGTTCCACACGAGGATGTGTAAGGAGTATGCCAACGGCGCCAATTGCTTCGTCGCCGGGGTCAACCCGAAGAAGGCCGGCGAGGCCTTCGAGGAGATCCCGATCTACGCCAGCGTCGACGAGGCCAAGCAGGAGCATGGCGTCACGGCCTCGGTGATCTATGTGCCGCCGCCGTTCGCCGCCGCCGCCATTTGGGAGGCGGTGGAGGCCGAGATGGAACTGGTGATCTGCATCACCGAGGGTATCCCGGTGCGGGATATGATCGAGGTGAAAAACAAGATGCGCGACGCTGGGACCAAGACCTTGCTGTGCGGTCCGAACTGCCCCGGCATCATCACCCCCGACGAGATCAAGATCGGGATCATGCCCGGCCATGCTCACAAGAAGGGGCGCATCGGTGTGGTCTCCCGGTCGGGAACCCTGACCTACGAAGCGGTCGGCCAGCTCACCGACCTCGGCCTGGGCCAGTCCACCGCGGTCGGCTTCGGTGGCGACCCGATCAACGGCATCAAGCACAAAGACGTGCTCGAGCTCTTCATGGACGACTCGGAGACCGACGCCGTGATCATGATCGGCGAGATCGGCGGCTCCGACGAGGAAGACGCTGCGCGGTGGTACGCCGAGGAGTGCCGCAACAAGAAACCCGTCGTCGGCTTCATCGCTGGCGTCACCGCCCCGCCAGGCAAACGCATGGGCCATGCCGGCGCCATCATCTCCGGCGGTAAGGGCACCGCACAGGAGAAACTATCGCTCATGGAAGAGTGTGGCATTCGCACCACCCACAACCCGGCCGAGATGGGTGAGCTGCTGAAGTCGGCACTCTAGGAATCCGCGAATTGGAGTAGAACAACTCATGAACGATCTTGCTTATCGAGATCCGTTGCCGCTGGCGGAAGACACCACGTCCTACCGGCTATTGAGTCGAGATTTTGTTTCTGTTGCCGAATTTGCCGACCGAGAAGTACTGCACATCGATCCCAAGGGGCTAAGGTTTTTGGCGAAGGAGGCCATGCGGGATGCCTCTTTCCTGCTGCGATCGGGCCACCTGCAGCAGGTTGCCGCAATCCTCGATGATCCGCACGCGACTGACAACGATCGTACGGTCGCACTCGCCATGCTCAAGAACGCCGAAGTTGCATCGCACTTCGTGTTGCCCATGTGTCAAGACACCGGTACGGCCACGATCTTTGCGAAGAAAGGCCAGCAGACCTGGACGGGCGGTGGCGATGCGGAGGCCCTGTCGCAGGGCGTGTTTGACACCTACTCTGGCGAGAACCTTCGTTACTCTCAAACGATCCCCTTGACGCTCTATGAGGAAAAGAACTCCGGGACCAATTTGCCAGCGCAGATCGATATCTACGCGACGGACGGCGTGGAGTATGAATTCCTGTTCGTGGCGAAGGGCGGCGGCTCAGCAAACAAGACCTTCCTGTTTCAAGAAACCAAAGCTCTATTGAATCCCGACGCGCTGGCAGCCTTCTTGACGGCGAGAATGAAGACGCTGGGCACCGCCGCCTGCCCGCCTTATCACCTGGCGTTCGCCATTGGCGGTACCTCTGCTGAGGCGTGCCTGAAGACGGTCAAGCTGGCTACTACGGGCTACCTGGACGCGCTGCCAGCTCAGGGAAATCCGAGTGGCCAGGCGTTCCGTGATCATCAGCTGGAGCAGGCGTTGCTTCAGTCTGCGCGGCACAGCGGTATCGGCGCCCAGTTTGGCGGCAAATACTTCGCCCTCGATGTCCGCGTCGTTCGCCTTCCACGCCACGGGGCATCCTGCCCGATCGGCATGGGTGTATCTTGTTCTGCGCATCGTAACGTGAAGGCGAAGATCAACAAGGAAGGCATTTGGATCGAGGAACTCGAGCGGGATCCCGGGCGTTTCATTCCGGCAAGATACCGGCGCAAGCGTGAACGCGGCGTCGTGCAGATCGACCTGAATCGCCCAATGCAAGACATCCTAAGCGAACTCACAAAATACCCGATCAAGACTCGGCTATCGCTTACGGGAACACTTGTGGTTGCCCGAGACATCGCTCATGCCAAGATCAAAGAACGCCTGGATCGCGGCGAAGACATGCCGGATTACTTCCAGAACCACCCGGTCTATTACGCCGGGCCGGCAAAGACTCCCGAGGGGATGCCGTCGGGGTCCTTTGGACCCACCACTGCCGGCCGTATGGATTCGTACGTCGACGAGTTTCAATCCAAAGGCGGGTCGCTGGTAATGATCGCGAAAGGAAATCGCACCGAGAAGGTCACCGATGCGTGCAGGAAATACGGCGGGTTTTATCTCGGCTCGATCGGCGGTCCTGCGGCTATTCTGGCCCAAGACCATATTCAGAAGGTTGAGATGCTGGAGTACCCGGAGCTCGGCATGGAAGCCATTTACCGAATCGAGGTCGAAGAATTCCCAGCGTTTATCCTCGTCGACGACAAGGGAAACGATTTCTTCGCGCAGCTTCTTTAGGCGGCCGGTCTTCCGCTTCTGGCTGTGCGCCTTCGATGCCCGTCGGAGGCAAAGCGTGTCAACGCCGCGAAACGATATACGGCGTGCACGAACTTGCTGTAGGGCAACACCAGAAACAAAGCGAGGACAAGACCAAGATGTAACGCGAGCAACATGCCCATCGCCGAGGTCGCTCTCAAGGCAAGCAGTAGAAAGCCTGTCAGGCCAATGAAGAAAAGCAGCACAAGGAACGCATAGTCCATCCCGAACTGTCGCACCAGCATAGGCCGGGGGTCGGTCTGCAGCTTTATCCAGATTAGTCCCGCAGGCCCGACCAGCAGACCGATCCCTCCCAAGGTGCCGAACAAGACCGGCAGACTGAAGACTGGGTAGGGCGCAATCCGCCCAAGGCCATGGTGATAGGCTGCCGCCACCGAGGTCGCGGCGAAACAAAGTATCACCCCCCACATCGTCAGCTGATGATAGACCCTGCGTTGGTTTGAAAAGGTCTCGTCCTTGGTATTGCAGCCATCCCCATGACCGCCGCCCAGGTGCTTCAAGGTCGCAACGTCTCTGAGGGCGGTGAGCAATGATCGCGGTGTGACAAGATCCAAGAATCCGCGACCCCCGGCATGCCAAAACCTGACGAAGCTGACCATCAAGGCAAGGATAGAGTACAAGAATAGGGATCCGGCAACCGCTAGTATCACACGGTGGTCGATGACCTTGTAAAAGGCCCCCGGTCCTTTGTGTTCAGCGAACAGCACATCGGGGCTTTGCAGCAGAGCCGTCAGCAACAACACCGAAGCGATCCCAAATGCCGCGACCAAGGATACGATCAAACCATTCTTGTGAAATAGCTTGGCAAACATCGCGGGCCAGGCATACTTCTCATAGCTTTCAGCGCGCACCTCGGCGAGCGCCTCCGGAAGGTTGAGGCTGAATTCGTGTGGCGGCGCATACTGACAGGCATGATAGCAAGCCGTGCAATTGTGACAAAGATTGCTGAGATAATCGAAATCGGCAGCGGTCGGCTCTCGCCAAGATTCCATAACTGGAAAGACCGGACAAAAACCCTCGCAGTAGCGGCAGGCATTGCAGATCACCATGACGCGTCGGACCTCCGCCAAGGCGGGCGTTTCGCCTGTCTCTATCTGCGCCGAACGCATGCCGCAGCCTCTCCCGCAATCCGCCCGAACACCGATCCGATGGACATGCCAGTACCCGCGCAATAGCCTTTGCCGAGGATATTGCCGGCCATGATCTCGCCCGCGGCGAAAATGTTCTTCGTCGGGGCCCCATTCTCCAATAACACCTCTGCCCGCTCGTTCACCCTCAACCCCAAATAGGTGAAGGTAATGCCGGTGCGCAGTGGATAAGCGTAGTATGGCGGCTTGTCTAGCGGTAGTGCCCAATGCGTCTTGGGCGGTTGAATGCCGCGCGTCGAACAATCATCGAGCGCGTCGATCGCATAGGTCCCGGGACTCACCGCAGCGTTGAATTCGGTGACGGTCTGTTCGAGGGCCCGTCGATCCAGTCCCACCAACCCTGCCAGATCCGCAATATTCTCGGCCTTGATCGCGGGAAAGACCGACGGCATGAAGTTGTGGATCAATTTGCTATCCACGATGGCATAGGCGATTTGGTCGGGCTGCCGGGCGATCAAACGACCCCATATCGCATAGCGCTGCGGCCAGAAATCTTCACCTTCATCGTAGAAACGCTGGCAATCTTGGTTGACGACGATGCCAAAACAGACGCAGTCAAGCCGAGTCACGATGCCGCCATCGAATCTTGGGGCACGGCCATCGACGGCGATCGCGTGGCACTGTGCTGGATCGCCCACGGACTTCATGCCCTTCTTCATCAGATCCTTGAGAAGGCGACCGCGGTTGTAGGGCGTACCGCGAATAATGAAGCGCTGAGCCGCATCACCCCATACCGCTTTCAGCCAATCAACGTTAGCCTGAAACCCACCCGCGGCGACGACCACAGCGTCGGCCTTGACTTCATAAGCAAAACCGCGGTTGACGACGGTCGCAGACCGAAAAACGCCATCTGCAATATCAAGGGCTTGGGCCTCAGAATTGTAAAACACTCGGATACCGAGCTTCTCCGCGGTGTCATAGAGGGCATTCAACAGGGCCTTGCCGCCACCGAGAAAGAAGGCGTTGGTCCGCCCCAAGCTAAGGGTCCCGGTCAAAGCGGGTTGAAAATGCACGCCCCGCGGTCCCAACCAATCCTGGAGCTCGGCGCTCTTGCGGATCATCATGCGGGCAAGCTGCTCGTCGGTCTCGCCAGCCGTGACACGCAGCAAATCCTGCCAGTATTCCTCTTCGGTATAGGTCCCGGTCAAGGTGGCTGTGGGGGCCGCGTGCGCGGCGCGCAGATTGCGCGTGTGCCGACTGTTGCCTCCGCGCATCGCTCTGTGCGCATGTTCGAGCAGCACTACTTCAGCGCCGGCCTCGCGGGCGGAGATCGCGGCGCAGAGGGCGGCGTTGCCACCGCCAATCACCAAGACCCCGGTCTTGTCCGGAAACACCGCCACCTGATCTCAGTTCTCGGCAACGACGTCCCGGTTCAAGACGTTGTTCGGTCGGTAACCATCGATGTGAAGCCGTAAATTGTTCAATGCATTGAAGACCTTCAGTCGCCGCAGCTCCGGCACGGCCGCCGCAGTATGCCCGGCGATCTTCAAGTTCGCCAACGACCGTCCATCCGCATCCAAAAACCTTTGCCCCGCCTTGCCCTCTTGTTCATCGGATAACACATCCAGACGCACCTCAACCTCGGGACGTTCCCTAAGAAAAGGCGCCAGCGCAGCTTCGTTCAACAGTCCCTTCCCCGCATTCACCAGGATCCGAACCGGGCCTTGTGCGTCGCAGCCCAGCATATCCAAGGCCTCACGGTCCACCCAATAGCGTGTCCCCGAGGTCGTGGCCGCGAGTGTAGTGACGATGTTGCTCTTCCGGAACAAGGTGGCCTTGTCGACATACTCCGTATCGATCTTCTGGCGATAGACCCACGCACGGTTTCGCGCCAAGTGCCTGAGGCGCTCTTGTTTCTCCTGATACTCTGGCCGCTCAGGATCCCTCTGGCAGACGATCACATCGCATCCAAAAGCCAACGCACGTTGAACGACCGCCTCTCCGATCCGGCCTAACCCTTGCACGCCAAAGGTTGCGCCGACCAACGAACGCTCGAATACCGCCAGGTTGTTTACGTAGACCCGATCGGCATGAACGCTGATCGCACTCTTGGCCTTTATCTCTGCGAGAGATGCCGTTTCATACGCTGCCGGCGTCTTGATGGTATACGTCGACTTGCTGACCAAGTCTTCCCTATTCACAGGGATCAATTGCATGGAAAAGGCCTTCGTCTGAGAAACCTCTGCGACGATTTCGGCCACTTCTTCCAATCTCGATTTCTGTTGTCGCGAGAGATGCTCGTACTCGTCCTCTAAGACATAGATCACCGACAGTTCGTGCGCCATCGCCAACTCGACAATATTCAAGCCGACCTCATCGAGCCCGATGATCCCGATACTGTTCTTGATACCCGCTTGATCATTCTGTCCCAACTGATCGTGATAAATTGTTGCATCTCGCCGGACGCCGGTACGCACATACTTATCTCCGGACCCGAACTGATACATGGCATCCAGCTTCAACGCGCCCTTGAGCAACATGAACCACATGATCTGCGCGACTGTTCTGGCCCGCTCCTCTTTGGCGATGTCGACTCGATGCAGGGGCACCGCGCCCTCGGACAGGTAGTCCTGGATATAACGCCCGTAGAACGCATCCAGGGCCATCGCGATATTCTGTTCGGTTACCGCAACCGTCGTGAACCCGGGTGAATTGGTGACAACCGTTCCGGCTTGCGTGGCCGCAGCAAGGTCAATATGGTGGATTGCCGTCGCGAAAAGGATCAAGCCCTTCAAGCCGCCTTGCTCGAAGAAGGGCGCGTCAAAACTTGCGTTGCAATAGCCCAGACAATAATCGTATTCCCGGCTAGCGACGATCTCATTCAATTTCGCATTGATGCCGGGCGACCATCGGCCATCGACTTCGACCAACTCGGACTCGGCAAGAAGAATATCGAATGACACATCTCCGAACTGTTGTTGCAGCTGCAAAAGAATCTCCGGCGGCAGGGGTTCGATCACAAGCACCCGAGCCTTGGGCGATGGAACCTCCATGCGGAAAAAGCTGAGCCCCTCACGCTCGATCGTGCTATGCGTCCCTTTAGTCTTACCCTTGGAAATCGGATTATTCACGATGTTCGGGGGAATCTTGCCGTCGATCAATTTTCTCAGGTTATCAAGCGCTTTGTAGACCTTCAGCTGACGAACCTCGCGGACTGCGGCGGCCGTGTGCCCAGTCACTTTGATGTTCCTAAGGGGCGAACCCCGATCATCGACCAGCTTCAGGTAGGCCCCCCCCTCGTGTTCGCCGCTCAGCACGTCCAACCTCGCCTCGGCAGCGGGGTTGTCCTTCAGGAAGCGAATCAACGCATCTTCATCGACAAGCCCCTTACCGGCGCTGACGATGACGCGGACCGGACCGGACGCCTCGGCTGCGAATTGGTCCAATCCTCTTTGGTCGACCCAGCCCAATGTGCTGCTGGTCGTTGCCGCCAAGGTCGTAATGATATTGCTCTTCCTGAAAAAGGCATCCTTGTCCTCTGCATATTCGACGGTCAGCGCCCGTTCGGCCCAGCGGCTACAGTGATCGGCCAACTTGAGAAGGTTCCTACGCTTTGCCCGATAGGTTGGCCGGCCCGGGTCTCTCTGGAAAATGAGAATATTCAACCCCAGCACGAGTGACCGTTGGGCAACGGCCTCTCCGATACGACCCAACCCCTGGATGCCAAGCGTCAGATTCGACAGGGAGCCCGTGTAAAGATCGACGAGATCGCGAACGAAAATATCCCCAATGTCGATATCAATGCCTTCGTCGTTCTTCTCCCGCTCAAATCCAATTGCCTCATTCGGCTCCGCATTGAATACATAGGCGGAACGCTCGAGCAGTTGGTTTCTATCCACCGGAGCTATCTTGATAGACAAGCCCTCGACCTGAGCGATTTCCTTGATGATCGCGATCGTCTCTTGGAGTCCCTCCTTGTCATCGGCAGACAGCCGGCCATACTCCTCCTCGAGCACGTAGACGGTCGAGATCTCGTATGCAATGGCAAACTCGACAAGGTGGATGCCGGGTCCTTTGAGCCCAATAACGCCAATACTACGACTGATGCCGGCCTCTCGATTCTGTCCGATTTGGTCGTGGTAGACGGTAGCCCGCTCGCCGACTCCGGTCCGCACATAGCGCCTGCTCGCGCCGAAGGCGAACATCTCATCGAGTTTCAAGGTCCTCAGCAGCAGGCTCAACCACATTACCTGGGCGATGGCCAATGCCGGCGCAGACGCCTCGGCGAGGCTTCGCAGACCGACAAAGCCTTCAGGGCCGTGCCCAAAGCGAACGGCATGCGCATAGACGGCGTCCAACATGGATCCGACATTCTGCTCGGCCACGGTCGTCGTCGTGGGGCCAGGGGCATTGGTGACAACGGTGTGCACGCTCGTCGCCGCTTTGATATCGATATTGTGGGTGCCGGTCGACAGCAACAAAAAGCCCCTCAATTTGGCACGCTGGAAGAATTCTTCATCGAAGGTTTCATTGACATAGCCGATCACGTAGTCGTACTTTCTCACTTGCACCAGTGCCATCAATTTCCCATGAATCCCGGGAATCCACTGCCCGGCACTCTCGACGACCTCGGACTCCGATTGCAGGATGTCGAATGTCACATCCTGAAATTGCCGGTGAAGTTGGGCGATGATTTCCGGACCGATCGGCTCGAGCACGAGGACACGGGCACTGGGATAAGGGACTTCGAGGCGCAAAAAGCTCAATCCCGCCAGTTCGACGTCGACAACCGCGATATTATCGAGAACGATGTGGATGCGGTCGGCATCGGCCGTGCCGCTGATCCGCTGCAGTTCGTCCACAACGGCGTAACGAAACTTTCTCGATTCCACCCGGTAGCGCGACTGGTACGGGAAGACATCCGGATAGCGCCCATTATGAATGCTGATCTTTCTGTCTTCCCAGAAATCCGGCAGATAGAGATCGCCATGGACAGCCCGAAACATGTCTCTGTGCTGTTGCGGAATGTTCAGTTCCTTCTCAAAATCCGCTGGATTGATATTGTACCGCTCCGCGCCCAGCATCGTATCGGGCCGATCGCGGAAATTGAACAATTGGATGTCGAGCAGAGAAGCATTGTTCAAATAGACAACGCGGTCCCAGGTCGTGAAACCGAAATGCTCCAGCCCCAATGATCTCGGCACAAAGCCCATCGCGGCCAAGTGTTTGATATTCCATCCTACGTCCCGCAGAACCTGTTCGACGTTCTTCTTACTTGCCGTGCGGATGTATTCGGAAACGGGTTTGATCCGCCGTGAAACATAGATCTGCTTCAGAATGACATGGCGGGATGTCATGCGCACGTCTTCCGGCTGCTCGTCAGCGAGGACTTCCAGCAACTCCGCGGAGAAGTGATCGCGGCGGAATTTCAGGTCCTTGTAATCGAGAGAATCGAGAACCTGCCCGAGACGATCGATCGTGTGGACCCTGACGAAATTACCGATAACATTGTCCCGATCGGCCAGATCTCGTCGCAGGACTTTGAAGACGAGCGGGAATCCCGCTAGGCCGAAGACGAGGTCGACCGGTCCGGTCCCGACATAGTGGTACTTCTCCCCTGTATGCAGTATTTCTCGGAGTTGGCGCAGGAGAGACAATTTCGCCGGATGGGTAAAGCCGATCAGATCGAGGATATTGGCGGGATTTTCATTCGGGAACAACCGCTGCAGAAAGCTATACAGTTCCCGATAATGCTTTGTCGAAACGGTAAAAGCGGAGCGGGTTGAAGAGAATAGAAAGCTGCGCGTGGCGTGATACCCGACCAAAACGGCATCGACGTTCACTCCCTCGGGGGAATGCACGATACAGAAAATGACCGGAATGAGCTCGGACCGCGTTCTGAATTGCCCGACCAAATAGGCGCCTTTCCCTCTAAAAAACGTCGGCCGCAAGGCTTCCATGGCCAGTAGACCGTCGGCTTCTTCCAATTGCTCGTTGACAATATCAACGATGACGCCGGTATTTTGCGAGATGTTCTCAGAAAGCGAAGCGGAAAAATCGGAGGCCCCCAGGACGGCATGAATGGCCCGCCCGAGATCGGCCGGCGTCTTCAGTGGATGGTGATGGACGATTCTGTCCGGATTGACTTGCGTATGCTTGATACCGTCATTGCGGAATTCGATCGATACGCTTTTTTCTGCGAAAACCTTTCGCATCACGGAGGTGAAATAGGTGGTAGCTAATTCATCAGCGTATTCTTTCTTGAATTCTTTGCGCACGCAGTTCCATTTTTTCAGATCGTATGCATGCTTACCAAGGAGCCGTTGCACGGAGGTGGCACTGCGATCGATCGCCGTGCGATAGAGCTGGACTCGCAATAGGTCATCTTTGAGGCGCCCATCTAAATCTCCGGCGGTGAACATTGCAGGCGCCCGATCGGCTATTTCTGAGAATTCACCATAATAGTCGAGAAACTGTTGATGAATGATTTTTGCGAGCTTGGACTTTTTCGCCATGTCTGGAACCCCGTGCGGCGAGCACCACCGAAGTCATCGAAATCGATCTGGCGCGGACGAAGCGCCGGACTGCGCCGATCTTGCTTGCTTTGCAGCAGGAGGAGACGCCCCCGACGGGGGCGCCTTTTCGTGCTGAAATGGGCCTACGAGATGCGTTCCCACGCGGAGGGTGGGAGCGAGGCGGTCGCCGCGGTTAGACGTTAAGGATGATCCTGTTCAGCGTTTGGCTCGGGCACATTGCCGCGCGGGCCTTTTCCGGATCGGGTCTGAAATAGCCGCCAAGATCTTGTGGTTTGCCCTGCGTGGCGTCGATCTCGGCCAGGATCTTTTTCTCGTCGGCGATCAGGGCGTCGGCGATCGGTTTGAAACGGGCGGCGAGGTTGGCGTCGCTCGCCTGCTTGGCCAGGGCCTCGGCCCAGTAGCGGATCAAGTAAAAGCAGCTGCCACGGTTGTCGAGCTCGCCAACCTTGCGTTGCGGGGAGCAGTTGCTGAGGAGGTAGTGCCCGGTGGCCTCGTCGAGGGTGCTGGCCAGGACCTTGGCGCCCCGGTTGTTGAACGTGTCGCCCAAGTGCTGCAGCGACGCGGCCAGCGCCAGGTATTCGCCCAGTGAGTCCCAGCGCAGATGGCCTTCCTGTTGGAACTGCTGGACGTGCTTTGGTGCCGAGCCGCCGGCGCCGGTTTCGAACAGACCGCCACCGTTCATCAGCGGGACGATGGAGAGCATGCGCGCGCTGGTGCCGACCTCGAGGATCGGGAACAGGTCGGTCAGATAGTCACGCAGCACGTTGCCGGTCACCGAGATGGTGTCTTCGCCGCGGCGGATGCGCTCCAGCGAGAACCGGCAGGCGTCGACCGGGGGCATGACTTTGAGATCCAGGCCTGCAATGTCGTGCTCGGGCAGGTAGGTGTCGACCTTCTTGATGATCTCGGCGTCGTGGGCCCGGCCCTTGTCGAGCCAGAAAACCGCGGGGGTACCGGCGGCGCGGGCGCGGGCGACGGCAAGCTTGACCCAGTCGCGGATGGATTCGTCCTTGGTCTGACAGGCACGCCAGATGTCACCGGCCTCGACTTGGTGCTCGATTAGGGTATTGCCGTCGGCATCGACAATGCGCATGGTCCCGTCCGCCGGCGCCTCGAAGGTCTTGTCGTGGGAGCCGTACTCCTCGGCCTTCTTGGCCATCAGGCCGACGTTGGCGACGCTGCCCATGGTCGCCGGGTTCAGCGCGCCGTTGGCCTTGCAGTCGTCGACGGTGGCGGCGTAGACGCCGGCGTAGGAGCTGTCGGGGATCACGGCCTTGGCGGCCTGCAGCTCGCCGGCGGCGTTCCACATGCAGCCGGAGTCGCGGATCATCGGCGGCATCGAGGCGTCGATGATGATATCGCTCGGCACGTGCAAGTTGGTGATGCCCTTGTCGGAGTTGACCATGGCGATGCTGGGGCCGCTGTCGTAGCAGGCCTGGATGTCGGCCTCGATGGCGGTACGCTGTTCGGCGGGCAGGCTCTCGATCTTGGTCAGCACGGCGGCCAGGCCGTCGTTGGGATTGGCGCCGATCTCCTCGAGCGTCGCGCCGTGCTTGGCGAAGACATCCTTCAAGAAGGCGCGCACACAATGGCCAAAAATGATCGGGTCGGAGACCTTCATCATCGTGGCCTTCATGTGCAGCGAGAACAGCACACCCTGCGCCTTGGCGTCGGCCATCTGCCGCTCAAAAAAGCCGGCCAGGGCCTTCCGGCTCATGAAGGTGCCGTCGAGGACCTCACCGTCGAGCAGCTTCAGGCCGTCCTTCATGACGGTGACGGTGCCATCCTCGGCGACGTGCTCGAT
>JGI12210J13797_10210761_pt1 | contig 13615 bp, 10 predicted proteins | sample ElkSlonscriptome_3_FD_13797 | JGI IMG/M metagenome (IMG submission 13797)
CGAAATCCACAGTCCGATTCGAACGACAGTTAAGACGCAAGAATCTCTGACGTTGGAGGTTAAAGGACATCTGAACAGTCGTCAATGTTATTTCAGATTCTCCTTTGCCCTTCCTTGAAAAGGGAGAACCGTCTTCTAAGTTCCCTTTTTTCTTAGCGTTGGTGGTGCGGAGCGCGGAGATGTAAGAGGATCGAAACGCTCTGGCGTGCCATCTATAGCAATGCGTAGATAGGTTAGGACAGATATTGATGGAGAAGCCGCGCACCGCGCGGCTTCTCCATCAACTATTGGTTTTATATCAGCGCGTAGCACTATAGTACTTTCAAACATCGTCTTAGCAGCAAAACATCTCTGAATTTCAAAATTTTGTTCTCAATTGTGCTGCGAAAACAAAGCCTTGGCTACTCATCTTGTTGCAAAAACGATAAGACAGATTCTTCTGCAGTTGTAGATTTTGCAGGTCTACCGCCATTTCCTTCTTCTAGATCAGAAAGAAACGTGGTCTGAATCGGGAACGGCATCTCGATCCCTTCTTGACGAAAACGTTGGTGCAGTCGCTTGATAAATTCGTGACGCACAATGAGGTGGTCAAAATATTCGCGGATTCGAAGGTAGACGGTCATCGTAACAGCAAAATAACCAAATTCTTTGTAGCGTATCCAGGGATCGGAGTTGGGAACGCCGCCTTCCACTTCGTTCATCACTTCATGGGCGATCGCCAATGTCAGAGCCTCTATTTTCTCTAAATCGCTGCTGTAGCTGACGCCTACATCAATGATAATTAGGGCTTCCTTATCCGGTAAGCCATAGTTCTTAAATACATTGTTGAGCACCCGCGAATTGGGGACAAACATCAAGTTATCGCGGATGTCTTGGAGAACCGTGTGTCGCCAAGCAATATCGCGGACATATCCTTCTTCTCCAGAATCAAGCTGAATGTAGTCGCCCACACGAACTTTGTTTGAAGTTGCCAGATTTAACCCAGAGATGAAGTTAGCTAGGGTGCTCTGAAAGGCCAATCCTAAGGAAACACCACCAATACCCAATGCGGTCAGGAGAGGCGTGATGGCAATGCCGAGAGACTGGAGAATAATCAGCACTCCTAGCGTAAACACGACAATGCGAGTAAGCATCTCAAACAAGGACGAGAGATTACCCGCTCCTCGCGTTTCCGAAACATAGCGGACAGAACCCACTGCCAACCGCGCTGCAATCAGCGTTCCTGAAACGATCGCCAGGGCAAGCAGCGCTTTCTGAATGACAATGAAAAGATTGTTGCTGATCGGCAAAGTCAGCACCGCCACAAAGATGCCGCCCAGCACAAACCATAGCAATATCAACCCTTTCAGCGAATTGATAATCACGTCGGCTCCGCCCCAGCCGAGCCGAGTGGTGAGATTTTGTAGACGTCTGATGCCCTGACGCTCGACCAAAAACCCTAAGACGAAACTCCCTAAGACAATTAGAGTCGGAGTCAGCAGCCGTAGGATCAGCTCTAGGTTAACGGTGTCGAAACTCAGCGGTTCAGTATTCAACAGTACAGTCACAGCCTTAGGGCGATCGCCACCCCCATTAAAAGGACTCTAGATTCACTAGAATGCTTCAATAGATACCGCGATTACTTTTCTTTGACAAGGGAAACATCTTTCTCGTTGGGGGTTATCCCATCAAAATCACGTTGTCGATGACATGAATGATGCCGTTATCTGCTTCTACATCAGCCATCACAACAGTGGCGTTTTTCACCTCAAACTCGTCCGACAAATCTAGACGAATTTCAGATCCTTCGACAGAGGTGAGGCTGGTTTTTCCTTCCAGGTCAGCTTTCGTGAGCTTACCGGAAACCACATGATATTTGAGAATCCGTCCCAGTTGGGGTGGATTTTGCACTAGGGTCTGAACGGTTCCGGGGGGAAGTTTTGCAAAAGCGTCATCCAGAGGCGCAAACACCGTAAATGGCCCTGGGCTTTTGAGGACATCAACCAAACCAGCCGCTTGAACCGCTGCCACTAGGGTTGAAAATCCTTCAGTATTGACTGCAATATCAACAATGTCAGCCATTAGCGTTTCTCCAAAAGCGTTAGTAGAAAATGACGTTGAGAGATAGTTGGGAGATTACCGATAGTCGTGAGTCTGAATATCGCTCAGCCGTGCTTCGGGTCGCAAGAACCGATCCATCTGAGCTTCAAAAAACTGGCGATTGGCCATGCGGTGCTTAGGATTGGGATCATCCAAGGGATAAAGTAACGCCGTACGCAGAGCTTGGATAACCGCCGAGGTAACGTTGTACATCGATCTCTGGAACGTGATTCCCAACTGGATTAGCGCATCATCTTTTCCACGAGAATGCTGCTTGTAGTAGTCAACTAGATAAGGCGGCAGAAAGTGCAACATGTCCTGCATCAGCAATGTCGGCGGAATGCCTGCAGTGCCCACAGGAAACACATCCGCGTAGAGAATGCCGTAGTGAAAATCTTTTTGATCTTCAGGTACCTGACCCGCTTGGGCATTGTAGGACTTGGTGCCTCGAAAGGGTGCCGTCCGGTAAAACACAGCTTCTACATAGGGTAGAGCCGCTTCATAGAGCCAAGTAAATCCTTTTGACTTGGGAATGATTTCGTAGCATTCTCCATCCACATAAACATGATGGTAAATGGGGCGACCCGCGATCGCAAAAATGCCGTTGACTAGAAAATTCATGGCATCAGGCACGCCCTTGAAACCGCCCTCATCGTAGATGTCGCTCATCTCGAAGAAAACGGGAGCCATGACTTCCCAAAACAGCCCCAGATTGGAGTAGTAAGATAACTCCCGCACCTTTTCGTAAAACATTTCTGGGAACAGCTTGTACAGCGCCAACATTGCCGGATTGTTTTTGAAATAGGCACGAATGGCGCGATCGGCGTTTTGCTTGTATTCGTCGGTGTCGAGATAAGCGTCAAACTGGTTGACCGGAGCATACATATGTCGGTGCCAGAGCATCGCCCGCATACAGGCTTCCGCAAATTCCATATTGACTCGGTCGTGCCACAAGTGATGTAGCAGCTTCGGCAGCTTCTTCTTGACTTCGCCAGTCGCCATAAACTCCAGCAGTTCCGGATGAGCCGCAGCTTCACCTCGCCAGATGCGTAGGTCAGCCGTGTCACCCGCGTAATGATTCGGCAGGTCGAGATATTCTTGCGAAATGAAATACTTGAAGAAAGGAAAAGGTTCGAGAAACACCTGCTCTGCAATGTAGAGCAAATCCCGCCAGTAAAAATCCATCGGTACTGCATAGGCTTTGTAGATACCGATGATTTGCATCAGGTTGTCGGGAGTGTCGGGCAACATAGAGCCACCCGCTTCTAGCCGATGAATAATGTCCGCATATTTGTGCTGAGAAGGGGGAATGACTGGTGGAGGAGAGGTGAGGGTAGAAGTCATAGTGGTGATCTGTCGGTAAATGGTCGATAACAGGCTGTTTTAGAAAAAAGATTACGGCGCTAACTCATGGATTGGGAGGATACTTAGACAATTTGATTGTTGGCGATCGCTCGTTTCATTCATCGTTTAACCGCAACGCCCTTGTAGGTGTACGAGCCGACGCGGGGAAGACTTTCCATCTCAAAACGCTCTAGGGTAACAGTTTCAAAGTGTTGTTCAACAAGCGCTTGGATATTGCGGTTGAGGTTGCAGCCGTCACCAATAATTTTTTGGAGCGGGTTGAGTCGGTTTTGCCAGGTTTGAATCTTTGGATCATCGCTGAGGCCGTGTTCGATAAAGAAAAACTTGCCGCCTGGCTTCAAAACTCGGTGGATTTCCTGGAGCGCTTGATTCACCTGAGCAATACTGCACAGAGTCCAAGTGCTGATCACGCTATCAAAGCTGTTGGATTCCATGGGTAGCCGTTCTCCGTTCAGAACATGATTTTCGACGCCGATTTCTGAGGTCTGGATGCGCTTTTCGGCGAGCTTGTTCATGCCCGGATTCGGATCAACGGTAGTGATTTTGTCGATGTGGTGAGGATAGTAGGCGAGGTTCAACCCTGTCCCGAAGCCGATTTCAAGCACGTCTCCCTCCACATCTTTCAGTAAAATCTGTCGATATTTCGCCATTTCTGGATTCGACATGACCCGGTCTAGCAATCGAGGCAACACGATAGTTGAATAAAAACCCATGTCACAACTTCTCCTTCCAATTCCCCACAATCCCGATATTAATCACCCGATATTCATAATTTGATGCTCATCGTCTTGGAATTTATGGGTTGAAAGTAGCGACGAGAGCGATCGCCCCAATTATCCCAATACTCCATCAAGGCTGGTGGGATAATCGCCGCAATCGAAACGCATGAACAATGCTGAGCACATCGTGATGCCAAGTAGGAAGCAACAGCGTCATCATAATCTCTTCTAGAGTATGGAAACAGCCAAGAATAATGGCAATCCACAGCAGCAGTCCTCCAGTGTTGTAGCCGAACAGAGCGATCGCCACTGAAATGAGCGATAGACCCCAAGCCTTAGCTGAATAGGTGTGATAGCTGGCGGGGCGGCCATACTTTGCTAAGTTGACAACCCACCACATTCCTTGCAAACCAACTACTGTTAACAACGGCTCTCGGAAGTCAAGAATGACCTCAGCGTGAGTACGCCAAGCAGCGATCGCCACACACAAGTAGAGCCAACGGTCGGCCCAGCTATCAGCAGTCCTCAATCCTTCAGTGCTAACGTCCAAGCGACGAGCGATGATGCCGTCGAAAATATCAGACATGACTGCAATTCCATAGGCTACGAGGAACACAGGCGACACTCGACCATCCCAAGCATCCCACAGCAGGAAGGGGGCGATCGCACAGCGAAGAATGACAAGAGAAACAGGAATCCACATCGTAGGAAAAGTTTGGATCGTGACTCGTGACTCCTCATTTCGCTGCTATCGCAGCAGAGCGGCTTCCTCAACAGGCTGAACCTCAGCCAACCGCTGCTCAACCGGAGTATGGATGGCAGCGATCATGGCGGTGCTGGTTGACTCACTCCAGCGCACGAGCCAAGTGGGCTGAATCCCCAACAGGAAGATGACCCAGGCGAGAACAAGCGCTGGTGTGCGCTCACTCCATTCCACTTTTGGAAAATAGGCGATATCGTTGTCCAACTTTCCGAAGCAGGTGCGGTTGAGCAAAATGACAAAGTACACTGCTGTCAGACCTGTTCCCACAACGCAAAGCAGCGTTTGCACCGGAAATGCTACATAGCTGCCTTGGAAAATTAGAAATTCGGCAATGAATCCAGCCAAACCCGGAATACCCGCACTGGCCATGCCGCCCAAAATCAGCAACGCGCTCACCGTTGGCAGTCCTCGAACTGGATTGAGCAGCCCATTCAGCACATTCAAATCGCGAGTACCAACTTTCGATTCAACCACTCCCACTAAGTGAAACAAGATAGCGAGAATCAGGCCGTGAGCAACCATCTGAGAAATGGCACCGACCAGGCTGAGGGCTGTCATCGCAGCACCCCCCAGCAAGATATATCCCATGTGACCGATGGAACTGTAGGCCACCATGCGTTTGATATCCTTTTGGGCGATCGCCACCATAGCTCCATAGAGCACGCTAACAACAGCCCAAGTCGCCAACCATGGGGAAAGTAGCGACCAGGCATCTGGAAACAATCCCATACCGAATCGAAACAGTCCGTAGGTACCAAGCTTTGCCAACACGCCACCCAGCAAGATCGCCACGGGAGCAGATGCCGCAACATAGGTATCTGGCAACCAGGTGTGAAACGGCACAAGAGGAATCTTGATGCCGAAACCGACAATTAGAGTTCCAAGCAACAGGACTTGTATCCCCATGGGCAAGTTTTGTCCCATAAGAGAGGCGTAGTCAAATCCAGTCGATTTAGTCAACCAGACTAATCCGAGGAACCCAACTAAGATCAGCGCGCCAGAAGTAGCTGTATAAATTAGAAACTTGACCGACGCATATCCTCGTTTTTCGCCTCCCCAGATAGAGATGAGCAGATAGAACGGCACCAGTTCCAATTCGTAGAACAGGAAAAACAGCAATAGGTTTTGAGCTAGAAATGCGCCAGCTACGCCACCCACGACAAGAAAAATCAGCGCATAAAACAGTCGCGGACGGTTAATCGTTTCGGAGCTACTAAAGATGGCAATCCAAGCCAGAAAGCTGTTGAGAACCAATAACGAAATGGACAGTCCATCGACCCCAACACGATAGTCCAGCCCAAGTGGCTCAATCCAAGGGAGATATTCCTGCATTTGCATCCCTGGATTGGACAAGTCAAACTGACTAGCCAATACTAAAGTCCATGCCACAAGAGCACCCGCGCCGCAAAGAGCGATGAGTCGCACCTGTTTAGTGGGAATCGACTGAGGTAGGAGCCCGATAAGAATGGCTCCCAGGACTGGAACCCAGATAAGTACGCTAAGCATAACCAGAACTCGCTTCCAAACAACAGAAAAGGTTAGACGATAATGCTATGGCCCGACGACAATGGACAGGTTGGATAGCAACGACCATGACACCAGCACAGCAATGATGGCAACTCCAAAGGAGATGGTCAGGATATAGAACTGAGTTTTGCCTGTTGTGCTGTATTTCAGGGTTTCGCCGCCAAAAATGGATACGAATCCAATTAAATTGACAAGTCCATCGACAATGTAGCGATCGCCCCAATCTGCAATGCGAGACAAAATATCGACACTTCCCACCACGCTCGACCGATAGAGCCGAGGAGTGTAAAAGTCGTAAGCCAGCAAATCCTGAAGTGGCTTCCAGGGAAGCCGTACGGGTTTTTTCACTGAACCGAGATAGATGATGGCTGAGATACCCATGCCGAACAGAGTAGACCACAGCACCAGCAAGGCAACGTCTTTGTTGAGCAAATTCCAAGAAGGCAACAGTGACAGTCTTTGTAGCACTAGCGGCAAGTGGAACGTAAACGCGGCTGCAATCACCATTGGCAGCGTGACCGACCAAATATTTTCGGGCGATCGCTGCGCCATCGGATTCGCTTCATTGAAGAAAATGAGGCAAAATACGCGAGTCACACCAAAAGCTGCCAAAGCGTTGACAGTCAACAAGATGGCTGCCGCCCACGGACGGGTTGCCCAAACACCATCTACCAGTTGCAACATGGCCCAAAAGCCGCCAAAAGGAGGCAGCGCCACAACGCCGATCGCCCCCATTAAATAAGCGAGTCCCGAGATCGGGCGGCGACTCCACAACCCGCCGAGCTGGGTCACATCTTGAGAAATCGAGTTGAGCACAATAGACCCTGTGCTCATAATCAGTGCGGTGGAACCCACGGCATAGGTCAGCAGCATCAGGAACGCCGCAGTCGTCTGTCCACACCCAACTGCAATGAAGACAACTCCCATGTATGCACTCGCCAAATAGGAGAGGGTGCGTTTGACATCAATTTGGGCGATCGCAATCAGGGTAGCTCCCAATGCAGTGACTGCACCTACAGCGATGATCGCAGTCATAACCCGAGGTGCCAGCGACAGCACAGGCTCCAGCTTGATTAGAATCCAGGCTCCGGTTGCGACTACCACAGAGTTTCGCAACACCGTGCTGGGAAACGGCCCTTCCATCGCTTCGTCGAGCCACAGATGCAGCGGAAACTGGGCGCATTTACCCATTGGGCCTGCAATCAGCGCCAGTCCGACCAACGTAATCACCGTCGGATCAACATCAGCGGTCTGAGACCACTGAGCCATTTCACTAAAGTTCCAGGTACCAGCCAGAGGATAGATCGCCAGCACGCCCATCAGTAGGAGCAAATCACCAATCCGCTTTGTCAGAAAAGCATCTCGGGCTCCTGTAACCACTAGAGACTGGTTGAACCAAAACCCGATGAGCAGGTAAGTGCCGAGAGTCAAAATCTCTAGAATGATGTAGCTGAAGAAGAGAGAATCGCAAAGTGCCAAACTGCACATTCCCGCTTCAAACAGTGCCAACAGCGCGTAGAATCGAGCCCAGCCCCAGTCCATTTCCAAATAGCCCACAGCATAAAGCTGAGCCAAAAAGTTGATGCCAGCCACCAAAATGACCGCACCAATAGAAATGGCAGAGATTTCGAGGGGCAGAGTGAGGTTGAGACCTGCCACGTTGAGCCATGACAGTTGAACAATTTGAGCCGGCTGATTCCAAGTTGCTGGAAAAGCAAAAACGCCATGGAGGATGGCGATCGCAGTCATGATTAGATTGACGTAACCAGCCGGACGTGGCCCTGTCAGTCGAGTAATCGACGGAAACCAAAAGATGGAAAGCGCCATCCCAACTAGGGGGTAACAAGGAATCAGCCACGAACTTTGTGCAAAAAATTGAGCCATAGGAATAAAATTTGCCAAGGTCGCAAACAGTCATCACGAGCAACTAGACTCATCACCTCGAAAGTGATTAAGTCTATGATTTCGCATTTGACTATCGAAAAACTTCTATGGTTAATAGCTTAGCTGAAAAACTAAGCAAAACCTAAAGAAATCGAAATTTTTCTGATAGGAATTACTTGATGGCTCCTCGAACTTTGGCTTATAAGTGACAGTCAAGACCAGGTGCGAAAGAGGCGATCGCCATGAACCTCTATATTCTCATAAGCTGCAACAGGATGACCCGAAACTCGCGCCCCAAATCCGTTTCGCTGCAACATCTGTTCACAAGCCCTGTCAGTCAGAGAAACTTGTCACAGGTCTCAGGACTGCACACACAGGACAACCCATTCCACTATTGAAAATCCATCCTGTCGGATAAGCTTATCTGAGGGTTCAAGCAGCGAAAACACTGCTGCTCTTGAAACGCAAGATTCGTGGCGATCGCGAACCTGAATCTTCAGTCCGTTCGAGAAGTGGAACGGTTATTCAAAAATTTCAACGGAGAGGGAGGGATTCGAACCCTCGTTAAGTTGCCCTAAACAGCATTTCCAGTGCTGCGCCTTAAACCGCTCGGCCACCTCTCCAAACTATTCAATTGAACGCGCTCGGTGACAAACCAAACACTTACCGAGCTTTACGTTGACCATAAAACTTGGCTTTCACTCAACGGTTTCCAATTGTAGCAGCATTTCAGACGTCAAAAGCCGATTTCTAAAGAAAATAACGAGGCGATCGCTCCCAAAGCCGTTTGAACAATCTCAGCAACAGTCATCCTCCATGACAAACGCGCCGTGAACAAGGAAGAATTCGTTTCAGTGCCTATACAAAGTGATTAACAAATTGATTTACAAAGGGCCTTGCATTTGAGATATGCGTTTTGCATCCGGAGCCTGACCATTGCTTCTCTATCGCTTCCCTTCCCATAACTCTGATTCACTCTTATGGATGAGTGAATCAGAGTTATGAATGAGTGAAAATCAGCAATATCGCTGAAGTCCGGAAAATTTCACTATTTTGAAGTCAAAAAAGTGATTATTTTATAAACACTCTCAAATTCTAAAGCTAATATGATTGGTGTAGCACCTTATACAAAAGGAGAAAAATATTGCATGGTGTCATGTGCGAACGCCACCCATGAAGCCGGACTCGCCACTCCTACTAGTGAAGCCGCTCGCCTTGCAGTTCTCCGACATTACAGCATTCTCGATACAGAAGCAGAACAAGCATTCGACGATCTCACCACCATCGCAGCGGAGATTTGTGAGACCCCCATTGCTCTTGTTAGCTTCGTCGATCAAAATCGGCAATGGTTCAAGTCAAACTATGGCCTAGATGCTAAAGAAACGGGACGTGATGTTTCCTTTTGCGCCCATGCAATTCTGCAACCCGATGAAATTTTCATCGTTCCAGACACCTTAGCTGATGAGCGGTTCAAGCACAATTCATTAGTTACTCAAGCTCCCTACATTCGCTTCTACGCCGGAGTTCCCCTACTGACGCCAGACCGCCATGCCCTCGGAACACTCTGCGTCATCGACAGGCAACCTCGTACTCTCACTCCAAGGCAGCAAAAAGCATTACAGGCTCTAGCGCGCCAAGTTGTGAGTCAGATGGAGTTGCGGCTGAACTTGTCGAATCGTGAGCAGATGATCACTCAGCTTCAGACTAAAGAAGCTGAGTTGCGTCAGTCTGAAACCTTATTGACTGAGAAAACAAAGCTGTTAGAAACCAGTCTAGATCAGCTTAAGCATACTCAAATGAAGCTGATACAGGCGGAAAAAATGTCGAGTCTGGGACAGCTTGTTGCAGGTGTTGCCCATGAAATGAACAATCCCATCGGTTTTATCTACAGCAATCTCACCTTTGCGAAAGATTACATCTATCAGCTTCTAGAATTAATCAAACTCTATCAAAAGCACTATCCTCAGCCAGTTGCTGAAATCCAAGCAAAAGCCATCAGCATTGATTTAGATTTTATCCAAGACGATGTCGCCAAAGTTTTGCTCTCGATGAAACTGGGTGCTCAGCGTATTCATCACATCATCCAATCTCTGCGCACCTTTGCCCGTACCGAATATGCTGCCATCAAAACTGTCAATCTCCATCACAGTATTGACAACACCTTAATGCTGTTGGTTCATCGATTGAGAGCGAATGCCCACCGCAGAGAAATCAAGATCGGCAAAGATTTCGACTCAGCACTTCCCAACGTAGAGTGTTATCCAGGACAGTTGAATCAAGTCTTTATCAGTCTTTTCAACAATGCGATTGATGCGCTGGATATTCAGTCGAATACGACTCAGACCAGCGAAGATTCAGCATCACGGTTTCAGCCGACTCTCACGATTCGGACAAAATATAGTGCTGTTGATCAGCATGTTGTAATCTCCGTCGAAGATAACGGCTGCGGCATATCGTCAGAAACCGTTAAAGCAAAAATGTTCGACCCGTTTTTTACGACAAAACCCATTGGCCAAGGGACAGGCATGGGGCTGTCAATGAGCTACAACGTGATTACGGAGGAGCATGGAGGTACATTGCTGTGCGAGTCTGTTCCAGGCAAACGCACCCTCTTCACGATTGATCTGCCAGTCAAGCTAACTCCCAGTAAAATGACTCGCTCTGCGAGTTCTGGCTCTCACAAAGTTGTCTCGGCATGACTTTGGAAAAGCAATGGATGGGCAAAGAACTTTAGCCCCTCCACATCTTGAGAAACGCCATCACTCGTATAGTGCTACGCGCTGATATAAAACCAATAGTTGATGGAGAAGCCGCGCGGTGCGCGGCTTCTCCATCAACTATCTGTTCTAACCTATCTGCGCATTGCTATATCGGTGTAAATTTCACCGACTGAGGGCGATCGCCCTCAAAAATTAGACCGTCAAAATCAGACCGTCAAAATCAGGCCATCAAAATTAAATACGCGCACTTCAAACAGACGATCGCCAACAAGACATCTGCTCCATACGACTGGCGATCGCCTCAACGGATTGCAACAGCTCAGCCTGACCCCAATTTTGATACAAATGAGCGGCGATCGCACAGCCTCCTGCGCCGACTCCTTCCTTCACAAATCCCTGCTCGTAAGCGCGAAGCTGTTCATACCTAGCGTTGGTAAAACTCATCTGAGTAGCAACGAGCGGAACTCGAAGCAGTTGAGCCAGTCCGACTGTATCCCCCGTGGGATCTTCAGCGACCCATCGAGTTGTACCGACAATGGCGTTTGAAGGGTTCCAGCTCAGGTGAAACTCCTCTGCTAAGGCTTGCGCTAGCGCCCATACTGCCAACATCTGAGTCCCTCCAGCCAGCAACACGCCACAGCTACAGCTTGCGGCTATCATCATTCCTGCTACTACCACTTGCATCGGATCTCCGACCGCTGCCGCTACCTGTATAGGCGTTGCTGATTTGAGTCGCTGGTGAAACGCAGTGAGTCCTATGTCTACAACATGCTGCTTTTGCTGATGATTGCACTGAGGATGACTGCTGTTAACCTTTCCTCCAGCGCTCCAGCCCAGCCCCGTCAGCATGGCAAGTGCAGTCGTGGTTCCTCCAACCACGCACTCTCCTAATATGAGGTAGGTTCCAGACTGTGAGGAGGTATCTAAGGAATCGGCATCACCAGTGATTTGGGCTGATAGGCGATCGCCCCACACCTGCCCTTGCTGAAACAAATGATGTGCAGTGGCTTCAGTCATTGCCTGTCCGGTGCTGACGCAGCGAGCCGGACTTCCCGCTAAATCGATCGCAGGAACAGGAGGTGGAATAGGCAGTCCTGCATTAAAAATGTGGAGTGGAATCCCTTGTTGCTCCACCACCGCCCGCGAAATCAGCACGGGAGATGCGCCCACATTCAGCGGCGGCAGAAGGTATCGAGGATTCGCTGTCACTCCATTCCAGAGAAATTCGGCATCGGCGATCGCCGTAAAGCGACGGTCATTGGGAGTGGCTCCTGCTGCTGAAATTCCCGGAAGCAGTCCTGTTTCGGTGAACCCCAGCACACAGGCAAACAGAGGACGATGGCCGCGTGCCGCCTCTAGCCACGGTCGGGCGATCGCCTCCTCTGAGTAGATGCGAATCATCGACGCTACTCTTCCTCCAGCAAAATCTTGACCCAGGTAGGCGGTTCTGGAATGGCGTTGCCAAGGCGCTCAAACAACAGCCATGCCGCTAGGTGAACGGTAAACAGGTAAACAATATCGCTACAAATCACCATGACAACTGTGGCAATTTGCACCACGGTGACATCGGGTTGTCCCAACATGCCGACACCTAATAGTCCCCAGTCCACCAAGCGATTTGAAATCCATGCGAGCAAATCGGTGATGCGTCCTGTCAGATAGACCCACAGGTCTTCGCCGATAAAAGCAGAGAGAATCCAGAGGCGAAAGAAAAAGCTGAACGTTGAAACGATAGTGCTCAGCCCGATCGACATCGGCCATCCCGCACCGCGCCGCCACAGCATTCCCAATTGCACACCCAAGAGGCCATATGGAATGAAGAACAGCAAACTCAGATAAGGCCCCATCAACACAGACAGCAGCAGACAGGAGACAATGGTGGACATCCAGGCCGCACGAGCCCCCCAGCGGAGGTAGACCAAGGCGATCGGTGCTGGGAAGAAAATTCGCATCCAAGGGCCAATGCTGAGGTAGTAGCTCACAAGCCATAGCAAACTGGCCGTACTGGCCAGGAATGCCGTCTCTACCATGCTGAGAGGCGCTTCACTCGTGATCGGAGGCTGGAGAACTGGGGCGATCGCCCCAGCCGAACCCGTTATCGATTCTGATGAATGCTGAACATCATCATCTGACAACACCCGATCCATCTCCGCCCATGCGTCCTTATGACCATGCTGAGAGCGAGCATCTATTGCTTCTGCAGAACTAGATGACGTCTCAGCATCGATATTGGGCACATAATCGGAATCGGGCGGATCTTTTTTTGACTGTTCAGCTTGCGACCCGTCCACCTGAGAATCATCAATAGAACCACTCATGCACAGTTAAGAATTCGAGTTATTCGTCCTGCTTTCACCTGCTTTGTCGAAGCATTTCCCTAACTTAGGCAAGGAAAGGTGTAGCCTGTTCTACTTTAAAGCACTGCCAGAGTTTCCGGGTCGAGTCTGAGGCTGTATTCGTAAACCAGCCGTCCGGAGGCGTCTGGAGAAGTTCCTTCCAAACAGCGGCTGCATCGGAGCCTGGTTCAAGCCTTCTGGCTATGAACAAGCTGTTTGAGG
>JGI12210J13797_11149240_pt1 | contig 13612 bp, 14 predicted proteins | sample ElkSlonscriptome_3_FD_13797 | JGI IMG/M metagenome (IMG submission 13797)
AGCCTTCCAGAACGATCCGGATCTTCTCCTCCGCGCTATACTGTTTGCGGGTCGCTCGGCGGATGTCTTTGACTATCCGCTCCGCGGGTGCCTTTTTATGCACCCAATCTGTCTATCGAACGCTGACGGGGGGACAAACGCCTGATCGTGGCAATTTCTCGAAGCCAGGCTGAAACTGCACTGCGCAAAAAGCGGTGCAGAAGTTCTGCGCTTGAGACCGGAGTTCGGTGGCGGTGAACGACCGATTATGGGCCGGTTGCGGTTTGTCGGGTTTTGTTAGTTGGAAGCGAAGGAGCAGACAATCAGCTATTAGCGAGAAAACGCAACTACGCCAAATTCTGACACTGGAAACTCCGTATCCGTCTGTCAAAATACCAATCGTAATCACCGGATCGCCTTCACGTATTGATGGGCTGCGCTTGCCGAAGAGTGCATATCCGTCAATCGGTGAGGAGAGACGCCGGACCTCTTCCCGAGGGTAATCCCGGATTGTCCTGATAGGGTCTTGCTCCAACACATAGCGTAGTTGCAGATCAACGGGATAGAACACGCCGGAGTATGTGGCGCGACCAGCCGTTGAGCTTTCGAAGAGCCGCAATGGCGCCGGGACATTCTTGCGTTGCTTGTCCCAGATGTTAAGAATACCCAGAGCGTTCTCAACGCCGACCGCGACAGCCTCAGCGTGTTCTTCCTCGCGGCTACCATTAGACCAGCTGGTTCCTGTTCCTAAGACATCTCAATGGGTGCTGTCAGTCTAATGCTAACTCGTCTCCACTTCGCGGAGCTTGCCCTACCCTTTCCGCGCGTCACGCCATGAGGGATTGCCACTCTGCCAGAGCGGCAGAGCGTTTGGTCTTGTAGGTTTCTCTGCTGATCAGGTGACGTTCTGTGTTGAAGTGGTTGTGGATGTTAGCGTGGACTGAGGCGAACTTCTGTGGCGACTTCATTCTCCTGAAGCGTTGCATGACTCGCTCTCGTCGTCGCAGTGGAAGATGTGAGTTCTCGACCCGGTTGTTGAGCCATCTTCTAACTTCGCGGCGATCTTCGATACCGAGATCCTTGAGTGCAGCTGGATAGGATCTCAGACCGTCGGAGACGACCTCGACCGGGCTGCCGTTGTTCTTCAGCGCTTTCTTGAAGAATCGCAGCGCAGCTTTCTTGTCGCGCTTCTTCGTCACGTAGCTCTCAAGGATCTCGCCCTCGTGGTCGACCGCTCGCCACAGGTAGTGTGTCTCGCCATTGATCTTCACGAACATCTCGTCGAGGTGCCAGCGCCACTGAGTGATGCCACGCATCCGGTTGATCCGCTGACGTTTGATATCGGCAGCGAACATCGGGCCAAACCTGTTCCACCAATGGCGCACAGTCTCATGGCAAATATCGATCCCGCGTTCGAACAGGAGGTCCTCGACGTTTCTCAGCGACAGCGGGAAGCGCAAATACATCATCACCGCGAGCCGAATGACCTCTGGCGATGAGTTGAAGCGTTTAAATGGACTGGGCGGCCTGGCTCTGGATCCTCGGCTCATGCCGAGCCGCTAGCAGCGACGAGGCTGGACTGCCACGTTAGTCTGACAACACCCGCCAACCGCTTCTGATCCGGCTCTTCCCGTAGGTAAGCGATCATCCAGATCGAAAGCTGGCGCATTCATTAAAACACCATCAGACCACACTCATCGCCTATACCAGCTGCCGAAATCACAAACGATCCTGCCTCGCCCTGCTGGACTGCCTTACGCTTCGTTTCAGGCCGCCCCGCAAGGCGGCTATAACCGCCGGACCTCCGACACAATCGATGAGTCAGATTGATGGGGCAGGTCACCTTATTCCTGCATGGACGATTATTCCGTAGCGTTTCGCGTTAGGGGACCCTAATTATCGGATTTACAAAAATTATCGTATTTATCGTTGTTTTAAAATGACACACACAAATTTTTCTCGTTGGTTCGAGAGTTAGATACTTGCAAACTAAATTTAGTTGGATACGCAGTCTCATTCCGGCGCAGGTCGCGCATGGAATCGAGAACTCAATCGCTCAGCTTTCGGCGAACGAAAGCCAGGAGGATTGGTAGTTTCTTCACCTTGAACCGAAAAGTGGGTCTAAACCTTAAAATAAGTCGCAGGGGGAACAACAGGAGGGCAAGAATGGAAGACTGCAGCCCGAGTGCTTTGAGCACCAGGGAATTAGAATGCATTAAATGGGCAGCCAATGGCTACTCTGCAAAAGAAATAGCATACAAAATGTCAATTAATGCGCGAACGGTGGAGTCACATCTCAATCATGCGCGACTAAAAATCGGAGCCCGCAATCGCGTTCACGCGGCGGTCTTCGCGGTAAGAAAAGGCTGGATCTAAACCAGCATTACCACGCACCGACAAAGAGTCGGTTTACAGAACGGGTCAGCAAAAACCGGAAAGAAGCTCTTTCAATCTTCAAGATTGGGAGACAAAAGTCGTGCGCGCTTTCTAAAAGAAGGGAGTGAATATTTTAAGGGTCGGTATTTTTACGGAGGGTTAATACGGTTTTAACTATCGAATCAGGGTGTAATGATTGCCTCGTTCTCGAAAAACGGATCAAGACAGTCCATGGGAACTTCTTTGATAGTAAATAAACCGAAACAAGGGTAATTCATTATGTTCAAGAAACTCATCGCAGCTTCGGCCTTTGCTGCTTTCGCAGCAACTGGTGCCAGTGCCAGTACCGACGTCCTGCAGCTGAGCGGCACGGTCGATTACCAGTGCACCCTTCAGATGAGCGCGCAGACGTCCGGAAGCGTCACGATCAGCTCGGGAACCTCTCAGCACCAGCTCGGCACGATGGCCATCGCCTGCAACGATCCGGAAGGTTTCACCTTCAGCATCACGTCCGACAATAATTTCCAGCTGACGGACGGCGGATCCAACGCCATCGATTATAATCTTAGGGTGGACGATGGCTCGCTGATCGCACAGACCTTCAACGCCAACGGCTCAATCTCCGTCGGATCGTTCCAGTCTAATTACGCAGAAGGCACTAATGCCGTTCTTTCGTTCAACCCAACCACCGTTACCGCCGTTCCGGGCGGCGTTGCCTTGACCGACAAGATCACGTTCGAAATTACGGGCGACTAAATCGCACCGTTTCGTTACGCATGAAAGGCGGCGCGTTGCCACGCGCCGCCTTTTCACGCTGAACGCTAGAAAAGTCAGGATGGGGATAAACATGAACGTCATTATCAATCGGGTCATTTTAATTTTCGCGTCGTTCTTCATGGTTGCCGCGCCATTGTCGGCACATTCGGTCGCTCCGTTGAGGTTGGATTTCGCGCCCAGCGGCCAAGATGCCATCCAGCAGATCCGCATTGAAAATCCGGGCAGCAAGCCGGTAACTCTTTCGATTTCAGTCATCGCAGGAATTGTTCAACCCGATGGATCGGTCGAGGAAACACCAGCGGATGACCAATTTCTGATTTTCCCGCCGCAGATGATCGTTCAGCCTCAGAAAACGCAGTTAGTCCAGGTCCGGTATGTGGGCGATCCCACGATCACCGAAGGGCAGATGTTCTACATCCGCACAGCACAGGTGCCGGTCGACCTCGCCGGAGGGGGCGAAGGCCAGGGCAATATCAAAGTTGGTATCGATTACGTGACCGCAGCCGAAGTCGCGCCGTCCGGTTCAGAAGCGAACCTGACAATCGCCAGCTTCGAGCCAGGCGACGACGGCGTTACGGTGGTCGTCGCGAACTCCGGCGATGCCCATGGACTTCTCAGCAATACCGGTCTTGAAATCGTGGGACAGGCCGGATCTCTCCAACTGGCTCTCTCCGAAATCGACCTTGGCCAGACACGCCGTGTGCCGCCCAACGGTCAGCGGCATCTTCCCGTCCCGGCCTCGCTGCTGCAATCTGTTGGAACGATCGAGAGAGTCGCGCTGGTACCGACCGACAATCAGTAGACCGTGAATGTACCGAGGACTGACTGATATAGCTCTGATCCTGTCGCTCGGCTTCGCGACGAACGCTCATGGACGGCAAGATGCCAACCTTGGCGGGGTCGGAACGCCTTCAGGAAACGAAACACCTTCCCAACCTTCAGCAGCGCCGGAAGACGCTTTCCCGCTTACGGTACCGGTTGTTTTCAAGGGGCGTTACCTCGGCGATGTCGCAGCCGAGGTGACGATGTCGGGAAAGGCGTACGTAAGCCCTGCGGATCTGGCGGCGCTGCTAGAAAGGATCGTTCAGACCGAAACGATCGAACGCTTGATTGCTCTTGGAGACGAACGGTTGCCCCTCCTTGCAATCGGGAGTGAAACCGTGGCGTTCGCCTTCGATCCGGCAGAGCTTCGAATTTCGGTCCAGCTGGCAAGTGACCAGTTGAACGAGACCGTCATCCGACTGCGAGGGGCCGAACTACCGGATCCGATGCGGTATGCCGAACCCGAAAAACTCGCAGCACTGATCGAGCTTAACGCCAGCCAACGATATGTGCATGCTGACGGGACAGGGGGCAGCGGTTTCGATGGCGCCGCGGTCGTCATGAATGGCGTCGTGTCGGTGGGAGGGTTTGACGGCGTGAGCCTGACGGCCGGCGGCGATATATTGCCTGGCGTCGACGGTGTATTCGTGCGCGATGTCGCTCTCGTGAAGGACTTTTATTCGAGCGCAACCCGCATTCGGGTCGGCGAACTGGTGACGCAGACCGAAGGGTTTCAATCCGCTCCTCGCTTGCTCGGTGCCAGCGTGTCGCGGCGCTATCAAGACATTCAGCCATTTCGGAATATCCGTCCTACCGGCCGCCGCAATTTTGTGTTGGAGCGTCCCTCAACAGTCGAAGTGATCGTCAACGGGTTGAGCGTTCGCACCCTTCAATTGCCGGAGGGTCCGGTTACACTCGACGATCTGCCCTTGGCCCAAGGAGCAAATGACGTTCAGATTGTGATCGAGGATACGGCTGGCGAGCGGTCAGTTGTGAATTACAGCACTACGTTGCAGCCGATCCTCCTTTCGCAAGGACTATCTGAATTCGCGCTCGCCATCGGGCGGCCTACCCGAGGAAATTTTTCGACCGAAGGCGGATTGCAGGCGACCGGCTTCTACTATCGTGGCTTCGACAATTTCACCCTGGGTGCGAGCGCCGAGGTCTCGTCGGAAATTGTACAGAGCGGCGCTCTCGTCTCGATTGGCGGGGGATGGGGCGCGGTTTCGCTCCAGACCGCGGCGAGCCGAACATTCGGAGGTGGCGAGGGTTGGGCGGCCGCCCTCGATTATGCCGGTCGTTTCGAAGTCAACAACACAGACCTCATAACCATTAATGCATCCCTGGAGGCCACCAGTCGGTCTTTCGCCACTTTGAGCAATCCCTTCGCTTTCAATGGGCAGGCCGCCGTGGCGGCGCTTAACATCTCCTATCAGCGCAAAAGTTCCACCAATTTCACTGTAGGCGCATTCGGAACGTCGGGCCGCGGGGACCAGCCCGATACCCTTCGATTGAATGCCGGGGTCCAACACCGTTCCGGCCCGTGGAACTTCGGTTTCCAGCTTTCCCAACGTTTGCGCAGCGATATCGCAGCTGAAACAAGCCTTTTTTTTCGCGTCATTCGCCGTATCGGAAGCACCAGTAACGCCTCGGTCCGCTATGAACCCACATCTGGTCGGGTCGAATTCGAAGCCGCGCGTTTTGCTCAGCGTGAACTGGGTGCTGTCAGCGGTCGTCTGCAATATGGCTTTGACAGCGAGGACAGCGACCTTCGCGGTAATGTCGATTATTTCGGCAACAGGGCACTTCTCGGCATCAGGCATGACCGCACGGTCCGTTCCCTACCCGAACGGTTGCGCAACGAATTCACCCAGGTGAATATCAACACGGCGATCGGTGTTGCCGACGGACGCATCGCTTTTGGAAGGGGCGGGGCAAGGGGAGGTTTCACGACGTTTGCAAGGCATTCCACCCTATCCGATACTCCCATCGACATAAGCGAAGGAAACCGGCGTTTGGCGAAGATCGATGGGTTGGGGCCGGTTCTCGTGCCGTTGGAACGTCCCTATGCGATCGGAAGGCGTTCCGTCGAAGTGGTGGATCTGCCGATGGGATATGACATCGGATCGCCCGAACTCGAGGTTTTCCCGGGATTTTTTGACGGATATTCGACCGTTATCGGATCAGACGCCTCCCGCACGGTGCTCGGCACTCTCTTCCGGAGCGATGGTAGCCCGGTTTCACTCAAGGTGGGAGAATTGAGAAGCAAGGACCGTTCGATACAGTTCTTTACCAATGCTGGCGGTCGATTTGCCGGCGAACGGGTGAGCTCGGGGCGCTATGATATCATTCTCAACGAAGAGATCGTGGGAGAACTCACGATCAGCGAAGATGACGAAGGACTGGTAGATGTTGGTACGATTGAAACGACACTTCGCTAAGACGTTATTCCTCGGTGCAGCGGCCATAGTCGCATCGCCGGGTCACGCCCAGATGGATGGGTGCGAGATAGAACTGCAACGCGAGATCGTGCCGCCGGCCTTCGTTTACGACCCTTTTGAACCGATCAGCCCGATCGAACAAAAGACGCTCGGGCTGATTTCGCCCAGTGCAGCTCGGGCGTTCGTGACGATCGAGACAGAAGCAGGCCAGCCGCTGCCAGCCCTGATCGGGACGAGCGGTGTGGCGGTAACCCTGAATGCACAGAGAACCAACGGATGGTCGCCAGCCACACCTGGATCGTTCACCGTCGAACTCGCCCCGGATGAAATGCGTATGATTGATGTCGATTTCCTGATTGACAACTCGATCGTGGCTCCAGCCGGATCTTACAGGGAACGTCTGTTCGTTCGCATTACGAACCTCGATACGGGTATCAATTGCGACGATCGGCAGGCATTCGATATTGTCCTCGACGTCCCCCCTCGGGCACAATTGAACATTGCAGGCACCAGAGGCGATTTCGATCGGTCTCTTGGTCTTCCGATGATCGATTTCGGTGCTCTCGCCACTGGCGTTACGAAAACGGTTTTCCTGCAGGTTCGCTCTAACAGCGACCTCGAACTTCGGATTTCGTCCGATAATGGAGGCACCATGGTGCTCGAGAGTGGCGATATCGATGCGCGCGTCCCCTATGAGGCCTTTCTGAATAGCCAGGCAATCGATCTTTCGAGCCAGTTTATCACACAAGCGCCGGCGGCGGATACCTACGAGGGACGGTCTTTACCGCTGGAATTTACCGTCGGATCTGTATCCGGCGTTCCCAGCGGCGAATACACTGACACGGTGATCGTGGAGGTGTCAGGGCTGTAAAGACACCAAGTCCGGGATAGCTCATGTAATGCTGCGCGGATAGTTCCAGAAATTTACGATGCTGATCGTAATGGGAAGTGTAATCTTTCACCACTTCAATTTATCGGTATGCATGATACGCTTCAATATCGGAATTATTTTAATCAAATACAGTATTTGCATCAAATTAAACTGAAAAAAAGTTCCATTCTAATTGAAATTATTATTCATCGTAAAACTTATATATTGTTTTGCCGAAAGTGATTTTTTTCAATTTTATATAAAAAGCGAACAGGAAACTGCGCAGGCTGACGCTGTCATCTGAACAAATGACGGTACTAGTTTCCTCGAAGAAGAGGTTGAACGGACGAATTGTTTTTTTGGCTCGAGGTGCGTGATTTAAACAGCGCGCTTTGAATCAGCTTCAACAGATGCGTTGGTTCAGTCACCACCCCACCCACTTGGAAGTAGGGGCCGCCGCGCTCTCCAAACCATACCGGTTATTGTAGGTGTCAATTGCTTGGAGTCGTTCTCGAGCTCTGTCTTGAGATGAATCGTCAATGGATCCGTTTACCGATGCGGGACTAGATTAAGCACGAAAGGCCGCGAACAAAAAGTCGGTTAGCTGAAGCGAGATTTTGGTCGGGAGGATGTAGGCCTTCTTCATTCGAAAAATTCGAGCCCGGGAGCGGTTATCTTCATATTTACGAGTGAATGGCGGCTTGTGAGCAATCGCAACGAAATTCAAAATCACCGATGCTGGTTTGCGTAGCTGCCATCCGCTTAATCCTGAAAGAACGGCAGCTTCTGAGCTACAGAGGTAACGTCTCGGATGACCGCGATTAGTGCGCAAAGCTGTCATAACGAGCGAGCACGAGATGCTGGACCGGTGAACCTGATCGCTGAACGTGTTCGGTGGTAACCCCGCGGTGCGAGGCATCGACCTTCTCACACAGTTGGCTACACCGCTTTTCACCTAGTCGAAAACCCTAGGTTTTCTGCAGTGTTCAGAGGTGCGTGGATGAGAATTGGAATCCCTTCACCCGCTCCAAAAACTGCTAACCGGCGTTCGCCGAGCTTTCTCGCCTTCTAAAATCTGTTATAATTTCCAAGCGTATTCGCGCGGACATTCATACTTGTTCGCGGACAGCCACGATGCCTGGTATGACGCGCTCCCCTGTTTGTTGCCATTCAGAGGTAGAGTCTCGCTCCTTCATGATTGATCTTTGATGGGATGGCAATGTGTCTGGGGGCATGCCTCCAGACACGTTCGCCCGCGATCTCCGCGGGGGTCTTCCCGCCCAGTTTCGAGTGTGGTCCGTGTTGTAGTCGTGCCGCCAGGCGGCCAGCACGAACCGGGCGTGGGCCAACGAGGTGAACAGCGTCTCGTTGAGGCATTCGTCCCGCCGGCGGCCGTTGAAGCTCTCGACAAAGCCGTTCTGCATCGGCTTGCCGGGCGCGATGTAGTGCCACTCGACGCGCCGCTCCTGCGACCAGCGCAGGATGGCCGACGAGGTCAGTTCCGTGCCGTAGTGGCCTTCGGCCGTCTTCGACTCCGCTGACTACCGTGTGCGGCTTGCCGCGCTGCCCGATCAGGTCGGTCAGCTCACGAGCCACACGTGCGCCGGACAGCGTTTTGATGGCGGCAGCGCCAGGCATTCCCTTGAGAAGTCATCGACCACGCACAGGATGCGGAAGCGTCGGCCGCAGACAAGGCTGTCAGGGACGGATTCGGAGCGAAGCGGAGAAGGGCGCGCAGCGCCCAACTCGAGCGACCAACGCTGGTTGGGCGCATCCGGCAGCACTATTGGCCTGCGCGTGCCCAGTGCCCGTTTGCGACCGCCACGACGACGGACCCGAAGCCCTTCCTCGCGATAGATGCGCAGCAGCTTCTTGTGGTTGGGCCTCATGCCTTCCCGCGCCAGCAGGTAGCTCAGGCGGCGGTAGCCGAACCGGCGTCGTTCCGCCGCCAGCTCGCGCAACCGTTGCCGCAGCGCTCCGTCATACGGCCTCGTCGGCTCGTAACGGATCACTCTCCGGCTCACGCCAACCAGATTGCACGCCCGACGCTCGCTCAGCCCGTGCTGCTCACAGGCATGGGCGACGGCTTCCCGCTTCGCGCCGGGCGTTACCATTTTTTGATGCCAGATCCTTCAGCACAACATTGTCCAGCATCGCCTCGGCCAGCAGCTTCTTCAGCCGACTGTTCTCCTGCTCGAGCGTCCGCAGCCGCCGGGCATCGGACACCTCCAACCCGCCGAACTTCGACTTCCACTTGTAAAACTTGGCGGAGCTGATCCCGTGACGGCGGCATACTTCCGCCGTCGGCATGCCAGCCTCCTGCTCCTTCAAAACCGCGATGATCTGCTATTCGCTGAACCTGCTTCGTTTCATTCTCGTCCAACTCCTTTGCGTCGGACTCTACCAAAAACCGGTCACCTTTCAGAGGAGCACGTCAGGGTTCATCACACTGCGACAAACCGGATTGACCAACTCGTCACATGCGCGAACGTTGAGCCATGATTGCCTTGCTGCGCGCGTCGACCATGCGGAAAGCGCGCAAGACCGAAAAACCAGGATCGACCCGCCCCGTATGCGCCAATAGCCAGAGCTGCTGATAGAACCAGTAGATGCCGGCAAACCCGCTCACCGCCCTGACGGCAGGCCAGCGACTGAGCCCGTTCATCCAACGCGGCAAAAGGTCGAGTTCGTCTTCATACCGTTCGAGCGTAGCGAAACCTTCCAGCAATCGATCTGGCGCATCGGCGTCGAGACACATCGGGCGACCGATGCCGATGACGTCCGCCGCGCCGCTTTCCAATGCCTGAATCATCGCCAGCCGCGTCCGGAACCCTCCGGTAACCATCAGCGGGACATCGACATGGTCCTGCATCGCCTTGGCGAAGTCGACGAAATAGGCTTCGCGGGCCGCGGTAGAGGGGGCGACGTCTTGCGGGTCCTCATCCTCCACGCCCTCAATTCCCATCAATTTGGGCTGTTCATACGTGCCGCCCGAAATTTCGATCAGGTCAACGCCGTCTTCTTCCAGCCATCGAACGACTTGAAGACTGTCTTCGAATGCGAAGCCGCCGCGCTGAAAGTCTGCGCTGTTGAGTTTTACCGAAATCGGGAATTCGGGCCCGGTCGCAGCGCGAACGCGTTTGACGATCGCTCTCAGGAATCGGGCACGATTAGCAAGCGAACCGCCATAATCGTCATCTCGCAAATTCACGCGGGGCGACAGGAACTGCGATATGAGGTAGCCGTGCGCGGCATGAATTTGCACACCGGTGAACCCTGCTTTCTGACACGCGAGTGCAGCCGTCGCCCAACGCTCCACCAGGTCGGCGATTTCCTCTCGCGTCAGGGGCGAAGGCTTTCCAAATTGGCCGCCCGGAAGTGCGAGACGAACGTCGGATGATGATTTTGGCGCGGCATTCACCAGTTTCTGCGTTTGGCGGCCGCCATGGCTGATTTGTGCCCACAAGTGGTTCCCCCGCACGGTCCCGGCTTTGGCCATTCCTTCGAGGCGCGCTGCCATGTCGGCATCAGGTTCACGATCTATGACGACGTTGCCCGGCCGTTCCAGATGATCGGCATCGACGATGAAATTACCCGTGATCAAAAGCCCGGCGCCGCCCCGCGACCAGATTTCGTAAAGGTTGGACAAGGCCTCGGTCGGGCGGCCGTCAGGCGTCGCCAGACCTTCCGTCATTGCGGCCTTGGCGATACGATTGGGCAGCACGGCGCCGCACGGAAGTTTCAGTGATTGATCGAGCATGAGGGACCTCGCGCGGTGGGCAACGGGTTAATTGACCGGCAGGCTACAGTGCCGTTCATTCCGGCTCAAGTCATGGGTTTTGGTCCCGATCGCCATTCCGGCGCGTTGGATCAACAGGGAAAGGAGTTTGTTCTTGATTTACATAGCGATCAACGGCTTGCCTATCGCCCTTGCGACCATTGCTGGCCTTGTCATCGGGCTGGTTTGGCTGCGTGCGTCGAAAATCCTGTTGCCGGATTGGCGGCTTCTTGCTCTCGCAGGGGTTGCCGAATTCTGGATTGCAGCGATCCTGGCCGGGGCGTTGATCCTTGCGCCGCCCCAGGCGGGCGAATGGACCATGGCGCTGGGCAGTGCTTTCGTAATCTGGATCGGGTTTGTGATGCCATCGATCGTCGTCACGCTTCTGGTGCATCGTTTCGAAAAAGGAGCGGTCGTGTCGGCGGCGCTGCATTGGCTGATCGTGATGCTCGTTCAGTCCACAATCCTCAAGGCATGGGGCCTGACGCCGCCACCGGGAGCGTAGGTAGTTTCGGCCTTCGCCGCAGGACGCCGCTCAATGATCCGGCAGTAACTGCGCGGCAAAACCCCACCCTTTCAACGTTCGCGACTTCGCGCGGTCGATCAATCGGCTTCGATCGCCGATCGAGAATGGCTGCGCGTCGGTCAGCGCCGCCAACTCGTTCCATGCAACCGGCGCTGCGACGGGCGCTCCGGTTCGCGCGCGCGCCGAATAGGGCAGGACCGCCGTGCTGCCGCGCTGATTTCGCAACCAGTCGATGAAGATACGCCCTTTTCTTTTCGCCTTGCTCATCGATGCGGTGAACCGGTCCGGTTCCGCCATCGAAAGCGCCTGCGCGAAACGTTTGGAAAAATCGGCGTGGGTATCCCAGCTGTGCCCGGGGTCGAGGGGGACGACGACATGGACGCCTTTTCCGCCGGACATCATGGCGAAACTGACCAGTCCGATATCGGCCAATCGATCCCTGATATCGCGCGCGGCGGTCTTTATCGCGTCGAAGGCGAGCCCTTCGTCGGGGTCGAGGTCGAATACCATGCGCTCCGGTTTTTCGATATCGGTGCTACGCGACGCCCATCCGTGAAATTCGATCGTGCCCATCTGAACGCACTGCAACAATCCGCGTTGGTTCTCGACTGCGATGTAATCCTCGCTGCTCCCGTCCTTTTCGCGGATCGGAATGGCCAGCACCGCATCGCCGAACGCGCCGCTATCGTGTTTCTGGAAAAAACATTTGCGTGAACGGCCCTGTGGGCAGCGGACAAGACTGAGTGGGCGGTCCGCCGCGAAGGGCAGCATGAAAGGGGCGAGTGCGCTGTAATAATCGGCAAGGTCGCCTTTCGTGTCTCCGCTATCGGGAAAGATTACGCGCGACCTGTTAGAGATTGCGACCTCGTCCTCCGACGATGGTGCTGCGACGGGTTTGTCGGATGTAACTTTCGCCGCCGCCTTGTCCGCTCTCAGACCGAGATAGCTGCCATGCCGGACCAACCCGTCGGCGGTGAATTCGGCAAAGGCGATTTCGGCGACCAATCGGGGCGTGACCCAGTCAACGCCTCGCGCCTTGTGCTTCGGTACGGTGAGAGGCGGCGTCTTTCGAGTCAGGCGCCGCAGCTTTGCCGATAGTTCGTCCAGATCGTCGGCGGTAAAACCGGTTCCGACATTGCCCTTGTAGACCAGTCCGCCCGCTTCATGCTGTGCAAGCAGCAGTGACGCGAATGGCCGACCTTTCGCCGATGATCGTTTCGCCCCGACGATCACGAACTCCTGTCGCAAAGTGCATTTGACCTTGAGCCAGCTTTTCGTGCGCGCGTGTCGATAGGGGGCATCGATTTGCTTGGAGATGATCCCTTCCTGCCGCGCATCGCACATGGCCGAATACAGTTTCTCCCCCGCGCCGATGATGTGATCGGTGACGAAAAGCGGGTTTTGCGCGTTTTTCAGTAATGCGTCCAATCGCTCCTTCCGTTCGATCAACGGCAGGGCTGTCAGATCCTCCCCGTCGCACTCCAGCAGGTCGAATGCGTGATATTGCAACGCCGTGTCGCCCTGGCTTCCGCGGCCTCGCTTCAAAGCGGACTGCAGTTCGGAAAAAGACGGATTGCCATCCGGTCCCGGCGCGACGATTTCCCCGTCGATCAGGCAGGACGGCAAATCCAGAGAGGATACGTTTTCGAGCAGGGGCGCGAATTTCGCGGTCCAGTCCTTTCCGTTTCGCGTATAAGCGCGAACGTCATCGCCCTTCGCCGCGATCAGGACGCGGTACCCGTCGAACTTGATTTCATGCAGCCAGCCATTGCCGCCGGGGACATTGTCGGCGAGCGTGGCCAATTGCGGCTTGCGAAATTTCGGAATGGCCGATTTGCGCGATGTGCGCCGTGAACCTCCGCCATCGCTGGCCATGTCGGTCATGAAATTATCGTCGCCCTGCGCGCGGCTCTTTGCCCCGGCGGCGATTTCGGCCATCGAACGGCCGGTCGAAATGCTGGACAGCGCCTGCTCGACCAGGGTGTCACCGGCCTCGGCGTGATTGTCGGCCAATTTTCGCAGCAGCCAGTTTTCGCGCCGTT
>JGI12210J13797_10007606_pt1 | contig 13600 bp, 13 predicted proteins | sample ElkSlonscriptome_3_FD_13797 | JGI IMG/M metagenome (IMG submission 13797)
CGCGCATTGAGCCGGTCGCGGAGACGGAAACAATCGCGACCGAGGTCAGTCTTGGGCGTGTCCTTGCGGACCCGGTGGTCAGCGGCACGTCTGCCCCAGGGTGGGACAATAGCGCGATGGATGGTTATGCAATTCGACACGCTGATCTTGCCGCACACGGGGGCCGACTCCAGGTCGCGCAACGAATCCCCGCCGGCACGACCGGTACGCCGCTCGCATCCGGAACTGCCGCCCGCATTTTTACCGGCGCGCCTGTGCCAACCGGCGCGGACACCGTGGCCATCCAGGAAATCTGCCAGCGAATCGACGATTACGTCGACATTCCCCTGACGTGCAAGGAAGGCGCGAACATTCGCCGCGCGGGCGAAGACGTACAGGCCGGATCGGAAGTAGTTGCCGCGGGCGTCCGCCTCGCGCCCCAACATTTGGGTTTGGCCGCATCCGTTGGTGTCGCCGAACTGCAAGTCTACCGGCGCCTGCGTGTCGCCATCCTGGCAAGCGGCGATGAACTGGTTATGCCTGGCAAACGCCTGGCACCAGGACAACTCTACAACTCCAACGGCTTCACTTTGACTGGCTTGCTCCAGAGTCTAGGCTGCGAGATCGTCGATCTTGGTTTAGTCCCGGACAGCCTGGAGGCAACTGCCGTGGCTCTGCGCCGAGGCGCGAGCGCCGCTGACTTGGTCATCGCGAGCGGCGGCGTCTCGGTAGGCGAGGAAGATCATCTCAAATTCGCCGTGGAGCAGCTAGGAAGCCTCGATTTCTGGACGATCCCGATTCGCCCCGGTAAACCCGTTGCCTTCGGATGTATCCACGGCACTCCCTTCTTTGGCAGTCCCGGCAATCCCGTGGCACTGTTCGTCACCTTCTGCCTCATCGCCCGCCCATTGATCATGCGGCTGCAAGGGATGGCTGGCGACCTGAGCCCAACCCGAGTCAGCGTCCGAGCAGGCTTTGACTGGCCCAGCCCCGATCGTCGAACTGAGTTCCATCGAGGCCGCTTGCAGACCGGTGCCGATGGAGCGCCAGAGTTGATTGCCTATCCCAGCCGCTCGTCAGCAGTTCTTTCGTCCGTCGCATGGGCCGATGGGCTGATCGAAATCCCGCCGGGACACAGAATCCATAAAGGCGATTCGGTCGGCTTCATGCCGTTCGCCACCTTGTTCTGACCAAGTCGTTGCGATCCGTACAATTCGCTCAACCCCTGGAGATCAACCATGCCTGATGCACCGGAAACAGACATATTGCATGAGCCACACAAACCACAGTTCGCATCGGCGCCTCAGCAAGCGCGAAAGGCTGCGACGATCGAGGAGGCGTATGCCGCAGCGGCAGAATTGAAACCGTCGGTCGGGCAGGTTAGGGCGCTCGCGAAAAAGCGGCGTGCGGAGCTATCCGAGCTCGGAAAAGACGCCTTGCCGCCAGATCCGTACGACAATTGGTAATGCTCGTTCGTCCCCTACCCTGTTCGCGTCGCGATGATAGCGAAACAACTGCGGGATACGCACGGTGGCCCTAGTCGAGCGGTAGGCTTGAACCCTCATGAAACGACCCGAGCACCTCGCCGACGTTGATTTCGGCGCTGTCCAAGGCGTCGACCCGACCGAGTTGAACCGACGCGTCGGGGTCGGTGCGACGGACAATCCAGCATTGGAGGCGTTACGCCTGCGAGTGATCGCAGCGCTCCGAACCGTGCACGACCCCGAGCTACCCGTCAATATCTACGATCTTGGCTTGGTCTACCGTCTCGATGTTTCCGAGCACGGGGACATCGCCATCGATATGACGTTGACGGCCCCCGCGTGCCCGGTAGCCGGCATGATGCCAATCATGGTGAAAACCGCAATCACCAGCGTCGATGATGTTGGGCTTGTTGATGTGAATCTTGTTTGGGAGCCACCCTGGTCCCCGGCCTCCATGTCCGAGGCTGCAAGATTAGAGATCAACATGTACTGACAGATTCCGAAACTGAGACCTGGCATCGATTCTGCTACATAGACGCTGCGGCGGACACCTTCACCTCCGCCGTTATCCTCCTCATCACCACCTGAGTGGTGAATTGCCCTGCAGCCCTGCGGGGTTTTTTTTTGCGCCTCCGTGCAGCTTGGGGCGAATCAGAAGCGATTGCCTAGACGCGAAGTCGCCGATCCGCACCTTTGAACATTCTGGTCAAAATGTACCGACCCATCATGCCCGGCCACGGGTTCTTCCGTCGCACTCCGTTGAGCAAGAGTTCACCTGGGTCGACCGGTAAGGACTCCGTTGCAAACAGCCGGCACCCCTACCTTCGGCCTTTCAGCCCTACAAGTTGCGGCCTCTCGATCTCTCCCTCGAGCCAATTTTTCGGTCCGCGCAGTGATATTCGAGGTATAGGCATTAATCCTGCAAATAGAAGCATAAACACAATGAATTTTCGGCGTCGCTTCGGAATACACCACGGGAGGCATCGGAAAAGCCCAAGAAACAGTTCTCGTACTGAGGTTCACATCAACTCGCAACGCAGGTGTGCCCGCCACGGGCAACCGAGTCGCTGGCGGCGAGCTATTTCCACAACCAAAAAGAGGTAGAACATGTCCTATCTTGAACCCTCCGATTTCGGCAAGAAGATGGTGGATGCCGGTGAGAAGAAAATCAAAATGGCAACCAGGGATTGCCTGATTCGCGCCTATATGGCCGGAGCAATCCTGGCCCTTGCGGCTGTCTTTGCGGTGACCATCACCGTGCAAACGGGCTCGCCTCTCGCCGGCGCCATTTTGTTCCCGGTTGGTTTCTGCATGCTCTACTTGATGGGTTTCGACCTGCTGACGGGCGTCTTCGTCCTCACCCCCCTGGCCTGGATGGATAAGCGCCCCGACGTGACGATTGGGCGGGTTCTGAAGAACTGGTTCTTCGTCTTTATCGGTAACTTCGCCGGGGCATTGACAACGGCCGTCCTGATGGCAATCGTGTTTACCTACGGATTTTCCGTCGAGGCTGGACCAGTGGGTCAAAAACTCGCCCATATCGGTGAATCCAGGACAGTCGGCTACGCGGAGCACGGCGCACAAGGTTGGTTGACCATCTTTATTCGAGGTTGCCTATGTAACTGGATGGTCTCTCTGGGCGTTGTCGGAGCGATGATCTCGACCACCGTAACCGGAAAAGTGATCGCGATGTGGATGCCGATCATGCTGTTCTTCTACATGGGTTTCGAGCATTCGATCGTGAATATGTATCTGTTCCCCACGGGACTGATGATGGGCGGCGAGTTCACCTTCATGGACTATATCCTCTGGAATGAGTTGCCAGTCGTACTTGGCAACCTGATCGGCGGCGTATCGCTGACAGGTCTCACCGTCTACACGACGCACGTCAAGACAGCGCCCGAGCACATCTTCTAGTTGACGATGTCGCGAGACGAGCCGCCCCGTGTGCGGTGCGTCTCGATTCAACCGATTGCGATGATCGAACGACCCAGACTGATTGCGGCGGCCTTTGTCGCGCTGGCATTGATCGTTGCAGGCAGTGCCCTACTCGCGCTGCTCGAATCCGGCTAAAAACCCTTTGCGATGAGCGGTTTCCAGGATTCCTGCAGCACCCCCACCCACCGCATGATAGGCCCGCGTCGGTGCCGACGCGGGCTGACATAGACCCCTGAAACGATCTGGTTCGCTGCAACAGCAGCGGATACCTGCGGCGGAACGGGCGCAGTTCGCGTCGAACCGGCTGCGGAATTAGTCGCGATCGCGCGCTGCATCCAAACTATCGGAGACTAAAGCCGACCGCCGTCGGTAACGCGGATCAACCGGACTGGACCGCCACGTCAGATTGGAGCAGTTCGGGCTAGATTGTCCAGGACGTGGTTCGGCGCGACGCGACAAATTGTCGCTCAACGCGGCCACAACAGCGTGAACCTGACTGCCGTCGCAACGCAAGATCTAAGGCGCCATATGTTCGGAAACTCGAGGCACCCGAGCATTGATCTCCACGTTCCGGTCTGTTTTCAGGTTCCGGCCCGGCTGCGGCCCTTGCCCCTCATTGCTGACCATGTCGTGCGTGATGCCCTGGCAGATCTCGATGAAATGCTGATGGAACTTGCGCAGATACTTGTCGCGACAGTATGCAATCTTTGTGACTTCAGTCGGGAACAGGGTGCGGAGATCACGCATGCCGAGATCAGTGTCCTCTGCGGGCTGAAAAGCCGGCGCAGCAATGATGCCAACGCCAAGTCCCGCACGAACATAGGTCTTGATCACGTCGCTATCAGCGGCGCTGAGGACGATTTTCGCCTCCAGGCCGGCCCGAATGATGGTGTTGGCGAAGGCGTTTCGGCCCGTCGTGCCGAGCAGATACGTAATGATCGGGTAGGTGCATAGACTGGCCAGATCAAGCGGCCGGACCTGCAGCAGCGGATGCGACAACGGCGCGATCAAAGCGCGATTCCAGCAGTAGCAGGGGACGGTCTCCAAGCTAATCTCCTCACCGAGGGCCTCGGTACAAATCGCAATATCGATCTGGTCGCGCAGCGCGAGATCGACGAGTTGGCTCGGTGTGCCCTGTTGTAAGTGCAGCTCGACGTCCGGGTAGGCGCGGACAAACGCCTGGATCACCGGAGGTAAGATGTAGCGCGCCTGCATATGGGTGGCACCCAGACGCAGAATACCGCAGCCTTGCTGTCTGAGTTCAAGACCCACCGCCGTGATATTGGCGGCCTGGCGCAGCACCTCGGATGCGTGACACAAAACCCGCTCGCCAACGGCCGTAAGCCCGATCAAACGTTTTCCATGGCGCACAAACAGGCTTGCGCCCACCTCGGTTTCCAGTTGTTTGAGATGCTGCGTAACGGCCGATTGAACCAAATGCAGACGCTCTGCTGTTCGGCTCACGTTGAATTGAACCTCGGTCAAGATCACGAGAGAGCGCAGTTGGCGCAGTTCCATATTGTTGCCCCCGATATATCGCCGTCCGAGTGATGCTTGCCGATCGGCCGGGGTGCCCACTGAGAGTCGGGTCTGCGGAACGGCGCTATATAGCAGTACGCACAATATACGCCAGATCTGGATGCCTGCGCTCGACGGAACGTACCTGCGGATACGGCGGGAGGTAGGACCATGTGTTGGCGGAAAATGACCGGAGCGATCGGCGTGCCGCCGCCAATGTCACCGCGCACTCACGGTTGTTGTCTCGACCGAAACGCGAGAGAAGAAAATGGTCGATTCTCTGGATCAATATCAGGCTGGCGCGTATTTTGCTTGCTATTAGGAAATCGCCACGGCCCAGCACCGTACAACCAGCGCGTCGGTTTGCACGCGGCCGCATCACGGAAACGGATGGCGCAGTTGGTTTGATGCCGTTGTTCTTCACTAGGGTGCGTTGAGCGGTTTTCGATAATGACGAGCAACGACGCTCGGTGTGACGAAACTTGTCCAATGCCTTTCGATTTGCGTTTGGCATCGATCGGCTTGGACATCCCATAAGAGTCTGCGGAGAAAATCATGTCGCCAATGCAGCCCGAACAAGTCAAAGAACTCCTGCGCCAGATCCAGTTTCCCGGCCGCTCTCGAGACCTGGTAGCGCTCGGCTTTGTGAAAAGTGTTGCCGTAGAGGGTTCGAGTGTCGAGATCGAACTGACCCCAGATTCCGTCAATGCCGAGAAGGTGACGGCGATGGAGAACGAGGTTCGCGCCTTACTGCGCGATGCCCTGTTCGACCAGATCGCGATTCATTCCGAACCGCCCTACGACGACGACGCCATGTTGCTCGGCGGCGCCTCCATGAATCCGCTGCAAGTGGATTTGCAGGAATATGGTCTCGAACCGATCCCCAACCCTGAGCATGGCGGTGCGCCACGCCTCAAAGATTTGCTAGCGGCGGGCGAAGAAGAGAAGCAGGCAAAACCGAAATCGGCGACCACGCCGCCGGCGGATCCGCCCGACGCATTTGCTCCGCCTGAGGTCGACGGACCGCAGGGCAATGCGGATCCCACCTACAACGGCCCCATTGCCGTGTTTCAATGGCAGATCGACCCGGAAGACCTGGACGCGGAAACAGCCAAGGTCAAGCTCAGTATCGGCAGTTGGAACTACGTCGTTTCGTGGGCGGTTCATGGTACGGAAGACTTGATCTATGCCGCCATCCAGGCCAGACACTGGATCTATTACAATGGCGAGGCACGCCCCAATCCCGCCGGCCGCACGGAGGGCGTCAACCTGGTGTACGACCGTAAACGCGAGGGCGTGGTCGCAATCTACGGGACGGTCAAAGATTTCCGCCCCTTCGTCGACGCCTTCGACCGAGCGTATTCCGCTCGGCAGCCCGTTCCGGACTCAGCAAACACAATGACGCAACAAGCAGCGCGCGCCTGAGCCGGCAAACAAATGATGCCATCCCCCTCCGAGGCATAGCTCCCGCCTAGCCTGCGCAGAACCCGCGCGGGTGTCCTGGGGTGACTAGTTGCGTCCAATACCGATGCCAGGGGACGCCAAGGACAGGACCCCGCACGTGCCCTTTCCACCGATGGCGCGGTCATCGGCCCGGGGGCGTCTCCCTGCATAAGATGTCCCAGACGAACCCAGCCAGATCCTGGGCGATGGCCACGCACCCGCCTGATCAGGAGACTGCGTCGTCGATGAGCATGGAAGACTCGATCGCGGTGAGCGCATCTACCGTGCGCTCGCGGTCCGGCCTGGCATTCGCACACACCTCCCAAACCACGGCTCTCGGCACGGCGACTCGCTTCGCCAGCGCACCGAGCAATTCGACCTGATCCACCCTTCCGAGCAAGATCAACGGCGAGGCGTTGGCGAGCCAACGGCTATCCGTCCTGGATGTCCGCTGCAAGCTCATCGGCCATGACCGGCGGGTCGAGAGCTCCAGGCGATGAAGCTCTTCTAGAGCTCGGCTAGGGTGCAGTCGACGCGCTCTGCAGAGAAACACGCACGTTCCCTCGCGCTCTTCGAGCGACCAGACCCGTTTCGAGCGATCACAAGAAAACGATAGATTGCAGCTCTGGGGGCTCGCAGTGCGCCGACTGCATCGACCCCATCGAACAAGAAGACAGGTCTAAGCAGGATTTTAAATCGAAGATACCGATATTTATGGCAAGCAGATTTCGTTTGTGTCGTTATCAATGCTGAGTATATGCTCGTTTGAAATAACGACAGGATCAGCTTCGCCGCAAGAGATAACGAGTTGGCGACGCTGTCCGGCGAGCGACACCTCAGCTCGCGAAAATAGCACCATCCCACCATGATGAGGTTAGAACCATGCTTATCTCACCACTCATCTCACCACTTGAAAATGGCCAAGGCGCGGGACAGCGGCGTCCGGAAACCGCTCTAGACGGCAATGGGCTTTGCCACGATCACACCGATGCCGGCCAACCATCCGCGGTGGTGTCGCTATTCGGGCAAAGCGAACCGATGCAGGAAGTCCGAAACACGGTCCGGCGAATCGCACCCATGCCCTCGACAGTTCTGATCAAGGGAGAGACCGGGGTGGGCAAAGAAGTGGTTGCACGCGCGCTCCACGAACTGAGCGGCCGTCGCGGCGGCTACATACCCGTCAACTGCGGCGCGATCTCCGCCGATTTGATCGAGGGCGAGTTGTTCGGCCATCTCAAAGGGTCGTTCACCGGCGCCCATCAGACTCGCGACGGGCTCTTCGCCCACGCCGACGGCGGTACGCTGTTCTTGGACGAGATCGGCGAGATGCCATTAATGATGCAGTCCAAGCTGCTCCGGGTTTTGGAGGAGAGGTGCTACCGGCCCGTCGGCGGTGGTCAGGAAATCCCGGTCAATGCAAGAGTCGTCGCCGCGACCCACCGGGATCTGACGTCCGAGGTCGAAGCCGGGAGTTTCCGCGAGGATCTGTTCTATCGGCTCAATGTGATCGATCTGACGGTACCACCGCTGCGCGATCGCAAGAGCGACATCCCTGAGCTCGCCGAGCACTTCCTTGACGTGCTCTCGCGGGAATTGTCTGTTCCAAAGCCTGCTCTTACGGACTGGGATCTGGGTCTCCTCAAGAGCTACCACTGGCCAGGCAATTGTCGCGAGCTGCGTAATGTCATCGAGCGATCGTTGCTGCTCGGCAAACCCATTTCGCACTATGTATGCCCGTCGCGTGCAACGACCGGCAGCGCCGAGTCCAGGTCTCAGGCCTACAACGCCATTTCGCTAGAAGCCATTGAGCGAAAGCATATTTTACAAACTCTCGACGCCGCCGGAGGCAACAAGTCGGACGCCGCGCGTGTGCTCGGCGTTTCCCGAAAGACGGTCGAACGCAAGCTGAAGGAGTGGTGTGACCACTGAGAATCGCTTGGCGCGTATCAACGAACAAGTTGAGGTGGCTGTCGTAGGCGAGCGCAACCATCCTGGTGGTCCAGTTGACCAACACGGCAAACGCAACGAAACTCAGGGAGGTGGCGAATTCGAAATATCGCAGGGCCACGGCAAACAGCTCAATCGCTGGCGTCCACAGCGATGGACGCGTTGGTCCGGCAGAGCATCGCGCTCGTGGTCGACTAGGCGCAACGCATCGATGTCGATGTAAGCGCCGACTTGCATCGTGGCGTCCCAATTCAGCCGCCGGTCGTATTCATGTGGCGAAAGATGATCGGTTTTGCCTGCAGATCAAAGTCATGGCCAGCTGGCTTCAGCTCCATGGCCGCAACCAGTGCCTTCTTTACGCGTTCGTCATCCGTCGGGTGCGCATGCAATGTCCGTCGCAGATCGGCTGAGTGTTCCTGGCCGAGGCATAACAGCAGGCGCCCCGTTGCGGTCACCCGCACGCGGTTACAGTCTCCGCAAAAGTTGTGACTGTGAGGCGAGATGAAACCGACGCGCGTGTCCTCCCCGGCGATGCGCAGGTACTTAGAAGGGCCACCCGTCTGATCGATCGTTGGCAGCAGGTCAAAGTGCTTCTCCAAGACACTGCGAATCTGATCGCTGGAGAAGTAGCTCTCCGCGCGGTCGTGATCACCGATCATTCCCAGTGGCATTTCCTCGATAAAACTGATGTCGATTCCGCGACCAATGGCGAAGCGGACCAGATCGACCACCTCGTCGTGATTTCGATGCTTCAACACCACGGTATTGAGTTTGATTCTCTGGAATCCGGTACGTAATGCCGCATCCAGTCCGCCGAGCGTCTTCTCGATATCCCCAACGCGGGTAATGCGTCGGAAACGCTCTGGGTTTAGCGTGTCCAAGCTGATGTTGATCCGTGTAACGCCGGCGTCCTTCAAGGCGTTTGCATAGCGGCCAAGTTGGGTGGCATTCGTCGTCAGCGTGAGGTCGTTGATCGAGGAGAGTTCCCCAAGGCGCTCGAACAGCCAGACGACATTCGGACGAACCAATGGCTCGCCACCAGTGATGCGCAATTTGGTGACGCCGAGTTCACTGAAACACCTACCGAGGCGATACATCTCCTCAAGCCTGAGTACTTGGGCACGCGGCACGAAAGTCATCTTCTCCGACATGCAGTAAACGCAGCGAAGATCGCATCGATCCGTGACCGACAGCCGCACGTAGTTGATGCGACGTCCAAATCGATCGATCAGACTCGAGGCCGGGGTTTCGGCTCGGCTGTCGTGAGCAGCGTGCTGTAGTCGGCTCGATCTTTGGATCATTGGGTTACCACCAATTCGGTCTAGGGAGGAATAAGACATCTGCGTCGCGGTCGATCTCCACCCCGATAGCCGGCAAACCGACAGCTACAAAGTGGCATGTTCCGAATCAAGGCTGAGGCAAATCTCATGCCACCGAGCGCGCGATACGGATCGAATACTAATGACCCCGCAATCAAGCGCCCACCATGCTGAGACACACAAACTAACGCACTGCATCAATGACAAAGAGTCTCAGCAAGAGCGATAAGGCTCGGTCGAATTTGTCGCAATGCGAAAGCGTTTAGCTGACTACTACCCCTCAATCTAAGCGCCCCCGAAATCCAGACAACGCCACTGGAAGCCGAGAAGGTGGAGCTTGAGCGACTGATAAACCCGCTCGCAGTCGACTCTACTTGTGAGACTAGCGATCTCCTGACCCGTTATCTTGAACTGCCGCCCGGCCGGCAAAAAAGGACGGCGGATTCATCCGCCGTTCCGCGAGCGCCCCCAAGATCAGACCACGTCGCCCCAGCGATAAACAAGCACCGGGATCTTGGAGTGCGTCAAGACCTTCTGCGTCTCGCTTCCGATCAATTGGGATTTGAATCCTTATACGCCCGTGTGATGCCATGAGGATGAGGTCGGCACCGCATCCCGATGCGGCATCGAGTATCGCCTCTGCGGGGGTATCCGTCGGCGTCGTCATCGTCTCGCACGGGACGCCGGCGTCGCGACAGGCGCCCTCGACGAAGTCCAAACTGTGCTTGGTGATCTGCTCGATGGTCTTGGGAGTAACCCTGGTCAGTCGCTTGTGAGCCGCGGTGCGGTCCTCGCATTGGTGCCGCTTACCCGGGCATAGTCCTGCTGCAATCCGATGACCTCCTCGTTCAGGGTGGCGATCATCTTCTCGGCATCCTCCAACTGGCATAACCGCCTCCAGGGTCGAATGAGAGACAAGTACTCTTCAAGTACTTCGCTTTAAACGATAAGAATCGAATTTCCCATGCGCAGCCCATACGGCTGCTTGTGGCTTCACAATTCGCGACGCGTCGATAAAGCGAACCGCGGGAACTAGGCCATCCATCGGCTCTTCGCTTCTCTGGTCGCTGGATCGCAGGCCGGGCCATAGGCAACGACCCGACGAGGGATGGATGGAGGGCGCAATCGCATGAACCGGCAGAAACCGCGCCGGACCAACCGTTGCAGGAGGATTGTCCCGCGATCAGGTGGGCGATTGATCGGACAGGTAGCAGTGCTCGCGGCCGCAAGCAGCCCTCACGGAACGGATGATGAGAACCGAATCATTGCTGCGGCGTCGGTCTTGGTGCGGAAAAAATGACCGTTTCTCGGATCGTGACCGAGCAGAAACGTTGTCGCAGGCCGATTCCGGGCTGGGATTGCCTCAAACAGCCCGACCCAACCGAGCTGCCCAGGGTGGCTTGGATCTCCTATCCGTCGTATCGACGTTGAATAGCCAAGAAATCCTTGACCAAGCTATGCGTCAAACTGGTTTCCGTAAGCACCGCCTGCAAGCGGGCGTCCGGATTGATCACAAGGACCGCACCAGAGTGATCGACCAAGTAGTAATCTGCACCCGGTTCGGGATCGTGAATCTTGTAGTACACGCCGAACTGCTTGGCCAACTTGTCGATTTCTTCACGCTCGCCGGTAGCCCCGCCGAACTTGGGATTGAAAAAGGCGGTGTACTCCTTGAGCCTTTCCACGGTATCGCGAGCAGGATCGACCGAAATCATCCATACCGTCACGTCCTCGCCTACACCTTGTGACGCTAAGCGGTTGTGCAATTGATTGAGCTGGGCCAGTGTCGTGGGGCATACATCAGGGCAGAAGGTGTACCCGAAAAACAGCAACGACCAGCGATCCTTTAACGTAGCGTGAGTAAAGGGCTGACCGGACTGATTGGTGAGATCGAAATTTTCAACCTCAAGGGCCGGGGAGATATAAAACCCACTTATTTCAGGATTAGAAGACTCAACTGTCGGCATAAAAAAGCGACCAAGCCCGATGCCGGCTGCAATACTCAGGATGCCGATGGTAATGATCAGCAGTCGTTTATTTCGCATTAGGTTGTTGACCAATGGCCACCTCCACAGTCACCGCGCCGGCTTGTTCAAAGTTCAGCGTGAGCGGAAAGGTTTCGCCTTCGACCAGCGGGCCCTCCAAGCCGATGAACATGATATGCAAGCCACGAGGTTCGAACGCGATTGTCTGTTCCGCCGGTACCTCGATAGTATCCAGTTTGCGCATCATCATTACATCACCGTCCATAAGATGGGTGTGTAGCTCGACGCGCGCTGAGATGTCCGCCTCGGCTGATAGCAACCGGTCGTCCTGACCCTGACTATTGTCCAAAACGAAATAAGCAGCGCCCGCACTCGCAACCGGCGGCGTGGGCCTGGACCACGGGTTTTTGACGGTCAGGTTGCCGACCGTGAATTCTGCTGCGAATCCGTTCGCAGTGATCAACGATAGGATTACCAACAGCAATAAACGATGGTTCATTTCTGGGAATGCTCCGCATAGAAATGTCTTCTGAATTGATCGAAGTATCGACAGCAGGTTTGGCTTCATGTCATTTGCTGAGGACCGAGCGTTTTCCCAGGCGAGCCTTCGTGTGATTCCAAACTTGCTCATCTGGATTGAACTCCGGCGTGTCAGCCGGGAGTAACGCCAGCGTGATCTCGCTCGCCGATTTTGCCCCAAGTCGTTCCGCGGTGTGTGTCGCTTCGCACAAAGGCATTGTCGGCGAAGTACACCTCCGCGCCGCGCTTGCGGACGTCAGCTGCCACTGCCAGGAAAGCTAACGCAAGGTAAGCGCCAACTTTGCGTGGGTCCTGGCGGTAGGACCAATAGACCGGTCGTTGCGCACTGAGCCCAAAGTGCCCCAGCAGACGGCCGAGCCAACTCTTGCTGAGCTTGGCGCCAAGTTCACGCTCGATCAACGTGCGCAATGTCTTTCAGCGTCCAGAACCGGAGAGACGGGTTTGCGGAATCCAGGCCCGCGAGTCGCTCGGACCGGGGAAAGGCGGTGGCCGCGACGGTTCCACAGCAATGCCGCCGAGCACTGGGCACGTTGGCGCGACATTTTGCTCCATCGGCCAACTCGTTTCGCGGCCCTTTTTGTCTCGGCGTTTGAGGCGGCACCGCGGCGATGCGCTTCTGCCTCACGCCAAAGAAACGACTCAGGCGGCTTGCCTCCAATGCGTCAGCGGCCGCCAGCGAGCAGTCCGTTGCGCTGATGAGTGCATGGCATCGATCGTGCTTGCTCAATTGGCGGGCCAGTCATCCGTGTCGCTAGATTGGTACCGCTCTTAGCGGGTAGGCTCTTAGCGGCTAAGCCACCTTGATCGCAGCTCGCGTGATCGCAGGAAAGCCTGATGCCCCCTGACCTGACCCGCATAGGCTGGCGTCTAGACGCAGCCGTTCGCTCCTCAACAACTCATCGGACAGGCCATAGCGATGCAAATCAGTATTCTCTGGGTAACTTTCCTTGGCATGGCATTGGTTGCCGCGGCATTCGTCTTCGTCGTTCTGAATTCGGGACCGCGCGACGAGGACTTTGGCGGCATAGCGAAACGGGGCTACTTGATCCGGCACTGGTGGATGATCGGCCTGTGCGCCGCTGGGGTGCTGGTGAGCGCTTGGTCGCTCATCCCCTTTCCGCTGCAGGCGTCGAGCGTCGAGTCGCCAAGGATCATCGAGGCGACCGGTCGGCAATGGTCTTGGGAGCTTGGTTCGAGCAGCGTGGCGGTCGGGGAACCTGTCAGGTTTCGCGTGTCCTCGCTCGACGTGAATCACGGCTTCGCGATCTACGGACCCGACGACCAGATCATCGCGCAAACCCAGGCGATGCCAGGCTATTTCAACGATCTCGACGTCACTTTCGAGCGCGCCGGCAAGTATCGCGTGCTCTGTCTCGAGTATTGCGGTCTAGCGCACCATGAAATGATCGCCGAGATCGATGTAACGGAGGGGCGTTGAAATGACAAC
>JGI12210J13797_10011104_pt1 | contig 13590 bp, 13 predicted proteins | sample ElkSlonscriptome_3_FD_13797 | JGI IMG/M metagenome (IMG submission 13797)
GGTTCTGCTTTATGAGGACACCTCGCAGTTCGGCGACAGCCGCATCTCGGCCCGCTACCCAGTCGAGGTGAACGGCCATTTTGTGATGGATCCCTCGCCGATACCGAAATATGACATACCGCGGTTGAGCAACAACCCGGCGCTGCAGCTTTTCGGGGCCGGCAGGGAAAAACGGATCTACGCCATTCCTCCCTATACGGAGGTGGCTCCTCTGAAGTTCAGCGACCGTGATTTTGCAGTCGAGGACTTCGGCGGCAAGAGATGCCAGCGGTGCGGCGCTTCGGACGTCTACCTCGACGAGGTGCACCTGGATACCGGCGTCAGTTATTTCTGCAGTGATACCTACTACTGCGACACTCAGATGGAGACAAAGGATGCTGCTGGAACTTCATAACATCAGCAAGATATTCGGCACGGGTTGCCCCGAATGCCTTGTGCTCACAGGCGACGATGCTGAGCGGGCAATCTGCCCTCGGTGTCATTCGGTCATCGCTGTCAACAACGTCAGCCTCTCCCTCGGGGGGGATGAAATTCTAGGCGTAGTCGGCGAATCGGGCAGCGGCAAGTCGACTCTGCTGCAGATCATCTATCAGGATATTACGGCGACAGCCGGAGAAATATATTTCAACGGCATCACCGAGAGAAGCGGCGCCAGGACGAATATCCTCAGCCTCTCTCCCTCCAGGACATCGTGGATACGCAATCATGAAATGTCGATGATCTACCAGAATCCGCATCTTGGGCTCAACTTCAATTTTTCTGCCGGTGGCAACATTGCCGAGAAGATCCTCGGCTCCGGCGAAAAGCGGTATGCAACCATCCGGCAGCAGGCGCTGCACTACTTTGGCAAAATCGAGATGCCCACCAGCAGGATAGACGACTACCCCGACACCTTCTCCGGCGGCCAGCAGCAGCGTATTCAGATCGCCAAGGCCCTGTCCAGCTCGCCGAGGCTGCTGCTGCTTGATGAGCCGACCACCGGTCTCGACGTCTCGGTGCAGGCGCGCATACTCGATTTGACCAGGGCGCTGCAGTACGAGATGGGCTTTGCCATGATCGTCGTATCGCACGATCTCGGGGTCATCAACCACCTCACCGACCTCACCCTGGTGATGAAAAACGGCTCACTGGTGGAGTATGGGCTTACCGATCAGATTCTCGAAGATCCCCAGCATCCCTATACCCAACTGCTGGTGTCCAGCAAACTTTGATATGAATATGTCCGATAGAGTACAACAATATAAATTGACAGTTTCCAACCTAAGCAAGAGCTTCAAGCTCCACAACCGCGGCGGCACCCGCGTGCATGGGTTTGCCGATATCCACCTGCGGCTGCAATGCGGCGAGCTGCTTGCCCTTTCCGGTCCGAGCGGGGCGGGAAAATCGAGTATCCTCAAGACAATTTTCCGCACCTACCTGGCTGACCGTGGCTCTGTGCTGTTCAGAAGAGGCGACGGCAGCACCGTTGATCTGGTCTCCTGCAAGGAGAGTCAGGTGCTTGACCTGCGCAAACGGGAAATAGCCTTCGTTACTCAGTTTCTCAAAATCCTGCCGCGCATCTCGGCCCTCGATACCGTCGCTCATCCGCTCATCGAAATCGGCGAGACGGAAGAGAATGCGAGAGAGCAGGCCAGAAACATGCTTGACCGTCTTGGTATTCGGCGGGAACTTTTCGAGCTCTCGCCGCTCACATTTTCAGGTGGTGAACAGCAACGGGTCAACATCGCCCGGGGAATAATCGCCCCCAAGGAGCTTATCCTGCTCGATGAGCCGACCGCTTCGCTTGACCAGAAAAGCTCAAACGTCGTCCTTGAACTGCTAGGCGATCTGAAACGACGAGGAATCGCCATGGTCGCCATATTTCACGACCAGAAGAAAATAGATTTGATCGCCGATCATGCCGTCACCGTCACACGCGAGGAAAAACAATGAAAGTATTTCGCTCACGGCAGGTTCTCAAAGGAACAACTATCGAGCCTGCCGATATCATCGTCGAACATGACACCATCGTAGAGGTCGTCGGTCATGGGTCGGCCGGCGAAGCCATCGATCTCGGCAGCAGGTTGATCGTCCCGGGTTTTGTCGATCTTCATTCCGATGCCGTGGAAAAAGAAATCGAACCGCGCCCCGGCGCCTCCTTTCCCATGAAAAACGCCCTGGTGGAGCTGGACAAGAAGCTGGCTATGTCCGGCATTACCACCATGTTTCACGCCATCGCCTTCAACGAGGAGTCACTCGTCGGCCTGCGCGGTACCGAAACGGCTGCCAGGCTGCTGGAAACACTGTTTACCTGCAACCGGAATGTCCTGGCCGTCGACAACTTTATTCACGCCAGATACGAGATCACCTCGTTTTCTTCCGTCACACCCCTGAAAGAAGCGATTACTACCGGGCGTATCCGACTACTCTCCTTCATGGACCACAGCCCCGGCCAGGGACAGTTTCAAACACTTGCCAAGTGGAAGAAATACCATATGCCAGTCTATGATCTGAGCGAGGTAGAAGCTGCCGATATAGTCACCGTCCAGCGCAGCAAACGGAAAATTTCCATGGACTTTCTCGAGGATCTGGCTGCCCTTGCCAGGCACTACGGTGTCTTGCTCGCCTCCCACGACGACGATACGCCGGAAAAAATAGACCTGATGGCTTCACTCGGCGTCACCGTTGCCGAATTTCCCCTCTCCGGCCCTACGGCAAAATACGCCCGAAGCCGAAAAATGCGCACCGGTATGGGCGCGCCAAACGTGGTCCGGGGCAAAAGCCAGAGCGGCAACATATCAGCCCGGATGCTCCTCGAACAGGACTGCTGCGATTTTCTCTGCTCTGACTACCACCCCAGTTCGATGCTCCAGGCCGTGTATGCTGTCCATCGTAATCTGGGAATGGATTTGGGCAAGGCCTTTTCCTTAATTACCGCCACTCCCGCCACCATAGTCGGACTCGATGATCGCGGTATGATTGCACCTGGCAAGCTGGCCGATCTGACAATTATCGAGGATCAGCCAATTGCCAAGGTTGTCATGACCATTAAAGCCGGGAAACCGGTCTACAGCAGCAGCGACTGCCTCTGTACCCATGCATATGCCTGAACCAACTGCACGGCAGCGAACTGTCGACAGACTCTCCGAGAAACCCACCGTCGCCGATTCGGCATCATTGACCCAATGCACCCTCGGCTCGTACACAGAGGTCGCCGGCAACGTCAAAATGATCGACTGCGAGCTTGGTGACTATTCCTATGTCATGAAAGCATGCAACATCATCTATACCGATATCGGCAAGTTTGCCAATATCGCCTCGGAGGTGCGGATCAACCCCGGCAACCACCCCGTCGAGTGGGTCAGCCAGCATCATTTTCTCTACCGATGCAAGCTCTATGGTTTTGCCGATGAGGACCGGGAGTCGTTTTTCCACTGGCGAAGCCTGCAGCGAGTCACCATCGGCCATGACACCTGGATCGGCCACAGGGCCATCATTTTACCGGGCATCTGTGTCGGTAATGGCGCTGTGATCGGCGCGGGGTCGGTGGTCAGCCGCGATGTTCCTGCCTATGGCATCGTTGCAGGCGTACCTGCAAAGGTACTGCGCTTCAGATTCCCCAAGGCGATCCGGGAAGCCTTCGAAAACATAGGCTGGTGGAACTGGGACCACGAAACACTTCGGCAACGTCTCGAAGATTTCTACGATATCAGGCGGTTCATCCATCTCTATGGAGACAGGCCATGAGGATCATCCTGCTGGTCGGCCCCAGCGGTTCCGGCAAAGACAGCCTGCTTCGCTTCGCCCGCAAAGCCTTCAAAAGCGACGCCAGCATCGTATTTGCCAGGCGGTATATCACCAGGCCGCCCGATACGAGTGAAGACAACTATTATATCGACGCCATCGCTTTTGCCCATCTTGAAGCAGCCGGTTTTTTTCTCTCAACCTGGCGGGCTCATGGCAACCTTTATGGTATAGCGGATCATCTCTTCAGTGACCGGCAGCCGTACGCCGTACTTATCTGTCCAGTTTCTCGGGCAGCCATCGCTGATTTTGAAGGACACGACCCGCATGCCACCACCATTGAGATTTCCGTCGACAAGGATGTCCTGCGAAAACGGCTGCAGGGGCGTGGGCGGGAACAGGATGGTGACATCGACAGGCGGCTGCGTCGCGCAGACCAGCCGGTATTGGCCAGAAATCACATCCGATTTGACAACTCCGCCCCACTGGAACGAAGCGGGCAGAGGTTCGTTACCCTGCTCAATAGCCTCACTGTGCAGAGCTGTCCGGTGGATCGAACCGTCACAGTTTTTGAGGTGAACAGATGATCAGGGTCGCCATTTACTGGACACCGGAGAATGATTCGGCGCTTGCTCGTACGGCGGCCCGCTGGCTCGGCCGTGACAGCCACAACCTTGAATGCCCTGACTGGGTATGGCCGGCCTCCTTTGATGAATCGCGATTCCGCGAGATCATCGCCGCTCCGTTTCATTATGGTTTTCACGGTACCATCAAGCCACCGTTTCGGCTCCGTGACGGATTCTCCCTGGCAGATGTTGCCGACAGACTGGAAACCTTTACTCATTGCCGCCCTGAATTCACGCTGCCTCCATTCAAAGTATCCCGGATAGGCAATTTTTTCTGTCTTCGTCCTCTCTTTCCCTGCAAGGAACTGACAGAATTGGCAGCCGATACGGTCGAACATTTCGATTGTTTTCAAAAACGTGCAGAATACGACGAACTTCAAAAACGACGGAGCGCGGGCCTGAGTCCCCGCCAGGAAATCCTGCTCCTTCGCTGGGGGTCTCCCTATGTCATGGACGAGTTTCGCTTTCACCTCACCCTCACTGGCAACGTTGAAAACCGGCGTGAGCGAGAAATACTCCGCGAGGAGTTGTCCGAAAGATTCTATCCGATTGGTAAAGAAATCACCTTTTCCTCACTCTGCCTTTTCATCGAGGAATCCGGCAGACCGCTTCGATTGGTGAAACGTTTTTCTCTTTCAGCCGAACTTCAGACATCGGTAACAGCCCAATGAATAACATTGTACAAGCACCACCAGGGAAGCAGTCTGAAAAATGGCAAGCCAGTGGAATCGTTGTCGCGGTTTGTCGGAGCGAAACACACAGTTTTTCAAAGCAGATGCAACAGTCTGTTAGAATGATCGCCGGTCAAGGGGTAGAAAACGATGCCCATTGTGGTGCAACGGTACAGCATCTCTCCAGGAAAGCTAAAGATCCACGTCGCCCCAATATGCGGCAGATCCACCTGATACACGCAGAACTGCTCGATGCATTGCAGGCAGACAATTTTACCGTTTTCCCAGGCGACCTCGGCGAAAACATCATCACGCGCGGGATAGCGCTGCTGGAATTACCCACGGGGACAAGAATTTTTTTTGAAGGCGGTGCCGTTATTGAAATCACCGGATTACGCAATCCCTGCAACCAGATTGAAACCTTCATGCCCGGTCTGTTGGACAAGGTACTTGACAATGACGATTCGGGCCGAATGGAACGCAAGTGCGGAGTTATGGGCATTATCAGGGTCGGGGGGATTGTCTGTCCCGGGGATACCCTGAGCGTTGAAATGCCGCCGGAACCGCATATCCGGCTGCATCGTGTATGAACAGTTGCACTGCTGAGAAAATACTCACCAAAAACTAACGCAAACTGAAAAGAGCTGTCTCCTATTCAATATGGATACCAAGTGATGGGCGATTAAAAAATGTACCCGACTAGAGGGAATCCTGAAGCAGGGAACCGCGTGAAAAATTCATTGTGAAATTTTGGATCTCTCCCAAAAACCAAAGGCCTCTCAACCCTTCGACTGCTTTTGTTCCAGGGAATATCAGCTCTCCGATACTCCCTGGTTTCTTGGCATATGACACTGTACGAGATGCATGATAATGGAAACCATCTATACCAACGCCAGAATTGTTACACACAACGATATCATTCGGGGAAGCATCGCTGTGGAGAAAGGTATCATCACCGACATCGATTGTGCTTCCTCCGTAAGAGCTAATAGCATAGACCTCGGTGGTGATTTTCTTCTCCCCGGTTGTATTGAGGTTCATACCGACAATCTCGAAAAGAACATCCAACCTCGACCGGGGGTGATATGGCCTTCGATACTTGCCTCCGCCCTGGCCCATGATGCCCAGGTTGCGAGCGCCGGTATAACCACCGTCTACGATGCCATCGCCGTGGGTGGTCTGCGTGAGTCGAGCCTCCGGTTGCAGATTTTCAATGACTCCATCGAGGCACTCAGCCATGGGAAAAAACAATCCCTATTCAAAGCGGACCATTACCTTCACCTGCGTTGCGAGGTATCCGATGAGCATATGGAGCAGATGCTGCTCGCCCATATAGACAACCCGCTTGTCAGGCTGGTCTCCATTATGGACCATACCCCGGGCCAGCGCCAGTGGTCTGATCTCGACAAATGGCGCCTCTATCACAGGGACAAGCGCTGGACGGAAAAAGAGTCCGAAGCTGTTCTCACCGAACGCCAATCGATGCAGAAGCGCTATGCCGGGAGCCATCGCCGGCTTGCTGTCGATCTTGCCAAAGTAAGGGGAATGCCTCTGGCCAGCCACGATGACACCTCCGTCAGCGATGTCCGGCAATCAGCTACAGACGGTATAGATATATCTGAATTTCCAACGACTTCTGAGGCTGCCCGGGAGGCCCGAAGACAGGAGATGGTCACCATCATGGGAGCACCGAACGCCGTAAGGGGTACCTCTCATTCCGGTAACATCTCGGCAGAAATGCTTGCCAAAGCAGACCTGCTTGACGGCCTTTCATCCGATTACGTTCCGGCAAGCCTCCTCCAAGCCGCCTTCATACTAGCCGGCAAGCTTGACAGGCCCCTTCCTCAGACAGTTGCCCTGATTTCCTGCAATATTGCTGACATGCTTGGAATGAAGGACCGCGGTGAGCTGGTACCAGGCAAGCGGGCAGACATGGTTCAGGTAGCAATCATCGATGAACTTCCCGTCATCAAGAGGGTTTTCAGACAAGGTTCCCAGATTTCTTAGGGGGTGCACTACCCGGAACAAAACTGCTCATAAGCGCTAGGTTTTTTTATATACGCCATATCTGCTCAATATGATCCGTCCTTCTCTGATCAATATCAGGACTGGACTGGAATTGGGTTACATGTTGATAACGAGGGAAGATTCTCTTTGTTCAAAAGAGAGCTGATATGTGAACTATCGTCTGATGGCTGCATCAAGGAGCCTTGGCAGGTAAATTCACACTTCCTATCTAACGGAATTATCGCCCCTTGAAATATTTAGGTTGTGTCATGATAGGGAGGTGTTTTTCCTCTCTTAGTTTGTTTAGAAGCTGAAATTACATTCTTTTTGTTCATGTCTAAGCACCTGTAACCAATGTTTAATTCAATGCTAACAACACGCTAAATTATAAACTGTAGGTTTATCACTCATCAAACTGACGCATCTATTTGGTCAAGGCCAAGAGGAGGATATATGAATGCAAAACTGTACGCAGTACAGGGGAATGACAACGGCACCGACTGCAATGGCGACCTGGTGATAGATATTGCCAAATTGAATAAATCCTTCGGTAGAAACAAGGTACTGAAAGGTATCAATCTCAAGGTTCGGGAAGGTGAAATGGTCGGCCTCATCGGGGCTTCCGGATCCGGAAAGTCTACTCTGATCCGTCAAATTGGCGGACTTGACACAATGGACAGTTCCAGCGGTCATGTAAAGCTTTTTGGTGAGGCTACTCAAATAGGCGCTAAAAAAACCGGTAAGCATCGAGGCATGCGGCGTGACGTCGGCATAATTTTTCAGCAGTTCAACCTCATCGGCCGCCTGTCGGTATTGACCAATGTCCTTATCGGCCGGTTGGCCCATAATCCTGCCTGGAAGGGGATGGTCAAGCTCTTTCCCCGCGAAGAAAAAGCCAGGGCCCTGGAAGCGCTTGAGCGGGTGAATATGGTGCACTTTGCCCATCAACGTGCCTCTACCCTTTCCGGCGGGCAGCAGCAGCGCGGCGCCATAGCCCGGGCCATGACCCAGAAAGCCAGGCTGATTCTTGCCGATGAGCCGATAGCCTCACTGGACCCCGCTTCTTCGGACAAAGTGATGAGCCTGCTCACGGATATCAATCAGCAGGACAGGGTCACCGTGGTGGTTTCCCTGCATCAGTTTGAAGTGGCCCAGAGCCGCTGCGAACGTATTGTGGCCTTGAAGGATGGCGAGATCGTCTATGACGGCAAGGCCGCGAACATTAATCGAGCGGACCTCGTCGAGCTCTACGGCGTTGAAGAAGGTGTCTGCGGTCTGGAGGGAAGAGGAGGATATTCTCAGTTGTTCCAAGCTGGCTAATAAAATCCCATAAACCCGATGTAAAACAAAAAATATCAGTTAAAGGAGAAAAGCAAATGTTAAAGAAAGTGTTACTTGCCCTGGCTGCCACGGCGGTTTTCTGCTCCAGTGCAATGGCTGACAAGATGCCTGAGCAGTTGAACTTCGGTATTATCGCAACCGAATCCACTTCGGCTCTGGAAGCCACCTTCGGTCCCTTTGTCAAGGCAATGGAGGAATCTCTCGGCATTCCGGTGAAGATGTTTTTTGCCACCGACTATGCCGGTGTTATCGAAGGTATGCGCTTCAAGAAGGTTGATCTTGGCTGGTTCGGCAATAAATCCGCCATCCAGGCCGTAGACCGCGCCGGCGGCGAGGTTTTTGCCCAGACCATCAAGTCGGATGGTTCCCGCGGGTATTACTCGTTGTTGATCGCCCATAAGGACTCAGAATTGAACTCGCTCGAGGATGTTCTCAAGTGCGACGGCACCAAAAACTTCGGTAACGGTGATCCGAACTCAACCTCCGGTTTTGCCATTCCCGGCTACTATGTCTGGGCGCTGAACAACCAGACCCCGGAAAAATGCTTCAACAGGGTGGTCAGCTCCAACCATCAGGGCAATGCCATTGCCGTGGCCACCAAAAAAGTCGATGTGGCCACCAATAACACCGAATCCCTGTATGACCGTCTGACCCAAACCCAACCCAAACTGGCCAAGGAAATCAAGGAAATCTGGCGTTCGCCTCTTATTCCTTCCGACCCCATGGTCTGGCGGAAAGATCTGCCCAGGGAGGTGAAGCAGAAGATCCTCTACTTCTTCATGCAATTTGGCCGGTTCGGCGATCTTGAGAAAGTTGAGCGAGAGCGTGAAATCCTGGCCAACACCTCCGATGGCTGGGGACCGTTCCTGGCATCTTCAAACGCCCAGCTTCTCGATGTGCGCCAGATCGAAGCATTCAAAAAGAAGATCAAGGCCGAGCGAAATAATGATGCCGCGGCCATGAAGGAGGCTGAAAAAGAGCTTGCCCAACTGAAAAAATTGGCAGAGATCACAAGCGCCGGTGGTTATTAGCCACCAGTATCATTAAAGAATTACCAACTTCAGGTTCTAAACTCCTCCAGCCGGTAAAACATTGTTTTACCGGCTGGTTTTTCCATCCAAGTTCATTATCGAGGCAGATATCCCATGGTTGAAGCACATCACCATTATTCCGAAGCAATTGAAGCGCAGCTCAAACCCCGCTGGTCCGAAACGGCGGGCAAAGCAGCAGGAGCACTTGTTCTCGCCGTTATACTTGGGATTTCCTACTATCCCGCCGAAATAAACAACTGGCCGATGCTCTTCACTGATGCCGGAAACATGTGGATGTTCATGCAAGATTTTCTTAATCCGAATTTCCAGGATATCGGGCTATTCTTCGAAAAAATGATGGAGACGGTGTACATGGCGGTGTGGGGAACCTTTCTCTCGGTTCTGTTCGGAGTTGTTTTTGCACTGCTTTCTTCCAACAACATTGCACCATATTGGGTGGTTTTTATATCCCGGCGGCTCATGGATGCAGCAAGGGCAATAAACGAGCTGGTGTTTGCCATTCTTTTCGTGGCTGCCGTCGGCCTCGGACCAATGGCCGGAGTCATGGCTCTGTTTATTCATAATCTGGGCATTATCAGCAAACTGTTCTCAGAAGCGGTGGAGGCAATCGACATGCGACCGGTAGAGGGTATCCGCTCCAGCGGCGGCGGTTATCTTCACGAGATTATTTATGGTGTCATTCCCCAGGTTATTCCTCTTTGGAGCAGTCTTACTCTTTACCGGTTCGAAACCAATGTCCGCTCGGCCACAGTACTTGGTATCGTTGGTGCCGGCGGTATCGGTTTTACATTTTATGAGTCTTTCCGGGCATTTCAGTATGATCGCGCAGCAGCTATTATTCTAGTGATCGTCGTCACCGTCAGCCTGATAGATATGTTCTCCTCGCAAATGCGTAAAATGTTGTTGTAGCAGGCAATGCCCGTAACTCCGGCTAACGAGATATTTTTGCGAAAATAGCTCTCTATTCTCAGCTTCTTAAGTGAAGTTGCCAGGGAAATTTATTTATAATTCAAATAACACAGAATCGTAATAAAGCTTCGCTATTCTCTCTGCGACTGAAACAAAAAAGAGAGGAATTTATGCCAACGCATTTCAGATCGTTATGGATCTCAGACACCCACTTTGGCGGCAAGAATATTCAAAGTGAAAGGCTTTTCGATTTTCTCAAGAACACCAGCTCGGATTATCTCTATCTCGTCGGAGACATTTTCGATTTTCATTGTTTTGCCAGAAAATGGTATTGGCCGGAAATCAACAACCGTATAGTCGATCTCATCCTTGAGCGAGCAGGCAATGGCACTCAGGTCTACTACATTCCCGGCAACCACGACGCCATGCTGCGCAACTATGTTGGCACCAGTTTCAATAACATTCGTATTCGTTCACAGGTAATCCATGTTGGCGCTGATGGTGGAAAATATCTTGTTCTGCATGGCGATGTCTTCGATTGTGTCATTCAGAAGAGTCCATGGCTGGCACGATTTGGCGGATTCCTGTACGAGCGCCTTCTGGTTCTCAACCGCTGGTACAATGCACTCCGGAAAATGTGCGGCAAACAATATTTCTCCATATCGGCCTACCTCAAGCATAAGTGCAAGAAAGCCGTTAATTATATTGGCGATTTCGAAGAGAGTCTCATCGACGCAATCAAGGAAAACAAGGTTGACGGCATCGTCTGTGGCCATATTCATCACGCTTCCATAAAGATGATGGGCGCTTCGCTCTACAGCAACTCAGGAGACTGGGTGGAAAGCTGTACGGCCCTGGCGGAGAGCGAAAGCGGCACTTTCGGTATTGTTGACTGGAGTGAAAGCGTGCCTTTGACCGAACCTGTAGACGGGCGAATATATGAAAAAGATAGCTATCGTGACAGATGCCTGGCACCCACAAATTAATGGAGTGGTGACCACTCTTGGCATGACCATGAAAAATCTGGCTCGCTTCGGCTACCAAGTCGAAACTGTAACGCCCACACTTTTCCGATCTATCCCTTGTCCATCCTATCCTGAAATATCTCTTGCTTTTGCTACCTCAAAAACGGTTGGTGCAAAGCTGTATGATATGAATCCGCACTGCGTCCACATTGCCACAGAAGGTCCCCTTGGCTGGGCCGCCCGCGCAGTCTGCAAGAGGGTAAATTTTGTTTTCAGCACATCATATCACACCCGTTTTCCGGAATACCTGAGAATGCGGTGGCCCGTTCCGCTGTCTTTAAGTTACAAGGTTGTCCGCAGGTTTCATCAGGCGTCGGGGCGAACCATGGTGGCGACTTCGTCACTGATGGGCGAATTACGTTCCAGGGGGTTTACCAATATAGCTCTCTGGTCACGCGGGGTCGATGCTGAGCTGTTCAGGCCGGATGCAGAAAAGAGAAAAAACAATGCTCCGCCTGTTCTTCTCTATGTCGGCAGAGTTGCCGTAGAAAAAAATATCGAAGCCTTCCTGAAGATTGACCTTCCAGGAAAAAAAGTTGTGGTTGGCGATGGACCTGCCCGCCGGGAACTGGAGGAAAGATATGCCGATGTTTATTTTGCAGGGTATCGACAGGGCGAGGAACTCGCGGCAATGTTTGCCTCTGCCGATGTATTTGTGTTCCCCAGCCTGACTGACACCTTTGGAGTGGTGATGCTCGAGGCCATGGCATCGGGTGTGCCGGTTGCCGCCTATCCGGTGACTGGGCCGAAAGAAACCGTTGTCGATGGTGTCAATGGCTATTTGCACGACGATCTTCGACAGGCGGTGCTGGAAGCGCTTACGGTTTTACCTGACTCATGCCGGCAGTTTGCCCTGAAATACAGCTGGGAAGCCTGCAGCCGGCAATTCCTGGATAATCTGTTCATACATGATATTGGCTTGGCTGAACTGTAGAAAAACTGAGGATAAAGAGTGATTATTTACACGATCCATTCATTTGGGAGAAAGAGATGACCAGAATTCTGACCGGTTCCTTTTCTGAAAAATCATGGGAGATCGAAGCGATACGTTTTTTCCGCGGTGAGACTGCAGAAACGCTTAGCCCGTTTGTTGGGGTCGATACCAGTGCCGGTATGGAATATGAACTTCAGGTTGCAGTGGAAGGCAGTGATAAAGACGTTGACCTGCCAATGGTCATACGGGATTCCAATTTCTACCGTAATACGGTTAAACGAGCGCTTCGTGGTGATCTGGCGCAGGATCGTGTCGAGGTTCTTGATGAATTTCTCGATGAGAATCATTCTGCAGTGTGGGAAAACAGCTGGGTCAGGATTCCAAGACGGGTCCTCAGTTCTGCTACCGGAATGCTACTCGACAGCGATCTCCGTGCCGACAAGAGTGATCCGGCAAAGGGGTTGCGTGCTGATCTGCATCGTTTCCACTGTCATCATAGAGGGGAGCCTATGCTTCGCCTGCCGGTGAGCTATCTGCTTAAACTCTCACTTGCCAATATTCTTGAGGATCAACCTGAGCTTCCGGAGCCCATCAAAAAAACCGGTAAGATGTTGCTGGCCCATTTGTTGAGCGACAATACTTCTCCCGAAATTCTCAGTTTTACAATTCCAAAGGCAGAAAAACACTCAGTCGGAGTATTGGCAGCACGGGAGACTGCTCGCACCTTTCTGGTCTGTCAATTACTCATCCAATACGCCAATAAGGGATTCGGACTTGAGGAAAGCGGACAGAAAAGCCTCATCTATTTTGCTCCGCATGCTCCTTCAAGACAGAAATACCTTAACGATATCGTACCTGACGGCTATTACCGGCACCTGTTCATGAGTCCCTGTCTCTCCGGCTGGGATCGTGGAGAAGAGAAACATCGCTACATGGCCCTGTGCCATAGGACGTTGTCCCGCTCCCAGTTAAATACCATCGGCAAACTCAAGGACGCCGGTATCATTACCAACAATCTGGTGACCTTACCAAACACTTCCAATACCTGTCTGGCCAACAATGGCATCCATGTCTCTCTGGGAAGTGCTCAGTTGAGCAGGCTTGCCGGGCTATCCGGCGGTGCATTTACCCCGGAGGTGGAGAAGTATATAGGCGATCTGGTCATTAAAATCGTCGAGCATTTTCTGCCCCTGTTCGTGGGTACATATAGTGCCGCACCCTACAGGATAGATTTCCGGGATTTTCATCCGGAAAATGTTCTCGGTTTTCTTCCGCATGAACTGGACTACACGCATCTGCGCA
>JGI12210J13797_10178385_pt1 | contig 13590 bp, 11 predicted proteins | sample ElkSlonscriptome_3_FD_13797 | JGI IMG/M metagenome (IMG submission 13797)
CGGCGCTCGAGCGCATCTTCCGGAGTCTGGGGCAGAGCGGGGAGCGTAGACACCACCTCGACGAGCTCAGACGGATGGCGCGGGAGGGGCGCCAGGCGCGGTGGGTGGCGGTGGCGTTGGTTCGGAGTGCGTTACACGCCCTCGATCAGGGGCAGATGGCCAAAGGGCTGCCTCTCGCACAGCGGGCCGCGGACATGTCTCGCTTCGCCAAGACGCCCGACCTCGAGGTAGAGGCGCTGATCATCCTCTGCGAGCTCTTGCGCGATCTCGGCGACGTGAACGGCGCACTCGATGCCTGCGAGCGCGCGCTCGACGTTTGTAAGACGGGAAAGGTGACGCGGCAGGCCCGCGCCGAGGTGCTCCGCGCCAAGGGGGTCTTGCTGCGACGGGCTGGGCGACTAAACGCGGCCTCGGAGAGCCACGCGGAGGCGATTGCGATCTTCAAGGCCGTCGGCGCGAGGCGCAGCGAGGCGCGGGCGCGAAACTCACTCGGCTTCGCGCTCTTCGTCTTGGGCCGCTACGAGGACTGCGTGGCCATGTGCCTTTCTGCCATCGCGATCGACGTCATGATCGGCGGGCGCTTCAAGGTGGCCAAGACCCTCGCCAACGTGGGCATGGCCTACGCCCGCCTCGGTCAAGTCGAGCACGGGATGGCCTATTTGACGCGCGCCCGAGATGCCCACGAGCGCTACGACGACAAGGACGGCCGCATCGATACGCTACTGGTGGCGGCCACCACACAGGTGGAGATCGGCCATCTCACCGAGGCAAAGCAGTGGCTCGGCGACGCGGCCGCGCTGGCAACGGTGAGCGGAAACGTCTACGACCGGATTCACCAGCTCATCGTGCAGGCGCTCATTGCGCGGGGCGAAGAGGATGCCCTAGCAGCATCGACCTACGCGGCGGAAGCCCGACAGCTTGCAGAAGGGCAAGCACTGGTCAGCTACCACGTCTTCGCGACGGCTATCGAGGCGGCTGCGCGCGTCGACTCGGGCGATACCCAGGCGGGGGTACTTCTCGCGACAACCGCGCTGGGGGCCGCGGAGGCCATGGAGGGCAGCGAGTACGGCATCATGGTGCGTTGGCTCTGTGTCGAGGCCGTGACGACTGCCCTGGGCAACGATCGGCTGAACACAGCGACTGTCGCCGTGGACGTCTGCCGCCGCGCACTGAACCATGTGGACCGGCTAGCCGGCTACATCCGCGACGCCTCTCATCGAGAGACGTTCTTCCAGCGGCCCCCCGTTCGAGGAATCCTGGAGCAGGGGACCAAGGTCGCGCCGGAGGCGCTCACCTCGTCGTGACGGTCAGCGCTCGACCAAGACTTCGTCGAGCGTCTTCTTCTTTATGTCGGGAACCTCGCAGTTCTCGACCGGTAGACCAACAGGGATGAGCATGTAGGGGTGCTCGTGGTCGGGTCGTCCTAGCACTTCCCGCAGGAACTTCATGGGAGACGGCGTGTGCGTCAAGGTAGCGAGACCAGCGTCGTTGAGCGCGGCGAGCAGGAACCCAACCGCGATGCCCACCGACTCATTCACGTAGTAGTGCTGGTCTCCATCGCCGCCCTTGCGTTGAGCGAAGACTACGATCAGCGCCGGTGCCTTTTCGAGAAAGGGCTTGTCGGGGCCGACGCCTAGGGGAGCGAGATCGCGTAGCCAGCGATCCCCAGCCCGACCCCCATAGAAGGCCTCCTCCTCCTTCTCTGCTGCTGCACGGACTTGGGCCTTGAGCTCAGGATCTGTGACCACGACGAAGGTCCAGGGTTGCTTGTTGGCGCCGGATGGTGCCGAGGCCGCTGCGGCGACGCAGTTCCTCAGGACTTCGAGGGGAACGGCGGCGTCGCTGAAGTGGCGCACAGAGCGGCGGCGCTGGAGCTGGTCGCGAAAGCTTCGCGAGCGCTCGATCATCTCGTCGGGCTTGCGCGTCTTGTGGTCGAGCGGGATGGTCGGAAGCGGAGGCACGGAGTCAGACACGGGGCGGTCAAGGTACCCCGAGCCTCTCGGCCTTGCCACCCTGGCGTGTGTGCAAGACCTCTACGGAATCAGGTTGATGCCGACCTTGGTGCCCAACCGTATGCCGTGCTGGGCGGGGAGGTCCCGGAAGGCCGGATAGAACTCGTAGGCGAGGAACCCTGACGCCGTGGGCATGAAGTCACCGATGCGAATGCTCGAGAAGCCGAGCCCGAACGCAGCGCGGAGCCCCGGCGTCGAGAGGGTGTTCTGATAATACTGTGTCAGGCCTGCTAGCTCGAAGTCGTACATCATGGTGTTGTCTTTGAGCCGAAAGAGGACGGGCACGCCACCCATCGGCCGAACGCTGATCTGCTGGTCTCCTGACTCATCTGCGGCGGTGTCGATCGCTCCCGTTCCACCTCCCTCGAGTCCGATGCCGGCCGTGACGCTCGAGCTGAAGCCGTAGCCCGCGAGCAGCCTCAGAGAGCCACCGCCTCCGAGGCCGATGGTGCCATCCTGCCGGATGAGCATGGTCAAGCCGCCAAAGCTCTCGCCGATGAGGAGAAATCGCCCCGTTTCAACCTGACGACCACGGAAGTTGGGATCAGGTTCCATGTAGAAGGGGCAGTCGTCTGCAGCCACGTCATCGGCGTGCTCGAGAGTCGCCCGGATCCGTTCGAGGGTCAGAAGCTCGCTGATCGCCCCTAGGTCCTTCTCTGCGGCAAGCCAGGCCTCTTCCGCCGGGCCGCCTTCCTGCTCGATGCGTTGGTCCAGCCAGTCGAGAAGACCCAAGCGTTGCTCGTCTTCGACCTGACAGAGGCTCATCAGCATGGCGGGCGTTATCTCTCCGATCGTGAGGCGGTCGACCTGCCATCCCAGGCGCTCTTCCGTCTCCACGATCTGCCGCGCATCCTGATACAGCCCACGCTGGACGGGTTGCTGGGGCAAAGTAGCGCAGCTGCACGTAGCAAGCATCGGAATGACGAGGCGGTGCATGGCAGAGACTTAATGTGCGCTCGACAGCGGGGCCAGCTCGGCCAATTGACCTGCTATGGTTGTCCGGTGACGAAAGAGCGGCGTGTACACCCGCGGTTTGACGTGATGGCACAGATCCACCTGTACCGGGGGCGGGTCGATTCGGTGATGGAGGTTATCAACCTCAGCGCCGGGGGGGCGCTCGTCGACATGGGAACGCTCGACCGGCCGGCCAAACTCGACGTCGGGGCGGTCGTCAGCGTGGGACTCACCAACCCGGAGACGCTCGAGCTCGTCGAGCTCAAAGCGAAGGTCGTTCGCTTCGAGGTTGACGACGAGGGAAGCCGATTCGCGGTCAATTTCGAGCCGCTATCCGCGGATGCACGCGACGCTGTCCGCCGTCTCCTGGCTACTGGTCGTCCCTCCGAGGGACCTCCCCCGCTACCGCCGAACGCATCCTAGTCGTCCGGAAGGTGCGTCTGTCGAAGCGCTTCCTCGAGGAGAGCCTCCGCATCGGTGGGGTCCGTGACGTGGCTCTTGGCTAGGCCGGCGAGCGCGTGGCTACGCCGTAGCGTCATGCCCATGTCGTGGAGCCGCCCGGCCACTTCTGTGGCTGCGGCGAGTTCTCTGGGGTCTATGGCGTTTCCGTAGGCGGTCCCGTCCGCGTGAAAGAACTGGAAGCCACCGCTTGCGGTCCCCTCGATGACCAGTTGAAATCGATGGGTTGCGCGGTGGTGTGCGCCGCACAGCGGGAGCAGCTTCTCCGGGTCGTGGGTTCCGCCATCCTCGAGTGGCTCCGAGTGATGGAGGTCCAGGAATCGGTGGTTGTTGCATCCTGGCACGGCGCACCGGGAGCCGTGGCGACGAAGGACCTGCCGTCGGATGCGGGGTGGGATCGTCTGCCTCGCTCGTTGCCGAGAGGCGCTCATCTGGGGGCGCTGCTTGCCATCTCCCACGTGAGGGCGCTGCTCGCCATCTCCCACGTGGGGGCGCTGCTCGCCATCTCCCACGTGGGGGCGCTGCTCGCCATCTCCCACGTGGGGGCGCTGCTCGCCATCTCCCACGTGGGGGCCTGCATCCACATGGCCCAGCAGCTGGGCATCGCATCTCGCCATGTCGCTGACATCTCTGGTGATCGGGTGGTAGCGCCCAGCGGCATCGATTCCCTCAGTGCCACAGCGATCGCAACGCGTGACGGCAATCTGATAACTCGCCTGGCCCTCAGCGGGTCCGCCGAGTCCACGCCGTGCGATCTCGAGCAGCACGCTGTCATCGTCGGCGCTTGGGCCGAGGTCTCGTTTCACCGTTTGTTCGAGCGCTCTAAACACGGCGATGGTCTCGGCACTCGCCTCGAAGCTCAGGCGGTGTTTTAGCTTCGAGTCGTCACCTGGGTCTGTGGGGCGGTCTCCCTTGCGGCGCGTTGCCACCGCATGCTCAACCTGACGACTCGTCCTGCCCTGGCTCCATGTCAGCCAGTCTCGCTCTGTGTCTGGGGTTGCGATGCGCGACAGCTCGCGAACCTTGCTCCACGTGATATCTCCGCCGCCAAAGGCCTCGTCCATCGCGGGCAAGCGCGAGAGAGTTCGTCCCACCCGCAGCCGTTCCTCCGTCTGTCGCCGATTGAGCCCCACGAATCGGTCGGTATACTCGTGCAGGCTCGCGAAGCCGCAGGCTTGATGGACGCCGACCTGAACGGCCCGCGCGAGCCACCAGCATAGCTCGCGTTCATGGGATGCGAGTCCACGACCGATCGTGAGAATCTGCTCGTGGACCGGCTTCCAGTCGTCCGTAGCGCACGATGGGTGGGGGCAAGAGGGGGCGGAAGTGGCAAGTGTTTGCATGATGACCTCGTGGGCCCCAAGAAAGGGGCCTCCACCAAGTCATTCGGATCGTGCCGAGGTAGTCTTGCGCCTAATACACGGAGCGCCGCGCCACGAGCAGCTGTCCTCCGATCTGACCGACGATGACGGGAGCTCCATCGTCGAAGTCGAAGGTCCACCGGCGCTCACCGCTTCCGACCTCGAACGCCACCAGCTCCTCGAAGCTTGGCTGGAAGAGCACCAGACCTTCTTGCTCGGCGATGACGGGCGCCATGTCCGGACTCACGTCCAGCTCGCGGACCCAGACGAGCTTGCCGTTTCGCAGGTCGACGAGGCCGTAGCGAGAGTGTGCGTCGCCCTCCCCGAGGGAGGCGATGGCGTACCTTCGGCCAAATGTCACGCGCTCGATTCCCTTGGGCCCCTGCCACCGAATCGCTTGCGAGCTTGCATCGATGGCGACGAGGCGGTCGCCGCGGAACAGCACCAGGGCACCGTCGTCTGTCGTGCCGATCGGCTTCTCGTTGGCCCACCGGACCTCTGCCATGTTGGTCTCCTGACCGAGCCAGGCCCGTCGGCCGGAGACCGCGTCGATGGTGTGGAGCACTCCTGCTTCGTCGACGGCGGTCACGAACCGACCTGCACCAACCACCCACTGCAGTGGGACGCCTGCCTTGTACGTCCACCGTCGCTCGCCTCCTGTCGGGTCTAGCGCCACCACCTCGTCCCCGGCTGTGACGACGACCAAGCCGCCGGTCACGATGGGCTTAGCGGAGGGATCCCGCCAATTCTGGTCGCTTGGGAGAGCGGCCGACCACTGAGCCTTGCCGTCAAACCCAACGGCGATGACGCGCTCCATACTGTGGCCACCCGATGGGCTCGAGACGAGGATGAGCCGATGGCCATCCGTTGCTGCGAGGGAGTGGAAGTAGGCCTCGTCGGCTGCGTAGTCGAGTACTTCGGCACCATCCGACAGACGATGCCCAAACACGGAGGTCCCGCGCACGCTGTAGAGGACGCCGTTCACAACGATCCTGGCGCCTGACGCGCTCACCTCTGGGGCCGAGAGCTCTTGCAGCCGGTCGCCGCTCGCGGTGTCCACGACGTAGACAGGATCACTCGTCCAGCCCTGAGCGATTACCCGCCCCGGGGCCACGACGACAGTCGGAGGGGGCGCCATGGATGTGGCCATCGAGCCGACCGCGCCGGCCACGAGTCCGACACGCTCCAATGCCCAGACCGCGCGCGGATGCCCAGGCTTCGGCTGCCGCATGCCGGGCACGAGCCATCGCCAGGCCAGGGGAAGTGCCAGCAGTGCGACGAGGTCGGTAGGGTCGACCCAGATTCGCCACGGCAGGCCGATCGAACCCATCACGACTTCGACTGCGCGTGCAGCTGGTTCGGACAGGTTGATGGCGGCAAGCGCTACCCCAGCCCCCACGTGGGCGCCCACGAGCCCCGAGCGGCTATGGACCCGGACCAAGGTCGCGATCAGAGCCGGCGCCACGACCAAGCCGGCTAGATCACTCAGCTTTCCCGTGAGCCATCCCGGCCCCCACCCCTTGAGCAGATGGTCGTTGACGATCAGCAGGGCCAGAGCGACCCACCACACGGGGTGACGGAGCGCGCGTTCGGGATGGATGTCACGGGCCGACCCGGTAGACGAACACACCCCAGAACCCTAGCCGTGCTGGAGCCGGAACGGTACCTCCGCCGCGGCCAGACCGTCACTCGGCTCGGTCACGGCGAAGACCCGCCTTGCGTAACCGCCGCTCGAGGGCGTGAAACCGCTCGGCCAGGCTTCGGATCATATGAGGCTGGCCAGCAGATCGTGCATGAGGGCGACGTCGGGGATGAGGCCTCGACAGCGCTCAGCGTTGAAGCGCAGGCACCCACGCCGTGGTTCGCCCGCCCACCTCGAGGTGCTCGACGAGGTTCCCGGTGGCGTCGCAGATGCCGCTCTGCTTTCCCCAGCGCCGGTGGAAGAGCCAGCCTCGCGGATACCGAGCCTTCTCCGCGTCGACCTTCACGGCGTCCCGAATCACCTTCTTCAGCTTGGTGCGTACGAGTCGGAGCTCGACATCGCTCAGGTCGGCCAGCCGGCGACGCGGATCGATCCGGGCTTGGTACAGGACCTCATCGGCGATCCAGTTGCCCACGCCGGCCGCGAAGGACTGGTCGAGCAGCACGGCCTTGGCTGGTGAGCGTCGGCGTCTCGCCCGCTCGATGAACGCCTTCGCGCTCGGCATGGAGAGCAGCGGGTCGAAGCCGAGCTTGCTGATCGGCGGCTCTTCGGCGGGCGCATCGCGCAACCGCAGTCGACCCAGTCGGCGTGCGTTGGTGAATGCGAGCTGTCCCCCATCGTCGAACCAGAGCTGCAGCTTGGTGAAGCGCGGCGGCCATCCCTCGGTCTTGATCCCGCTCTCGAGCGTGAGACCCTCGGATCCTGGCGTGTAGAGTTGCCCGGTCATGCCCAGGTGGAGGAGAGGGTGGGGCCCGCGATCGAGCTCGAGCCACATCTGCTTCCCGTGGCGCCGCGCCGCGACCACCTGGCGACCCTTCAGGGCCGCGCGAAACTGTTTGGGCGTCACCCCGTCGTAGACGATATCGTCGTCCTCGACCGCAACCCGGGCCACACTGCGCCCTGCGGCGACGCGCTCGGCGAGCTTGCGGCTCCGTTCGACCTCGGGCAGCTCGGGCATACCCTCCCCTTAGGCTGAGGTCCGGTAGCCGCCAAGCACCCGACCGCCAAGACACCCATCTCGTGTTCCGCGTCTGGTACCACCCCATCTACACCGAGGGCATCGACCCCTCGGCGCGATTTCCTCGCGAACGATACCGGGCGACCCGCCAGGCCCTCGCATGCCGGAACGCGGCCTTGGCGGTAGAGGAAGCCCCGCAAGCCGACACGGCCGACCTACTTCTTTGCCACGGCCGCAGCTACGTCGAGGCTTTCCTCGAGGGGCGTCTTGACGAGCGCATCGAGAGACGTATCGGCCTGCGCCCTTGGACGCCTCGAATTCAGGAGCGGACGCGGCGTATCTTCGGGGCGACCATGGCCGCGGCGAGATGGGCGCTCGCTCATCGTACGTGGACGGGCAACCTGGCCGGCGGGACCCACCACGCGTTCCGGGACGAAGGCAGCGGCTATTGCGTCTTCAACGATGTCGCCGCGGCCGCGGTCCTCGCCGCACGTCGAGGGCTGCGAACCCTCGTCGTCGACCTCGACGTGCATCAAGGCGACGGGACGGCCGCACTCCTCGGGGACGTGCCGGAGGCTTTCACCTTCTCGATGCACTGCGCCCAGAACTTTCCCTTTCGCAAGCAGCAGAGCGACCTCGATGTCGCTCTCCCGGCCCAAACCGGAGACGAGAACTATCTCGAGACCCTCGGCGCGCACCTTCCTCGCCTGGTCGCCGAACACGACCCCGACTTCATCGTCTACCAAGCGGGAGTCGACCCGCTGGCCGAAGACCGGTTGGGCAGGTTGGCGCTATCGCGTGACGGGCTGCGCCGCCGAAACGAGATCATCTTCGAAGCCGTCGGCCGCAGACCACTCGTCGTAACGATGGGGGGCGGCTACGCGGAGCCGATCACCGTCACGGCCGAGGCTCACGCCGACGTCTTCGAGCAAGCGGCCAAGTGGCGTGAGCGGTTGGACGAGGGTGCACGCTCGTGACATGGTCCGCGCATGGAGTTGAGCATCGAATACTGTGTGATGTGAAGCTACAGGCCCAAGGCGGTCAGTTTGGCCGCTGCGATTGAAGCGGCACACCCCGGCGCCAAGGTCGAGCTCGTCAAAGGCGGCAAGGGCGACTTCATCGTGACTCGACGCGACGGTGAACGACGGGAGCTCTGGAACAAGCGCGCCAAGGACGGTGGGTTCCCCGAGCACCAGCAGATTCTCGAGCAGCTCTAGGTCGTGAGCACGAGCTTGGTGATTTCCGGCGCGCTTCCCAAGCGAGCCGGAGGACCGGCGGTGCCGAAGCCGCGGTTGACGTAGAGCTGGGATGCATCCCGGGTGTAGCGTCCGGCCACGTAGCCGAACGGAAGGACCAGGTCGGCCGGCCGAACCCCGGGGTTGAACTGGCCCCCGTGCGTGTGACCGCTCAGCTGCAAGTCCACTTCTGGACTCGCCTCGGGAAAGAACACCGGGTTGTGACAGAGCAGGATCCGGGGACCATCCCCCGCGCCGTACAGGGCACGCTTCAAGTCGGGACCGCGGCCCCGGCGCCGGCCCCACACGTCATCGACGCCCGCGAGTACGATACGTCCCTCGCCTACGCGCGCGTGACTGTTGAACAGCACGTTGGCTCCGCCTTCGCGGAGATGCCGTAGCGTCGCCTGCACGCCAGCGTAGTGGTCGTGGTTGCCGGGAATGGCGTAGACGGGCGCGATCTCGCCGAGTCGGCGAACGAAGCGCGCGAGCTGGGGCGCGAAGGCGACGTCGTTGTCGAGCAGATCGCCGGTGAGGGTGATGACGTCGGGTCGCGTCCTGGCCACGAGGGCGACGGCGGACTCCATTTCCGGGTCCCCGACGAAGAGGCCGATGTGCAGATCGGAGAGCTGCGTGATGGTGAAACCGTCCAGCGCCGGCGGGAGCTTCTCCAAGCGGATCGGCACTTCTTCGATGGCGTAGTCCGTGCGGCCGAAGACGCTGCCGTAGAAAGCGCTACCGCCGCCGAGGACCAGTGCACCGGCGGCGGTGGCCCGCTCGAGGGCGCTCCGCCGCGTGATCCGGCCGGGCGCTGCCTCGTCGACAGCCGAGATGGCCGGCATGTCTCCGCGTCGCTTCCGAAGGCGTTCGGCCAGCCGGCCGACCCCTCGAAGCAACCCGTCGACGGCCAGGATCCCAAAAGCGACCAGAGCCCCCACCTGGATCGTCGCCCCGAGACCCCCGACGAACAGGACGGCAGTCCGCCCGAGCGGCCCCATCATCCGGGCGCCCACGATGGCCACGAGGCCGACCACGAGCACGGCTGCCATCCGGCGTCTGCCGACCCGGCCGAGGCCGAAGGCGCGGCTCACACGACGGTGAACGTAAGCGTTGACCAAGCCCAGGAGGGTCAGCAACACCGAAAAAAACACCAAAAATCTGAGCACCATCGGCAACCCTCACCCTAACCATCACGGCGAGGCTGTCAGGCCGGCGTAACCTTTCTTCAAGAACCATGCATCGCATCGCGCACGACACGCACCACGGCATCGACGCTGCGCTCGAGGCCGAGCGCCGATGTGTCCACGACGTGGTGGGCCCGCTCGTACAGGGCTCGTCGCGCGCGCAAAATCGATCGCAGCTCGCTCATCGCGTCGCTGCGGTTGGCCATCGGTCTGGCGTCGCCCTGGGCCACCACGCGCTCCCAGTGGGCTTCTGCGGTTGCACATAGCCAAACGGTGACCGCCCGGCTCCGCAAGACCTCGAAGGTGGCGTGGGAGGTGACGATCCCACCCCCGGTGGCGAGCAAGCCACCGCGTCCGTGGTCGAGAATCTCCTCCAGCGCCGTGTGCTCGAGTCGCCGGTAGTAGTCGGCTCCGTGCATCGAGAAGATCTCCTCCAGCCCCATGCCGGCGCGACGCACGATCTCGGCGTCGAGCTCTATGAACGGCTGCTCCAACCGCTCGGCCGCGCGTCGACCGATCGTGGTCTTGCCGGCCCCACGCAGCCCGAGCAGAGCCACGAGGGGTCCCGTCTCCACCACCTCCTGCACGGGGCCCCCCAAGAGGGTCGCAGGATGCGTCCCCAAGGCCCGCGCGACATCCGCCAGACGCACGACGGAGATGTTGGCCTCGCCTTTTTCGACCGAGACCAAGAAGCGCTGGCTCACGCCGGCCTCCGCCGCGAGCTCACGCAGCGTCAACGCGCGATCCCGCCGACGCCGGCGCACCTCGGCGCCCAGGTGCTTCAAAAGCTCCATTCCCCAACTGTACGTGCAGTATATTGCACCGAGCAAGACCCAGTGCGCACTATACTGCTTGAAAAGTGCGTAGCATTCGCGTATCGCTAAGGTCCGACACGAGGAGCCGATGGACGAAAAGATCGAGTTCGCGACCCACCCCGACCGCTACAAGCACTGGCAGCTCAGCTGTGACGACGACATCGCTCGTCTCGTCATGAAGGTCGATGAAGAGCATCCCATGCGGAAGGGCTACGACCTCAAGCTCAACAGCTACGACCTCTCGGTCGACATCGAGCTCGCCGATGCGGTCCAGCGCCTGCGGTTCGAGCACCCCGAGGTCAAGTCGATCATCGTCACCAGTGGAGTGGACAACTGCTTCTGCGCCGGCGCGAACATCTACATGCTCGGCAGCAGCTCACACGGGTTCAAGGTCAACTTCTGCAAGTTCACCAACGAGACACGCCTGTACCTCGAGCAGGCCTGCGAGCAGAGCGGGCAGCACTACCTCGCGGCTTGCAACGGCGTCGCTAGCGGCGGCGGCTACGAGCTCGCCCTCGCCTGCGAAGAGATCTACCTCCAGGACGACGGCTCCAGTGCCGTCTCCTTTCCCGAGACGCCGCTCCTCGCGGTGCTGCCCGGCACCGGCGGTCTCACTCGACTCGTCGACAAGCGCAAGGTCCGTCGCGACCTCGCCGACGCCTTCTCGACCCTTGCCGAGGGTATCCGCGGCAAGCGGGCGGTCGACTGGGACCTCGTCGACGGCGTCTTTCCGCGCAGCAAGTTCGACCAAAAGATCACCGAGAGGGCCAAGGCCATCGCCGCCGACACCCCCGAGCGAAGAGGACCCGGCGTGGCGCTTCCCGCGGTCGACGTCGTCATCGAAGAGGTCGATGGCAAGGCCGTGCGCCGCTACCCGCACGTGACCCTCACCGTCGACCACGGTGAGCGCACCGCCAACATCGAGATGCGGGCCCCCTCCGACGACCCCGCTCTCACGGCCGAGGCGCTTCGTGAGCAAGGGGCCCGCGCCTGGGCGCTGGCCGCCTTCCGGGAGCTGGACGACGCGATCCTTCAGCTTCGATTCAACGAGCCCGAGGTGGGCCTCATCGTCATCTCGACCAAGGGCGACGGCGCCAAGGTCAAGGCCCACGACGAGGCTCTCGCCAAGCTCATGGCCGACGATTGGTTCGCAAACGAGATCCATTGGCACATGGCGAGGGTTTTGAAGCGTCTCGACCTTACGGCGCGGTCTCTCTTTGCCACGATAGAGCCAGGGAGCTGTTTCGTCGGGAGCTTGTACGAGCTCACGGTGGCGGCGGACCGGAGCTACATGCTCGAAGGCGAACTAGAAGACGGCGACGAGGGCGAGGCGGTGATTGGATTCAGCTCCCTCAACTTCGGACCCTTGCCCATGAGCAACGGTTTGACCCGGCTTCAAACTCGATTTCTAGCTCGTCCCGAACACGTTGAGGCTCTGGCCAAGCGCCAAGATGAGACATTCACCGCGGAAGATGCCGCAGAGCTCGGATTGGTCACCTTCACGCCCGACGATATCGACTGGGAGGACGACGTCCGCATCGCCATCGAGGAGCGCGTAAGCATCTCGCCGGACGCCCTCACCGGCATGGAGGCCAACCTCCGTTTCGCCGGACCCGAAACCCTAGAAACGAAAATCTTCGCCCGCCTCTCGGCTTGGCAGAACTGGATCTTCCAGCGGCCCAATGCCGTCGGGGAGCGTGGCGCACTCACCATGTACGGCCGTCCGGAGCGGCCCGAATTCGATTGGAGGCGAACTTGAGCTCAGTCATCAACAACGAGCGCATCCCCAACAACGTCCATCTCGGCGACGACCGTAAGCTGCAGCGAGCCCTCGAGGCCTGGCAGCCGCGATTTATCGATTGGTGGAAGGAGATGGGGCCCGAGGGCTTCCAAGAAGACCAGGTTTACCTCCGCACCGCCATCAGCGTCGACCGCGACGGATGGGCGAACTTCGATTACGTCAAGATGCCCGATTACCGCTGGGGCATCTTTCTGGCTGACCCCATGCAGGACCGCAAGATCGGATTCGGCGACAATATGGGCAAAGACGCCTGGCAGACCGTACCCGGCGAGCATCGCAATACGCTGCGTCGCCTCATCGTGACCCAGGGTGACACCGAGCCGGCCAGTGTCGAACAGCAGCGTCTCCTCGGCGAGACCTGCCCCAGTCTCTACGACCTGCGGAACTTATTCCAGGTCAACGTTGAAGAGGGTCGTCACCTCTGGGCGATGGTGTACCTGCTCCACAGCTACTTCGGCCGTGATGGGCGCGAAGAGGCAGAGGCGCTGCTAGAGCGACGCAGCGGTAACGAGGACAAGCCCCGCATCCTCGGGGCCTTCAACGAACCCTGCAACCATTGGCTCTCGTTCTTCATGTTCACCTACTTCACCGACCGCGACGGCAAGTATCAGCTGCTCGCGCTCGCGGAGAGTGGCTTCGACCCGCTGTCGCGCACCACGCGCTTCATGCTCACGGAAGAGGCGCACCACATGTTCGTCGGCGAGAAGGGCGTGGGTCGTATCCTGCGTCGCACCTGCGAGTTGATGAAGAAGAACAGCAACATGGATGCGCGGGCCGAGGGTGGTATCGACCTCCCCACCATCCAGAAGTACATCAACCTCTGGTATTCGGTCTCACTCGACCTGTTCGGTGGCGAGATCTCATCCAATGCGGCCAACTACTTCGCGGCCGGCATCAAGGGTCGTGCGCACGAGGAGCGCTCGTACGAGGACCACCTGGCCCTCGAAGGCTCGATGACCTTCGACGTTCCCACGGCCAATGGCGGCTTCGAGAAGCAGGAGGTCCCACTTCGTACGGCCATGAACGAGGTGCTGCGCCAGGAGTACGTTTCTGACTCGCAGCGAGGCCTCGACAACTGGAACAAGATCCTCCGCAAGGCGGACATCGAG
>JGI12210J13797_10042693_pt1 | contig 13589 bp, 10 predicted proteins | sample ElkSlonscriptome_3_FD_13797 | JGI IMG/M metagenome (IMG submission 13797)
GACGAGCGGGGCGACTGCACGGTGGTGGTGCTGAACTTCACCCCCCAGCCGCGCCACGACTACCGCGTGGGGGTTCCGTACCCCGGCACCTGGACCGAGAGCCTCAACTCCGACGCCACCACCTACGGCGGCAGCGGGGTGGGCAACGGCGGCGCGGTCCAGGCCCAGGCCCACCCCGCGCACGAGCAGCGCTACTCGGTCAGCCTCTCGCTGCCGCCGCTCGGCGCCCTGTTCCTGCACCATCCTGGGCGAGGCGACTGACCCGAATGGAGCGCTACATCTGCATCCACGGGCACTTCTACCAGCCGCCCCGCGAGAACCCCTGGCTCGAGTCGGTCGAGTACCAGGAGTCGGCCTACCCGTTCCACGACTGGAACGAGCGGATCACCGCCGAGTGCTACGGCCCCAACGCCAACTCGCGGATCCTCGACGAGGAGGGCTTCATCACCCGGATCGTCAGCAACTACTCGCGGATCAGCTTCAACTTCGGGCCCACCCTGCTGGCCTGGATGGAGCGCGCGCGCCCCGACGTGTACCAGGCCATCCTCCGCGCCGACCACGACAGCCGCCGCCACTTCTCGGGGCACGGCTCGGCCATGGCCCAGGCCTACAACCACTCCATCCTGCCGCTGTGCAACGACCGGGACCGCCGCACCCAGGTCGAGTGGGGGCTCCACGACTTCGAGCATCGCTTCGGGCGGCGCCCCGAGGGCATGTGGCTGCCCGAGACCGCGGCCGACACCAACACCCTCGAGACGCTGGCCGAGGCGGGGGTGGCGTTCACCGTGCTCGCCCCGCACCAGGCCGCCGCCGTGCGCCCGCCGGGCCGCAAGGACTGGCGCGACGTGGCCGGGGCCCGCATCGATCCGCGCCGGGGCTACTACGCCTACCTGCCCTCCGGGCGCACCATCGCGCTGTTCTTCTACGACGGCCCCGTGTCCCAGGCGGTGGCGTTCGAGCAGCTGCTGTCCAACGGCGACAAGTTCCGCACCCGGCTGATGGGCGCCTTCGATGCCCACCGCGACGAGCCCCAGCTGGTGCACATCGCCACCGACGGCGAGACCTACGGCCACCACCACCGCCACGGCGACATGGCCCTGGCCTACGCGCTGCGCAGCATGGAGGCCGATCCCGACGTCCGGCTGACCAACTACGGCGAGTTCCTCGAGCGCTTCCCGCCCGAGCACGAGGTGCGGCTGGTCGAGCGCAGCTCGTGGAGCTGCGCCCACGGGGTCGAGCGCTGGCGGAGCAACTGCGGGTGCAACTCGGGCGGCCACCCCGGCTGGACGCAGCAGTGGCGCGCCCCGCTGCGCGGCGCCCTCGACTGGCTGCGCGACCGCCTCGTGGAGCTGTTCGAAGAGCACGCCCCCGCCGTGCTCCGCGATCCCTGGCGGGCCCGCGACGCCTACATCGGGCTCATCCTGAAGCGTAGCGACGAGGCCATCGCCGCGTTCATGGCCGAGCACGGCGTGGAGGGGCTCGACCCGGAGGGGAGAGGCGTGGCGCTGAAGCTGCTCGAGATGCAGCGCCACGCGCAGCTCATGTACACCAGCTGCGCGTGGTTCTTCGACGAGCTTTCGGGGATCGAGACGGTGCAGGTGCTCGGCTACGCCGGCCGGGCCGTGCAGCTCGCGGCCGAGGTCGCCCAGATCAACGTGGAGACCGAATTCCTGCGGCAGCTGGCCGAGGCCCGCAGCAACCTCTACGAGCAGGGCGACGGCGCGCAGGTCTACCAGATGCACGTGGTGCCCACCGCGGTCGACCTGCCGCGCCTGGTGGCCCACTACGCGGTCAGCTCGCTGTTCTCCGACTACAAGGAGCGCTCGAGCGTCCACGCCTACCTCGTCGATCAGATCGACGCCCACTACCGCAACCTGGGCCGCTCCAAGCTGGCGGTGGGCATGGTGCGGGTCACCTCCGAGGTCACCCGCGAGCAGCGGGTGCTCAGCTTCGGCATCCTCCACCTCGGCGACCACAACCTCAGCGGCGGCGTGCGGGAGTTCCAGGGCGAGCAGGAGTACGAGCTGATGTGCGAGGAGGTGCTGGGGGCCTTCCGCCGGGCCGACATGCCCGAGGCCCTGCGCCTGCTCGACAAGCACTTCCTGGAGCTGACCTACTCGCTGCGCTCGCTGTTCCGCGACGAGCAGCGGCGGGTGCTCGACCTCATCGTGGGCTCGGCCATGACCGACGCCGAGGGCCTGTCGTCGCGGCTGTACGAGGCCCACTCCCCGCTGCTGCGCTACCTGGCCACCCTCGACTTCCCCCTGCCGCCCACCCTCGAGCGGCTGGCCGACTTCGTGCTCAACACCACCCTGCGCCGCGAGCTGTCGCGCCGCGAGCTGGACTTCTCGAGGATCCGCGCCCTGCTCGAGGAGGCCGAAGCGGTGGGGATCGAGCTGGACCGGCTGGGCATGGGCTACGCGCTGCAGCAGGCCATGGAGGGCGCCATGGAGCAGTGGGTCGATCGGCCCGAGCAGCTGGGTCGGCTGCGCCGGCTGCGGCGCACGGCCGAGCTGGCCCGCTCGCTGCCCTTCGAGATCGATCTGTCGATCATCCAGAACTACTACTTCCGCACCTTCGAGACCGAGCTGCCCCGCTTCTCCGAGCAGGCCGACCGCGGCGATCCGGTGGCGCTGGAGTGGCGCGACAACTTCCAGGCGCTCGGGGCCGCGCTGAACATGCGGGCCTGAGGCCCTGACCGGCCTCTCAGGGGGCCGGGCACGCATCTTCGCGCGACCGATTGTCGAACTGGCCCCGGTTCTCCTAGAACGCGGCCGTGCGTCACGTCGCCCTCGTCGCCCCGCGCTTCCTTCCCAACACCCTGCGCTACGTCGCTGCGTTCGTCGAGCAGCCCGACGTCCGCGTGTCGATCATCTCCGAGGACCCCGCGTCCGGGCTGCCGCCGTCGCTGCGCGAGCGGATCGCCGGGCACTACGCGGTGGAGAGCTGCCTGCAGGGCGGCGAGCTGGTCCGGGCGTGCCAGGCCATCGCCCGGGGCGTGGGGCCCATCGATCGGCTGTGCGGCGTGCTCGAGCAGCTTCAGCTCGCCATGGCCGAGGCCCGCGACGCGCTCGGGATCGAGGGCATGGGCTCGGAGGTCGCGCGCAACTTCCGGGACAAGGATCGCATGAAGGCCGTGCTGCGCGGCGCCGAGGTGCCCGTGGCCCGCAGCGCGCTGGCCACCTCGCCCGACGAGCTGCGGCGCTTCGCCGAGGCGATCGGGTACCCCATCGTGGTCAAGCCGCCCGCGGGGCTGGGGGCTCGGGCCACCTTCCGGATCACCTCCGACGAGCAGCTCCGCGGGCTGTTCGCGCTCGGGCTCGCTCCCAGCCCGGCCCAGCCCGCCCAGGCCGAGGAATTCGTGCTCGGCCGCGAGTTCACCTGCGAGACGATCACCATCCGCGGCCGCCCCGTGTGGCGCTCGGGCACCCGCTACTTCCCCGGCCCGCTCGAGGTGCTCGAGAACCCGTGGATGCAGTACGTGGTGCTGCTGCCGCGCGAGGACGACGACCCTACTTGGCGCAGCTTCGATCCGATCAACGCCGCCGCTCTCGAGGCGCTGGGGGTCGGCACCGCCATCACCCACATGGAGTGGTTCCAGCGCCACGACGGCTCGATGCTCGTCAACGAGGTCGGCGCCCGGCCCCCGGGGGTGCTCATCATGCCGCTGATGAGCCTGGCCTTCGAGACCGACATGATCGCGGCCTGGGCCGAGCTGATGACCTTCGACCGCTTCGATCCCCCGGCGCGCCGATGGGCCGCCGGCGCCGCGTTCCTGCGCGGGCAGGGGCGAGGGGACCGGGTGGTGGCGGTGCATGGTTGGGAGGAGGCGCGGGCGCGGGTGGGCGACGTGATCGTCGAGGCCAACCTGCCCCGGCCCGGCCAGCCCCGCGCCGAGGGGTACGAGGGCGAGGGGCACGTGATCGTGCGGCACGAGACGACCGCGGGGGCGCAGGAGGCCCTGCGGGAGATCATCACGCGGGTGCGGGTGGAGCTGGGGTAGGGGCGAACGTGCGGCCACGGGACCAGGCGGACCATGACCGCACTCGACCGCTCCTCAGGCTGCGATCGGGAAGCCATGAGTCCCGTCCGCCTCGCCGGCTGGGCGTAACTAGGGCCCCAAGGAGACGGTTTCGAGCCGAGTAACGAGAGCGGCCAGCCCCGGGTTGGTCGTCTTGATATCGCTACGCTTGCGCCAGGCTGCTGCGATCCGCTGGTAGGCCTGCGGAAGCTTGTGGCCCGCGGTGGAGAGCGGGCCTTGCCCCTTCTTGCGAAGTGCATGGTCTATGGCGGGCAAACAGCCTGTGAACTTGTTGAGCTTTGCCTTCTCGCTGCGGTCGAAGACCAAATGGAGCAGCCAGCATTCGATCGAGTCGACCCCTATCGCATAGAGAATACGGTCCTCGAGCGCATCGGATTGCGGTCCCATCGCGGATTGGAGCTTTGCGATGATGGAGCGTACTACTTCATCATTGGCCAAACCGCCGGGAACTCCGAGGTCGGACGCGATGTCCGTGTCGATGTGGATGATGACATACCGGTTGGTCTGGAGCGCCTGGAGAAACCGGCCTTCTCGGAGGTATTGGAGGACGAGGGTCCACCCGCCGGGTTCGGGTACGCCCTTGGACTGAGTGGCATCGAGGTCCGGTTGGACGAAGTTGACCGTGGGCTCGTCTCGATCTGCAAAGTAGGCGAACAGCAGCTCTCGGATGACGATCTGATCCGTGATCCCTTCGGCGATGATGGCAAAGTCCTGCACTAGCGACTCCCTCAGAAGTTTTGGGGTAGACCGCCGATCAGGCCGCGGGCGAATGCTTCTGAGAGACGCACCGGAGGCTCTCCGCCTACGCTCTCTGGAGGACCGACTCGGGTGACCTTGGTTCGGCCATCGCGGGTGCGCGACGTTGCGTAAAGGCGCTGCTCATCATCGTGAAGGTTCAGCCCGTCCAAGAGAGCTGGATTGTGCGTCGTAAGGATGACTTGCTTATCGTACTTGACTGCGAGTTCGACGAGCCGCGCCATCAGCCTACTGCATGTTCTGGGGTTCAAAGAGGAGTCAATGTTATCGACCGCAAAGATACCTGGTGTTTGTTTAGCGGTAAACAAAGCCGCGTAGAACAGGAGAAAGAGGAAGCCCTCATTGGCTACTCGCTGGTCGAAGCGCCTTCCTTCGGCGAGGAAGCGATCTTCGATGGCGATCTTGTCTTCCGTCGAGTGACCGTTGTCTCGCACCTCGAACCCGGAGAACCAGTCGAGGAGTTGCAGAGTCTGATGAATATCCCGCCACCGCTGACCGCCCTCTTCGCGCGAGATCGTCTGAAGAAGTCGCAACAGACCCTCTCCCGACGTTCCGAGAGGGAGCACCTGGCCTTCGCGTTCTAGGCCACGCAGCGTCGCCAACTCCGGGGCGAAGATCAAGTAACTCGCCAGCAGAGACTGCTTGTTTTTCTGCGTCTCCTTAAGGAGGCCGACGAGTATCCTGCGCGCAATCTTATCCTTCTCATCGCTCGACAGTTCAACGGAAGGATCAACTGATTCTATGTTGGCGAAAATTGGAAGAATTTCATTCAGCGACTCTGTCTTCACTTCCTCCCCTGTCACGTCCTTTAGGCTAATGCGACTCGGGAACGCAGTCCAACTTGGATAGCCTTCATCCAGCACGGACATGAACGTAAACCCGATCTCCGAACCATCTCGGAGTTCAGCGCCGACCTCGATTTGCGAATCTGACTCTTTCTCGAATTGCGAGGGCATGAACCGAGGGTCAGTCGTCCGAATACCGCGGCTGATCAAGAACTCATTGTCCAGCTTCCATCCGCATGCACCCGCCGCGAACGCTATCGCCTCGAGGATATTGCTCTTGCCCGATCCGTTTGCGCCGACGAGGACCGTCACCCGCCCCAACTCGAGTTCGAGCTTTGATATCGACTTGAATCCCTTGATTTGGATGCGTTCGAGCATGGGACGGGTCCTACCCACGCGCTTTGGCCCGGGTGTCACGCAAAACGACGCAGCAGACGATGTCCCGCCACCTGGTCGAGCCCTCCCGCAGGTGGGCCGCAAGGGTGACGGCGGCGATGATGGTCTCGCGGTTCATGGCGTTTAGCCTCCGTCCACATATCGTCACCAGGGGGACGGGTCAATGCCGGTCCCGTCCGGGCGTGCGATGACTGCGACGCACTCCCGATGGGTTGGACCCGAACGTGGGGGCGACGCCGTGAGAATGGGCTCCAGACACGCGCGAGCCCCACGAATCGCCCGGGACCCGGGGCCTCGCCCAGGGAACCGCGCCGTCCCCTGGGCCACGCTCACCCCGGACTGCCGGAACTGCTTGGCGCTCGCCTCGCGTCCCCGGTACCGTCTCGCTCTGGCCTGGGTTCGAGACCGACCAGAACTCCTACCCCCACAGCCCTCCGCTCAGGTAGGTTCCGGCAGCACCGCGTACTCCCACGGCGGCAGCGCCTCACCGAACGGGATGGGAAAGAGCGCCACCGGGTGTAGCTTCGCCGACTCGACCAACGCGTAGTATCATACCGCCACCTCGGTCCTTTGCTTCGACCGCGAGTCACCGTGTTCCTCCGTGCCGGCCGATACTCGATCCGCTTCACCAAGCCAGTCGACGCTCCGGGTCACGACGAGTTGATGATCCGCGGCGCGGACTGCATGTGAGCGCGGGCGACACGCACTACGCGGGTGCGGGTGGAGCTGGGGTAGCCGCCCCACACTCGGTGAGCTGAGTCGCGCCGCCGACGGGGTGCGCTCCACCATCCATGGGTCATCGTGGGGGCATGCCCATGTGGCTCGTCGCTGGCGGCTGGGGCTCGCTGGGTGGAGCGGCCCTCGTGCTCGGGGCCGGCGTGCTCATCTCGGCCGTGGCGTTCGAGCTGATGGGCGAGGCGGCTCGCCCCCCTCCACACCCCCGGATCTACTACCGGGAGTCGATCCATCGCCTTCTCCACCCCGGATCTACTATCCGGAGTCGATCCGGCCCCCTCCACACCCCGGATCTACTACCGGGAGTCGATCCAACGCTCGGCCTCGTCCTGTTTCGAGCCACCTTGTGCACTTTGCGCAAGATACCCACGGGGCCCACGCTCGCGTCACGGAGGGCGCCCGTGCTCGAGCCCGTGCTCGACGGCGTAGCGCCGCTCAGTTCAGCTGCGTGATGGTGATCGGCGCGTCCTTGGGCGGCGGGCCCGTTCGCGCCGGCGCCCGCGGGGGCGGCCCACCCTTCGGCGGCCCACCCTTCTTCCCCTTGGCCTTGGTGCGCCACCCGAACAGCACCGGCGCGCCATCCTTCCGCAGCCTGAACACGGCCGCGAGCGCCACCACCCCCAGCCCCAGCAGCTCCGCCGCCACCGCCACCGACACCCCGGCCACCTCGATCCGCATGACCGCATCGATCGCGTGCAGCGAGACCGCCCGGATCACCACGAACGCCAGCAGGAAGATCGTGCCCGACAGCAGCAGCCGGAGGTCCCGCAGCTGCCCCCGGGCGATCCGCAACAACCCCACCGCCGAGGCCACGCCGATCAGCGCCACCACCCCGATGAAGCCCCCCTGGCTGGCGCGGCGGTTCTCGTAGCTGCCCTGGGCCATCGCGTCCTCGCGCCACCAGTCCAGCAGCAGGGTCTCGATGTCGAGCAGCCGGTTGATCCCCAGCACCACCAGCAGCAGCGCCACGCCCACCCAAAGCCCCGCCCGCCGTGCCGGCGCGGGCGGGTCGGGCCAGTGCTTCCGCACCACCCGCCACAGCGCGGCCACGGCCTTGGCGTAGGGCCGCGGCGGTCCGGCCTTCTCCACCATGAACGCCCGCAGGCACAGCCAGCCGGTCAGCGCGTAGGCGAGCACCGCCGCCCACCCCGAGGGGCCCAGCCCGCCCTCGCCCGTCATCGCCTCGGCCAGCACCACGCCCACGACTTCAATCCTCCGACAGCGCGTCGAGCATCACCCGCGTGACCAGGGTGACCCCGCCCTTGCTCACGTAGAAGCGCTCTCGATCGAGCGCCGGGTCCTCGCCCACCACCAGGCCCTCCGGGATCTGGCAGCCCTCGTCCACGATCACCTTGCGCAATCGAGCGTGTCGACCCACGTCGACCCGCGGCATGATCACCGAGTCCTCCACCACGCTGTAGGAGTTCACCCGCACGTCGTTGAACAGCATGGTGCGGCGCACCGAGCCGCCCGACACGATGCAGCCGGCGGAGACCATCGAGTCCACCGCCATCCCGCGCCGCCGCTCGTCGTCGAACACGAACTTCGCGGCCGGCCGCTGCTCTTGGTAGGTCCAGATCGGCCAGCGCCCGTCGTAGAGATCGAGCGAGGGCGTGATGTGGGTGAGATCGAGGTTGGCCTCCCAGAACGCGTCCAGCGTGCCCACGTCGCGCCAGTAGGGCTCGATCGCCCCCGGCGACATCACGCAGCTGTAGGCGAAGGGGTGGGCGTAGACCTCGGCCCGCTCGACCAGGTAGGGCACCAGATCGTGGCCGAAGTCGTGGGCGCTGTCGGTGTCGAGCGCGTCGCGCCGCAGCTCGCGGGTGAGCAGATCCGCGTCGAACACGTAGATCCCCATGCTCGCGTAGCAGGTGTCGGGCTTGCCCGGCACGCAGGGGGGATCGGACGGCTTCTCGAGGAAGCCCTCGATCTTGCCATCTTCGTTCGCGTCGACGATCCCGAACCCGCTGCCCAGCGCCCGCGGCACCTCCACGCACGACACCGTCACCTGGGCCCCGTGCTCGATGTGCCACGCCAGCAGCCGGCTGTAGTCCTGCCGGTACACGTGGTCGCCGGCCAGGATGATCACGTAGCGCGCCCCGTGGCTCTCGATGAGCTCGAGGTTCTGGAACACCGCGTCGGCCGTGCCCTGATACCAGCTGCCCGCCTCCGTCTGCTGCTGCGCCGGCCACAGCTCGATGAACTCGCCCAGCTCCGCCCGCAGGAAGTTCCAGCCCCGCTCGATGTGCCGGATGAGGTGATGGGCGCGGTACTGGGTGATCACACTGATCCGCCGCACGCCCGAGTTGAGGCAATTGGACAGCGGGAAGTCGACGATTCGAAACTTGCCCCCGAAGGGAACGGCCGGCTTCGCGAGCTGCTCGGTGAGCGCCCGCAGCCGGCTACCGCGTCCCCCCGCCAGCACCAACGCCAAGGTGTTGCGGACCGCGTCGTTGAGATCGTAGCTCACCCCGTCGTTTTCCCACGTCGCCCGCCCCGATCCAAGACGACGCGTCGCAGCCCGGCCCAGGGCACGATACTGTGCAGCGCATGCGCGTCCTCATGGTCGCCTCCGAGCTGTTCCCCCTGGTCAAGACGGGGGGGCTCGCCGACGTGGTCGGCGCCTTGCCACGCGCCCTCGCTCGCCGCGGCCACGACGTGCGCGTGCTCGTGCCCGGCTACCGCGGGGTGATCGAGCGCGCCGAGGACCTCCGGCCCGCCGTGTCGCTGGGCGATCCGCTCGGCGTCGGCCACACCGAGCTGATCCCCGCCACGCTTCCCGGCACCGACACCCGGATCTACATCCTGAACTGCCCCTCGCTCTACGACCGGGCGGGCGGGCCCTACCTCGATCCCCACGGCCAGGACTGGAGCGACAACCACCTGCGCTTCGCCCTGCTCGCGCGCGCCGCCACCCTCATCTCCGTGGCCGGCGCGCCCCTGGGCTGGGCGCCGCAGGTGGTCCACGCTCACGACTGGCAGGCGGGCCTGGTCGCCGCCTACCTGCAGCTGTGGGGCGGCGCCCGCCCGGCCACGATCCTCACCGTGCACAACCTGGGCTTCGCCGGCCGCTTCCACCCCGCGCTCATGCCGGCGGTGGGCCTGCCCCAGTCGCTGTTCTCGGTCTACGGCGTCGAGCTGTACGGCGCGATGTCGTACCTCAAGGCCGGCCTGTTCTACTCCGACCGGATCACCACCGTGTCGCCCACCTACTCCCGGGAGATCCAGACCCCGCAGCACGGCGAGGGCCTGCAGGGCCTGCTGACCACCCGCTCGCGCCACCTGCACGGCATCCTCAACGGCATCGACACCGACGTGTGGAACCCGGCCACCGATCCGGCCCTGCCCGCGAGGTTCGACCTCGAGCACCTCGGCAACAAGCAGCGCACCAAGGTGGTGCTGCAGCGACAGCTGGGCCTGCGCGAGAACCCCCGCGCCCCGCTGTTCGGCCTGGTCACCCGCCTCACCGGCCAGAAGGGCATCGACATGGTGCTCGCCAACCTGCCCATGATCATCGAGACCGGCGCGCAGCTGGCCGTGCTCGGCTCGGGCGCCGCCTCCTTCGAGCTGGCCCTGTCCGAGGCCATGCGCCACCACCCCCGGCAGGTCGCCTACCGGCGGGGCTACGACGAGCCGCTGTCGCACCACATCATGGGGGCCTCCGACTTCATCCTCGTGCCGTCTCGCTTCGAGCCCTGCGGGCTCACCCAGATGTACGCCCAGCGCTACGGCGCGCTGCCCATCGTGCGCGTGACCGGGGGCCTGGCCGACACCGTGCTCGACAGCTGGGCCTTTCCCGATCACGGCACCGGCTTCTCGTTCCACGACGCCACCAACTGGGCCCTGGGCAACGCGATGTGGCGGGGCCTGCAGGCCTACGGCACCCCGCGCTTCACCGAGCTGCAGCAGCGATCCATGCGCCGCAACTTCGGCTGGGGGCCCTCGGCGGCGATCTACGAGCAGGTCTACGTCGACGCCATCATGGGCCCGGTGCGCCGGCTGTAGCCGCACCGGCGGCGGGCGGGGCCGCGGGTCGCGTGGGATCGCGGCGCCACAGCGGCCGCATCGCCAGCACCCCCAGCACCGGGCCGGGCAGCAGCCACGGGAACAACCCGGCCACCTCCCCGCGCTCGGCCAGCTCGCCCAGCAGCGTGATGCTGCCGATCGTGATCCCGAAGCCCACCGTGGTCATGAGCGTCAGCGCCGTGCCCACCAAGGTGGGCGGCGCGGTGCGGGCCCCCAGCGCCGAGAACTGCGGCGAGTCGCCCACCACCACCACGCCCCATAGCAGTAGCCCCGCCAGCGCCAGCGCCGGCGGGGCGGTGAGCAGCCAGGGGCTGGCCAGGCACAGCAGCCCCGAGATCGAAAGCTGCACCGTGGCCACCCGCGCGCTCCCGTGGCGGCCCGCCAGCGCGCCCCCCACCGCGCAGCCCACCGCCCCCACCCCGATGATCGCGAACGACCACCACGCCACCGCCGGCGCGCCGCGGGACGCTCCCAAAACGGAGGCCACCGTGAGCGGCACGAACGCCCAGAACGCGTACAGCTCCCACATGTGCCCGAAGTAGCCGAGCGAGGCGCGAAGGAAGTCGGGGCGCCGCACGATCGCCAGCACCTCCCCCACCGCGAAGCGATGCCCTCGCCGGGTGTGCGGACCCTCGGGCACGCCCCAGCGCACCAAGATGCCGCCCAGCAGCGCCGCGCCCGAGGCCAGCGCCGTCACCGGGCGCCAGGGCAGCGCCGTGGTCCTCAGCAGGTGGGGCGAGGCCGTGCCCAGCACCAGCGCCCCCACCAGCAGCCCGATCGCCCAGCCCAGCCCCTCGCGATACCAGCTCGCGGCCAGCTTCATCCCCACCGGATAGATGCCCGCGAGGAAGAAGCCGGTGAGCACACGCGCGCCCAGGAACCACCCGAAGCGCTCCGGCATCAGCAAGGTGGCCGCGTTGGCCAGCGCCGCGAGCACCGAGGAGGCGAAGAACACCCGGTGGGCCGCGAAGCGATCGGCCCACCCGCGCGCGGCGTAGACCAGCGTGCCCCCCACGAACCCCAGTTGCACCGCCGAGGTCAGCCAGCCCACCGCCCCGCTCACCTCGGGCCACAGCGGCGCCACCTCGTCGACCACCGCGCTGCCCGAGAACCACAGCGACGTGCCCAAGAACTGAGCCACGATGATCGCCGGCAGCGTGTGCGCGGGGCGCTCGGTCTCCACGGGCGTGACGATACCCGGTCCGATCGCGGGGTGCGGGGCCGGCGTGCTCCCGGCGGGCTCGAGTTTCGGTAGGCTGGCGAGGATGGCCGCCACCCGATCGCGAAACGCCAGCGCCAACGAGACCCGTGAGACCATCCTTGCCACCGCGGAGCGCCTGTTCGCCGAGCACGGGGTGACCGCGGTCTCGAACCGCCAGATCAGCAGCGCGGCCGGGCAGGCGAACAACTTCGCGGTCGGCTACCACTTCGGCACCAAGGAGGACCTCGTGCGCGCCATCGTCCTCCACCACGCGCCGGACATCGAGCAGCGGCGCGAGCAGAGGGTGGCCGAGACCGAGGGCTCGACCGAGCTGCGCGACTGGCTGGCGTGCCTCGTGCGGCCCCACACCGACCACCTCGAAGCGCTGGGTCAGCCCAGCTGGTACGCGCGCTTCATCGCGCAGGCCACCACCGATCCCGCCCTGCGCCAGATCGTGATCGGCGAGACCACCTCGAGCCCCTCGCTGCAGGCCGTGCTCGCGGAGATCACCCGGCTGATGCCGATCCTCCCCGAGGACGTGATCGACGAGCGCGGAGACATGAGCCGGCAGCTCATCGTGCACATGTGCGCCGAGCGGGAGCGAGCGCTGCACGAGGGCAGCACCACCCCGCGGGCGAGCTGGACGGCCGCCGCCATCGGCCTCATCGACGCCCTCGTCGGGCTGTGGCGGGCGCCCTGCACCGTCGTGCAGCGAACCCGCGCGAGTGCGGCCCCCCGCGAGGCCGAGCGCAACGACGCGCGCAGCGGGGACTGAGCCGCGCGCCCGCGAGGCGGTGGGCTCTCCGTCGCCGCCCGGCGTCGTCGTGGCCGATTCCTGCCCCCGAGGGCCAGGACCGCGCACCGAGCCCAACGCCGAGAGCAGCGCACCGCCCGCAGAACCCCGCGTACAGGCCCCTGCGAGGCCCCTGGCGCGGAACATGACCGAGCTTCATGAAGCCCATGGGGCACGACCATGGGTGAGCCCCCCAGGCGCCCCCCATGGTGGGAGCCATGAGCGCTGCTCCTGCCCCGAGCCCCCACCAGACCTCCGCGAACCCGCCCCGCATCGAGGCCCAGGCACCGCTCACGGGCAGTCAGCAGGCCATCTGGCTGATGGATCGGCTGTCGCCGACCAGCGGCGCCTACAACATCCACGTGGCCGCGCGCCTGCGCTCGGCGCTGCGCCTCGAGGTGCTCGAGTCGGCGGTGGCGCAGCTGGGCCAGCGCCACGAGATGCTGCGGACCACCTGCGTCGAGGTGGACGGCAGCCCGGTGCAGCAGGTGCACGCCGCCCTGCCCGTGCGGGTGGAGACCCGGCGGATCGGCGCGCTGGACGACGCCGAGACGCGCGCCATGATCCGCGCCGAGATCCGCCGCCCCCTCGACATCGAGCACGGGCCGACCTGGCGGGTGCTCGTGCTCGAGCCCGCCGACCCCCAGCAGCCGCGGGGGCTGGTGCTGGTGCTGCACCACCTGCTCATCGATCTGCGGGGCGTGGTGACGCTGCTGGACGAGCTGGGCACGATCTACACCGCGCTGGCGTCGGAGCGCACGCCCGAGCTGCCGCCGCTGGCCCGCACCTACCGCGACTACGTGCACTGGCACCGGGCGCTGGTGGAGGGGCCGCAGGGCCAGCAGATGCTGCGAG
>JGI12210J13797_10082294_pt1 | contig 13583 bp, 16 predicted proteins | sample ElkSlonscriptome_3_FD_13797 | JGI IMG/M metagenome (IMG submission 13797)
AAGGGGCTGGACGACATCGAAGCGGGCCGGACCGTCGACGGCGATGCCGCGTTTCAGGCCGTCAGGAAACGGCTTGGAGAGTGACGCGGTTTGAGCTTTCGCGGGAAGCCACCAACGATCTGAACGGCATCGTCGATGATACGGTCGAGCGATGGGGTAAAAATCAGGCCCATGCCTATGTGGACGCGCTGCAGGGCCGCCTAACGGAACTCGCCCACCAGCCCCGGCTCGGAAGCCAACGGAATGAACTGGCGGAAGGGCTGCTCAGCTTTCCCTTCGAAAGCCATGTTATTTTCTATGAACACGCGGAAGTCGGGACCACGGTCGTCCGTATCCTCCACAAGCGGCAGGACGCTTTGACGCATTTCGAATGACCGGATGAATGAAGAACGAAACTGGGGAAAAGGGTAGCGTCCCAAATATCCCAAACTGGGGAAAAGGGTAGCGTCCCAAATATCCCCCAATTTGCGTGCCGGCCTGCCGCCAACAATAGGAAGCGGAGTATCGAGCACCACCATGGTCCGGCGTTGGTTCCAATAGGTTACCGGATGGCGCATGGGCTTGGATCAAACGTTTCGGGCCCGCTCGATCCCCTGTCGTCACAAATTCACCGAGAGCAATACCCGTTCAAGCGGGATCGCCTGAACCGATTTACTGGCTCTAGAAATCCATAGTTTAGAGCCAGGTGTGATCAGATCAGATCGGGTCGGTATGATCGCTCCCGGCTCGAGGCTCGAGGGCCTTGCGAACCATCTCCGGCTCTCGGGCAATAACCTTCAAGTAGGCTTGTGCGGCTTTATCCGGCTGAGACCGATTTTGCTCCCAATCCCGAAGCGTGCCGATGGCGATATGATAGTGGCTGGAGAACTGTTCCTGACTCAGTTTCAACGCCCGGCGGATGATTTTTGCCTGGGGCGTCCTTGTCATCCGTTTCAGATCGCCGTCAGTCAGCGGCCTGTTGTCGGGGTCATCGGTTTGATTCATGATAAAATCTCTGTTCGTTCGGTGCAGCCTTGCGGGCCGATATAATGCGGTGCCTGTCGTCGCGCTCCGTGTAAACAACGACAAAAACGCTGTTTACGGCCATCCCAATGAGGACATAGCGCCCTTCGCCATACGCTTCCCGATCATCGAGCAGTTCGATGGCGAAGGGGTCGCGAAACACCGCGCGGGCCTCTTCAAAGCGAACCCCGTGTTTGTCCACATTCGAGGCCGCCTTGGCATCGTCCCATTCAAACTCATCATCGATCATGATATACGGACTACCCGTACTTCGTCAAGAAATCCAACCTTACGCCAAATACGTCTACAGGACAAAATCAGCAAAAAACCGAAGGGATCAGAACTAATTGATTTTCAAACGATTCTGACCCTACTGATCACGATAACGGATATGCGCACGAGCCCGGCCGCGAAGTTTGGATATGGAATAATGCGATCGTTTGGAGTCGTCGGCAATGGGTCAGCAGTGACGGTCCTGGCCGTCCTTTGGGCTGGTCCGTAGCTGGGGGCCGAGCCGACCAAATCCGTTGGAAACCTTACCGAGTATCAGGAGCTTCCGGTTAACCCCAGATAGCGGCCTCTCCGTTTGGCGGCATCAAACCGGCAGTCCTAGCCATGGGCGGTCATGCCGCGAGCTGTCGAATCCGAATATGGCCCTTCTTGAGCTTGTCGTTCATGCTCGCCAAAGCTTCAGATCAGGAATATCTGCAAGTTTACCAACGGTTAGGTTAGCCTGCGATCCATCAAGCTATAAATTAGCTCAAATGCTCGATAGCAATGGTACCATCGTTTGTTCCCCTCCCCGTTGATCCGTTTGTGGGAGTAGTACCACCGCCGTTACCAGTTCGCTACCCAGGTCGCGAAGTCGTCAAGAAGTTGGTGGTCTTTGCTTTTTTTGTTCTTCGTTTCAAGCCACGACAGCCCAATTTCGAAACGCTTTCCGTCTGACAGGCGTTTCAAAGCTGAAACTAAATCGTTTTCTTCAATTATGTCTTCCGAAATGTCAATTAGCTCGTACTCGTCAGTGTATGATGGATGGATGCGCTTCAGTTTCTCGTATTCGACACGACTGCCTCCACCAAAAACGTACTTCTCCTCCCACGGAAAATCTTCACGGCCGGTTAGTATTGCCGTACGATCAAAATCGCGTAGTATATGTTGTCTATAACCAAGCAAAGTTTCCTTGCATACTTTCGGAACATCATTTTTGTTAAATATTTTTGCAATCCGAGCCTCGGATGTTTCCATGATGCTGAATCTTTATTTTTTGCTATCTCGAATAATATTTCGATGGACCTGAATAAGGTGCGAAAAACCGGTTTGCAGTCTCTATCTCCTGCCCTTCAAACGGAACATACGGCGGCGCTAACCGCTTGAGAGTTCGCAGAGTCCTCAGGTTGCACCTTCTGGTCTTGTTATTACAGCATCTTATGCGCTCCCCGTAAGAACCGCTATGAAGCTCCTCTCGACCCATCAATCGGCCGGTGTACGGCAGACGAGCCACGGTTCAGAGCCACGGGCGCAGATCATGGTCGTCTCTATGGCGTTATGGTCCAGAAGCTCCCGGTCCGTTCGCATATCGTAGCGCCTTCCAACACATGAGTCGCGGAAGAATGGCAGCAATGGGTCATATTGAGAATTTCACCCGACACAGGTTTAACGTCCGAAATGCCTACTAAAGGCGACCATCCGCCCTCAACGACCTATTGCAGAACCGCCCCGTCAGACGGTTCCTTCGATAGAAATTCCCCGATTGTCAGCATGATCCGTTTCCACATGGAACACCCGTCGAGATCGTTAACCTCCAGTAGCGGATCGTGCTTCGCACGGTACGAAGGGGTCGAATTCTATTGAAAAGAGATCCTAGATTGTGGATCAGCGCTATCATCGAAGCATTTGCTCCCCACCCTCACCCCACGCAGTCTTCGACCCGCAATCCAGCCACGCGGTTGAAATCGCCGGCATTGCTGGTGACGAGGACCAGCTCGCGGGCTTTGGCCTGGCCGGCGATGAGGACGTCGTAGGGGCCGATGGGGGTTCCGGCGGCGGCGAGGGCGGCCCGGATTTCGTCGACCGCGGCGGAGCGGGCATCGACGAGCACCGCGACAGCGCCGGCACTCAGGTGACGAATTCTCTTTTTCATTGCGGATCCCTTTTTCTCGTCAATGCCCACCACCACAGAAGCCCCGCGTTAAGGGAAATGGCGCTCGTCACCAGGGCGATACCCACGCCGACCGTGTGTTCTTCCGCCAAGCTATCCGCCAGGCTCAGGAATAGATAAGTCCAGGGAATCCCCACCAAGATCGCGTAGACCGCCGCCAGCGGGTCGTCCCACGGAATGACGAAGCCGATCACCAACGCCGCGATACCGATCAGCGTGTAAACGCTCGCGACGAAAATGAGGACGATGCGCAGCATCAACCGCCCTGGATCACCGCGTCCGGAATCTCATAGCGCTCGTCGCCGATGCGGATGATGTTCAGGTCGCTCTGTTTCTCGGCGCTGAATTTGCCGGGATCGGCTTGGCTCATGTCGTACCCCGTTGCCCGGCCGTTTTCGAAGAAGATGACACGAGTCCGACCACCGGACTTCGTCACCGTGACCATCCCGGTACCGTTACCCTCGCGCTTCACGCCGAACGGGCACTGTCCCATGGGTTGCCCCTCGCCCATGGAACACGGAATGTCGCCGGTGGCGTGGTAGTCGGTGCCCGGAACCTTGGCATCGTCGTCGGCCGCTCCGCTTTTTGCGGCGCCGGTGATGTTGACGTCCAGCGTGTAGTTCGCGGTCTCGTCCCGCCGGGCGGCGCTGCGCATCAGGTAGACGCGTACCGTGTAGTCGCCCGTGGCCGACAGCGTGCCGCTGAACTCGTTTCCCGAAGTCGAGCCCGTGTGGATTGCGACGTCCGACGATCCCGGTGGCAGGACGTTGAAATAGTTGGCGAGATTGCTGGTCTTCAGCGATACGCTCATTGTCTGGCCCGCCCCCGCCCGCAAGATATAGTCGACGGTCTCGTACCCCTTGACGGCCCCCTTCACGGTCGCTCCGGACTTGCCGGCCGCGAACTGGATCGGTTCCCGGCGAATGTCATCGCGGGCGAGGAGGAGCGACGGCGCCGAAAGAAAGATCGCGGCGGTCAAGGCTACGGCAAACGCATGCTTCGTTATCATTTGAAATCCGCTTTCAGAGAGCTCTCATGGTTTTTCTTTGGGTCAACCTTGGAGGGCAGGTATCCAAATTCTTCCCGATGACTTAACAACCCTCATTCCTGGTTTCAACGCTGGTACTAATCTTCACTACTGTCCAAAAAAAATCAGATGGAGTTGAATTTTCCAGGACAGTAGCGACCAGCGGTCACCGATAGTGACTCGTTGTGACCTGAGGTGTTAACTGCGCCGCCCTTCACTTCTCCCTCATTTTTCTTATGCTGCAAGCATCACCAGAGAGTGATAGTGATGGCCACTGAGTGATGCGAGGCATCGCCCTTTGCGGATTTGGGAGAACCAGGCAATCAGTACGAGCAAGGTCTTTTTCGGAGGGAACGCTTCGCGGCAGAGGCATAAACCCGTTCGCTCGCGCATATTATCGACCCTGTTGGCGCTGGCGGCGTTCATCGTTGCGGGATGCGCTTCGCAACCGGGAACGCCATACACCCTTGACGCCTCTCCGTTGGCGTTCGTCGACCAGGTCGGTGCAAAGACCGCCGATCAACGAGCCCGTTTTCGGGAAATCGTTTGCGCGGTCAATGAGGAGTCCGGCCGCGATTTTCCCGGATACCGGCCGTGCAGTGAAATTGTTCACTTCTTCTACGACGAGCCGCCGGGTTCAGGGAAAACCGTATACCTGGGAGCCGCGCGATCGAAGCTTCACATCGCCGTTGTCGCCGGCCTGGGAGCGGAATGCTTTGCCGATCAAATCCGACCTTTCCAGTTCGCCCTCGGGCATCTTCGGAGCCTGGGTTACCGAACGAGTTACATCAGGGTGGATGGCCTTTCGAGTAGTGCCAGGAACGGTCAAGAGATTAGAGATGCGGTTATTGACATGGGTCTCGGTACCGCGGATGAGCGTCTGATATTGGTGGGCTATTCAAAAGGGGCGCCAGACATCATCGAGGGGCTGGTCGCATACCCCGAACTGCAAGAGCGTGTTGCGGCGGTCATCACGGTCGCCGGAGCCGTTGGCGGTTCGCCACTCAGCAACGATGCGCCGGAGTGGATGATGTCCCTGCTTGAGTACCTGCCCGGTTCGGATTGCGAAGAAGGTGACGGGCGAGCCCTTGAGAGCTTGAGACCGGCGATCCGGCGCCAGTTCTTGTCAACCCACAAGCTGCCGGAAGGAACAGGTTACTACTCCCTTGGCACATTTGCCCCTCGTGAACAAATCTCCACCCCGTTGCGAGATGGCTACGACGAANTGTCGAAAATCGATCCGCGCAACGACGGCCAGATGATCTTTTACGATCAGATCGTTCCCGGAGGCGCGTTACTCGGGTTCGTCAAGTCCGATCATTGGGCCGTTGGAATGCCCATTGCGCGTCAGTATCCAACCCTGGCTCCTTACGTGGTCGATCGAAACGCCTTTCCAAGGGAAGTTGTTCTGGAGGCGGCCGTGCGCCACGTCGAGGAACAATTGCTGACACCGCCCCACGTCGGAACCGAAGACCAGATATCGTTGAAGCGCCAAGATTGATGATTCTCTATCGACGACTGACCGTGGCCAACGGGCCGAGGATCTTGGGTTTATGGCTCTTTTCGCTGATTATCGGCCTCTCGGCGCTCGCCGGATGCGCGACCTCGGAGCAGACTTTGCAGAGCGAGGGGTATCTTAGTCGCGCTGTCGTTCACGCCGACGACCAGGTGATCACGACGGTTTCGGTATTGGCGGACACAGAAATCGAGGAGGAGTTTGGCGCGCGCTTGGATCTGGTTGGCATTCAGCCGGTGTGGCTCCGAATCAAAAACCTCCAACCGCACAGTTACGTATTGTTTCTGAAGAGCATCGACCCCGATTATTTTTCTCCCTACGAGGTGGCGCGCCGGTCGTCCGTCATTTCCCCTTTGTCGGCGGAGGCGTTATACACCAGCATCCGCGACAAGGAGGTCCAGCGTTACATCGCGCCCGGCGCCGAGGTTTCCGGTTTCGTTTACACGCATAGCGATGAGGGGCTGAAGGCTTTCAACATCGATCTTGTCGGCAACAAGAGACATCATTCCTTCAATATCGCCGTCAGCGTTCCAGGGATGACCACGGATTATGCCGACTCGGATCCGTCGGCCCTACCGCTCGACGGCTTCAAATCGCTCAGCGAGGCTGAACTCCGGGCGTGGCTGCAATCCTTGACCTGCTGCACCACTTCCGAGGAAGGTGTTCCCGGCGACCCGCTCAACGTTGTTTTCGTTGGCGAGGTGGAGGCGATCAGAGCGGCCTTGGTGAGTCAGGGCTGGGACGTGACGGCGGAGATCAGTTCCCATTCGATGGGGCGAATCCTCAGCGCCTTTGTTTTCGGCTCACGCTATCGCTATGCCCCAATCTCCGGCCTGTATCTGTTCGACCGCGTCCAGGATATGACTTTTCAAAAAGCGCGCGCGGTGATCGATGAGCGCAACCACATCCGGCTTTGGCGCGCGCCGGTTAGCTACATTGGGATACCGGTGTGGGTCGGACACATCAGCCGCGATGCCGGCATCAAGCTCGCGGGTCGGGTTTGGCCCCCGACAACGCATGTGATCGATCCCGCCGTGGACGAGGCGCGCTTCTATCTTGAGCAGGACTTGTTGTATAGCCACAACGTATGGCGCTTCGGTTTGGTCACGGGCGTTGGTCCGGCCGACTCCGGCGAGCCAAGGCTTAACGCGGAGGGCGATCCTTATTTCACCGATGGCCTTCGGGCCGTGTTCTTTGTGATCGGCGACTACGTTCCGATTCGTGATCTGGAAATTCTCAACTGGAGCCTACCAGCCGACCTCGAACCATTCCGCGAGAATATCTTCGCGCCAAGTTAAGCGATGACGGGCAATCCTGCAACGTAATGGAACTCATTGGTAATATTGGTGAAAAGGTCAAGTTGCGGGCGTTGGCTTGGCTAGCGACCAGAACGTCGTGGGGGCCGATGGGGGTTCCATTGGCAGCGAGCGCGGCGCGGATTTCGCCGCTTCGTTCAACCTTTACCGCCTGGCCACGCCCGCGTTCATCGCCCGATTCATTTTCTGCATTTTTTTGATCCGCTTGATCCACGCGGAATAACCGAGCGTACGAATTCGTTAATTGAACCAGATATTCAGGAGACTAAAATGGCTGAGTTAGCACTCCCAGTAATGAATTCGCTGATCTTGGGCTCCTTCATGGCCGCCGGCGTCGTCGACTACGTCAAAACAAAGAACGATAAATAAGCATCGCTTCTGGTAAATCGGCGCTCAACCCGTAGGCGCCGATTTCACTATGTTAAATCTTCAGGGCGCCGATCCGTATATTACCACCACGTTACTGTATTTCTACAGTACGTCACGGCATGGATGCGGTGCGGCGCCATTAGGTTCTTCACCGCCCTCCCGATTTCTCATCTCGCCGCTTGGTCTGATCGAACGGCCTCCCAGTCTGTAACCGGTAACCCCGCCACGTTTCGGAATTGCCCGGTGCCGTCGGTCACGAGCGTCAGGTGACGGGCTCGACGCTATCGGCGATCGGCGAGGGCGAGACCGCGAAGGGGTCCTGAAACGGATTGCCGTGGATCAGGATGATCGCCGCCGATGGCGCTGCCGCGGTGGCGAACAGCAGGACGGCAAGAAGCTGGGCGCGCTGTACCTCCACGTGGACCATGGCGATGGAGGTCAGGGTGAGAAAGCCGAGGAAGGCCATACCCAGCCACTTCAGCGGATTGACATGGGTCTGACTGAGGGCCATCCGCACCTCGCGCGTACCCCGGATATCAATGGCCTGCTGCAGCATCTGTCCGGCGACGCGGGGGTCCGCCACCCGAGTCACGTCGGCGGAGGCGATCAGCGTAATCAACGCATCGAGTTGGTGAGAAACCGCCGCGCCGCTCTCCCGTCTGGCCAGGTTCGGCCATTCGTCGGTGACGGTCAGCCGCACGTACTCGTGCACCGCCTCGGTGACATCGGACTGGGCCGGCGCAGGCAGGGTCCGCGCGAGGTCGACGATGTTGCGCAGGGTGCCGGCCTCGGCGTACACGGAATCGAGGGCGCGGTCGCGGGCATTCCAGGTGTCGTTGGCGAGAAAGGCAAGGTTGAGCGCGAAGATGACGTTGATCACGGTCAGGAAGTTTTGCGCAATCCCACGGAACGACTTTATGAACGGCGCAGACCGCGAACGCTGCGCCACCCAGAGCAGGATAAAGGCCGCGCCATAAGTGCCAAGCAGCACGACACCGGCGAGGTAGTATTGGTCGTAAGGCCCGAGATTGAACGACATAATCAAAACTCTTCGCGGCGGTTTCTTTGGCTTTTCCGAGGCGTCAGCGCGTTTCGGCGGAACGTCAACCGCCAGCGCGGAGATCGGCCGACCCTTGGCGTCTCTTCGATGCCGTTTATGATCGTGTTCGGTTTCATGATCAAGGCGGGATGCCGAGCGGCGGGAACTGGCCAACTGCGGTGAGCATCCCTCTTGGCGAATCGAGCGACTTCCAGGACGGCCCCGCTCGGTAAACGACGGCAAATGCCCCCGCAAACAACTACCATTTCGCGATGGTTGGTCCGTTGCACCACCTATGATGCAATTTATGGGATCAGGAAACGAATTATCCACAACATTTTGATTTTTGGTCTTGAATGCCCCAAATGGGGTAGTATAGTTCGCGTCAATTGACGGCGCTTTGCGCTCGCGGCCCAGGACTGACGCCGGCCAGCCCCGTCCATTCAGAACCATGATCGTTTGAGAGAGGAACTCGGCTGTGGCCCACGTTGGCACGCACGCAACCCGTTTGCGGCGTCGGCGGAGGTCACCTTCTCGGGCGATCAAACGACGACGACACGACTAGGACAATGCGTAGGAATCATCAAGGATTGCACCATGAGTGACCTGCAAGAGATGAACCGAGTGCTGTACCGACACGACTGGACCAGCGTCGATCAGTGGGCGAGCAACCTCGACCACCTGGCCGATTTGTCAGAAGCCGAAATCGACGAACTCGAACGTCTGGGAGAAACCCAGGCGCCCTAGCCACGAGACCGGACCAAGCTCTAAATACACCCCTCGTAGAGCGCCTTGGCATCGTCCAGGGTCAGCGCGATCGGATTGCCGGGGGCGGTCGGATCGTCGATGGCCATGGCGGCCATTTCGTCGATCCGCTCGGAACCGACGCCGAGGTCGCGCAGTTTGTCGGGGATGCCCACGTCGGATCTCAGGGAAAAGACGAAATTGAGAAAACCGTCGAAGCCGCCGCCAATACCGATGTAGGCGGCGAGCGCGACGATCTTCTCGTCGATGGCCCGGCGGTTGAAAGCCAGCACCGTCGGCATGACCACCGCGTTGGTGGTGCCGTGGTGGGTGTCGTAAAGCGCGCCGACGGGGTGCGACAGCGCATGGATGGCGCCGAGCCCCTTCTGGAACGCCACCGCGCCCATGGCGGCGGCGCTCATCATGTGGGCGCGGGCCTCCACGTCCCGGCCGTCGCGGCAGACGCGGAGCAGGTTCTCCTTCACCAGCCGCATTCCTTCCAGCGCGATGCCGGCAGACATGGGATGGTAGAACGGCGAGCAATAGGCTTCGAGACAGTGGGCGAAGGCGTCCATGCCGGTGCCGGCGGTGATTATGGGCGGCATGCCCACCGTCAGCTCGGGATCGCAGATCACCGCCGAGGGCAGTATCTTCGGATGAAAGATGACCTTCTTCACGTGGGTCGCCGAGTGGGTAATCACGCCGGCACGGCCCACTTCGGAGCCGGTTCCGGCGGTTGTCGGCACCGCGACGATGGGGGCGATGGCATCGGAGTCGGCGCGGGTCCACCAGTCGCCCACGTCCTCGAAGTCCCACACCGGCCGGGTCTGGCCGGCCATGAACGCAATCAGTTTACCAAGGTCAAGACCCGACCCACCGCCGAATGCGACGACACCGTCGTGTCCGCCGGCTCGGAACGCTTCGATCCCGGCGCCGAGATTGTGGTCGTCGGGATTGGGTTTGACGTCCGCGAACAGCGCCCGGCCGAGCCCTGCTCGGTCCAGCCGGTCGAGCGCGCCTTGGGTTATGGGGGCTTCGGCGAGGCCAGCGTCGGTGACCAGCAGCGGGCGCGCGATGCCGGCGGCCGTACAAGCCTCGGCCAGTTCGGCGACGCGGCCCGCGCCGAAACGAATGGCGGTGGGGTAGCTCCAGTTCGCGTTGAGACTTGGGGAACTCATGGATCAGAGGGCCTTCTTCAAATGGTAGGATTTCGCCCGGGTCAGCGACTGGTAGCCGAGCGCCGACAGCGCCGCGCCCCGGCCGGTATCCTTACAGCCGGTCCAGCACAGCCCGGGATCGAGGTAGTCCGCGCGGTTCATGAACACCGTGCCCGTTTCGATCCGCGCACCCAGTTCGGCGGCGCGATCGGCATCGGCGGTCCAGATAGACGCGGTCAGACCGTAGTCGCTGTCGTTCATAAAGGATAGGGCTTCCTCGTCGTCCGCCACTTTCATGATGCCGACAACCGGGCCGAAGTTCTCGTCCCGCATGACGCTCATGTCATGGGTGACATTGGTCAGGATCTGCGGCGCAAGGTAACATGCGCCATCGTCGGCCGGGAACAATGCGGGGTCGATCAGGGCGGTGGCGCCGGCGGCGACGGCTTCGGCGGTCTGCGCGCGCACGTCGTCGGCGAAGCGGCGGCTGGCCATGGGGCCAAGTGTTATTTTTTGATCCAGCGGGTTGCCCAGCACGTAGCCGGAGACGATAGCCACCGATTTTTCGACGAACGAGTCGAACAGCGGCGCGGCCACGTAGATCCGTTCAATGCCGCAGCAGCACTGGCCGCTGTTGAACATGGCGCCGTCGATCAGCGTATCCACCGCCGCATCGAGGTCGGCGTCGGCCCGGACGTAGCCCGGATCCTTGCCGCCCAGCTCGAGGCCGAGACCGGTGAAAGTGCCGGCCGCCGCCCGCTCTATGGTTCGCCCGCCGGATACCGAGCCTGTGAAGTTGACGAAATCGAAGGATCCCGCGGCGATCAGGTCCTCGGTGGTTTGGTGGTCGAGGAACAGATTGACGAACACGTCGCCGGGCACGCCGGCGTCGACGAAGGCGCGGACCATGCGCTCGCCCGCCAGCAGGGTTTGCGTGGCGTGCTTGAGGACCACGGCGTTGCCGGCGATCAGCGCCGGTGCGACGGTGTTGATCGCCGTGAGGTACGGATAGTTCCACGGCGCGATGACGAACACCACGCCCAACGGCTCGCGCAGGATCCGGCGTTCAAACCGCTCGCTCGCCTCCACCACCTCCGGCGCCAGCGCGCTCTCGGCGATATCGGCCATGTGGGTCGCGCGCTCGCGGACACCGCCGAACTCGCCGCCATAGCGCACCGGCCGGCCCATCATCCAGGCCAGCTCCGGCACCACGTCGTCGGTCATCTCGCCCAGCCGGTCGACCCCGGAACGAACCAGCGAGATCCGCTCGGTTAACGGCCGCGACGCCCAGTCGCTCTGGGCACGCCGGGCGGTGGCTACCGTTTCGGATGCTTGTTCGGCGCCCGCCACCGGCCGCTCGGCATAGACCGACCCGTCGACGGGGGAGACGCAGCGGAGTGTTTTCTGTTCGGCCATGGCGGTCACGACCGCTCGAAGCCGCGCGCCACTTCCCAGTCGGTGACGGTACGGTCGAACGCGGTTTGCTCCCACCGGGCGGCATGGACGTAGTGGTCGATGACGTCGTCGCCGAAAGCGGCACGGAGCATCTCAGAGCCGTCGAGCGCTTGGGTCGCATCACGGAGCGTGGACGGCACCGTCGGGATGTCAGCGCCGCCGTAAGCATCTCCCTCGAATGCCGGCTCCAAGTCGCGCTCGTTCTCGATGCCGTCGAGGCCGGCGGCGATCAACCCGGCCATGGCGAGATACGGATTGAGATCGGCGCCGCCGATGCGGCATTCGACACGTACCGACTTGGTGTCGGCGGCGCAGATGCGATACCCAGCGGTGCGGTTGTCCATTGACCAGATGGCCTTGGTGGGCGCGAACATGCCTTCGGTGAACCGTTTGTAGGAGTTGATGTTCGGCGCCAGGAAAAACGTGATGGCGCTGGAATGGCGCAGCAGCCCGGCGAGGTAGTGGCGCATCAGCGCCGACATGCCGTGCTTGGCATCGGGGTCAAAAAACAGCGGCTTGCCGTCGAGATCCACCAGCGACTGATGGACGTGGCTCGAGCTGCCGGCGGCGGCGTGGCTATATTTCGCCATGAAGCTGATGGCGCGCCCCTTCGACCAGGCGATCTCCTTGCAGCCGTTCTTGACGATCACGTGCCGGTCGCCCATGGTCAGCGCATCGGCGTAGACGATATTGATCTCCTCCTGGCCGGCCTCGGCCTCGCCCTTGGAGTTCTCCACCGGAATATCGGCGCCCTGCAATCGGTTTCGGATGGCGCGCATCACGTCTTCCTCCTTGGTGGTCTGGAAGATGTGATAGTCCTCGTTGTAGGCGCTGATGGGCGTCAGGTCGGTATAGCCCTTGGCGTGCGCTTCCTCGTAGGTTTCGCGGAACAGAAAGAATTCCAGCTCCGTCGCCATCATCGGCCGCATGCCCTTGGCCTCCAGCCGGGCAATCTGCTTCTTCAGGACCGCGCGCGGCGAATGCGGCACCGGCTCGTGGGTGTGGTGATCGAGCACGTCACAGATCACCATGGCCGTCCCCTCGAGCCAGGGAATGCGCCGCAACGTATCCAGATCGGGCTTCATAACGTAATCGCCGTAACCGGCAGCCCAGCTCGACGCCTTGTAGCCCTCCACCGTGTTCATCTCCATGTCGGTGGCGAGCAGGTAATTGCAGCTGTGCGTTTCCTCCCAGGCGGTCTCGAGGAAGTTCTCCACCTGAAAGCGCTTGCCCATCAGGCGCCCCTGCATGTCCGTCTGGACCACCAGAACGGTATCGATCTCGCCGTCGGTCGCGGCCTGTTTCAACTCTCTCAGACTCAGTTTGCCTGCCATGTCTTCCGCCGTATCTCCATGAAACATTGAACCCGGCCTTGGGTAGAGCGCCGCGCCGGACGCGATCGCTTCCGGCGCGGCCAGCGCCTAGGCGCGATACGGCGGGCCGGCCTTCCGCATGAGCTCGTTATACTTGCGCAGGATGGCAACCACCTTGGCGTTCCGCGGGCTCTGCTCGGCGATCTCGTCCCAGAACTTGACCGCCTCGTCTTCCACCGTCTTCCATTCCGCGTCGGGGATGGTGGTGAGCTTCATCTTTGTGCCGTCGACGCGGAGCTTGGCCTCGCCGCCCCAATACCAGTACTGGCGGTAGTAGTGCGAACTGTCCATGCTGAGGCGGAACAGCGTCTTCAGGTGGTCGGGCAGCGCGTCCCACTTTTCCGAGTTGGCGAAGTACGAGCCGCACCAGGCGCCGGAGATGTTGTTGGTGAGGAAATAGTTGGTCACATCGGCCCAGCCCACG
>JGI12210J13797_10036138_pt1 | contig 13580 bp, 9 predicted proteins | sample ElkSlonscriptome_3_FD_13797 | JGI IMG/M metagenome (IMG submission 13797)
CTGATCCCCCTAAATCCCCCTTGAGAAGGGGGACTTTGATCCGGTTCCCCCTTTTTCAAGGGGGGCTAGGGGGGATCTGAAGTAGCATTGACGACTTCTCAAACATCCTCTTAGGCTTGTTGGTCGATATTTGCTTTTCGTACTAAGGTTGCTTGGAGTTTTTCTAGGTGAATAAATAAGCGTTCTTGTTTTTAGGACAAGCCGCAAAGATTAGAGCTTATAGTACCCACCAGGATTAAACTTTACCTGTTTCTTGGAGGTAGTTTTTTGAACAAAAGCCACAACTGCTCCATTGAGCATACATTGAGCACTGATGAAGTTTGACAATTTCGTTTCAGGCAGGATGGCAGTCACTGAGTCCCAATGGATGATGCAATTTCTAAAGAGTTTCTAGTTGTTTATTATTCTCATATTCGTTAAGTTAGTTGCCTGCGATCAAAGTCACAACTCAACAGATTTGATGCAGATTGAGAACTTTCACAAAAACCTGTAAACGTTTTCTACCCCACAAACTCTTTTAAGCAAAATTCCGTCGCTCATCAGGAAAGACTTGAAGAAAACAGGAACCCTCAGTTTTTTGAGTACAATAGGAGCTGTTTTGAATGTTGTGGACGAGATAAGCAAAACGAGTGCCAACTATAGCGCTAAGCTTTGAGTTTTTTAGGCAGGGTGGGCCAGTCATGGTGCTGTTGCTGGCTCTATCCATTCTGTCGGTTGTGTTGATTTTGGAGCGACTGATCTTCTGGGCTAAAGTTGTGGGCCGTCAGGATCGGTTTGTCCGAGATTTTCTAATGCTCTATGTGCGCGATCGCTCGAAAGCTTTTAGTCTTCTGAAGGAAAATACACGGTTTCCGATCGCTCGAATTTTTAGCGCCGCTCTTCTTCTGAAGCAGCCTACGGTAGAAGAGTTTCATCTTGCTCTGGAAAGTGCCGCTCAGGCCGAGTTGCCGCTGCTCAGACGCTTTGGAACCGTTTTCTCAACTATTATCAGCGTGTCGCCCCTCTTAGGACTTTTGGGCACTGTTTTAGGATTGATAGGCTCATTTTCTGCGTTGCAGTTGGGAGATTTGGGGGGAAGCGACACCACAGTCGTTACGGCAGGCATCAGCGAAGCATTGATTTCAACTGCTTTTGGCTTAGCTGTCGCTATTATGACGCTAATCTTCTCCAACGCTTTCAGAGGGCGCTATCTTCGCCAAATCACCAGTATTCAGGAATATACAGGCCAATTAGAGTTGCTGTATCGGCGATCGCACCTCAATTAGCATTTTGCCGAAAGAAATGTGAAAGAAGGATTTGAAGGAGACGTTATGGCGCTGAAGCTGCCTGATGATGTAGAGCCGTTGCCAGAAATCAACATCGTGCCGATGATTGATGTGATCTTCGCGGTTCTAGCCTTTTTGATTATGTCGTCGCTGTTTCTCACGCGGTCGGAGCAGCTTGCTGTCAATCTTCCTGAGGCAGATAGCGCGATCGCTCAAATTCAGTCTCAAATTATCATTTCGCTAACGCCTCAAGGCCAGCTAGCTGTTGATGGTATTGCAATCGCTCCAGAGGAGCTGGTTGATACTGTTTCAGCGCAAGTGACTGTGTCGAATCGTCAGAATGTCCGTCCGATCCTGATTGTTAGCGCGGATCAGAAAACTGACCACGGAGACGTTGTAGCACTGATGGATCAGCTCCAGGGACTTGAGGGAATCGGAGGATTGGCGATCGCCACCCGGCCTCCTGAAGAGTAATCGAACTACCACGATTTGCCTGACACGATTTGGCTAGAGCCATCCGGTTCAGCCTATTCGGGTAAGAGCGATCGCTGGCAGCTTGGACAAATCGCGTGAATCATCAACTGGCAGTCGAGTAGGTGATAGCCCTCTTTTTTCGCGGTTTTGACCCCGGTTTTGAGAATGGAGTCATTCTTGAACTCGATGGTCTTGCCGCACCGAACACAGACCAAATGATGATGGTGGTGGGGATGAGGACGGTTCAGTTCGTAAGTTTTGTGTCCCTCTGCAAGCTCCATTTCGCGCAAAATTCCCATACGCGCCATCAGCTTCAGGTTGCGGTAGATAGTTGAAAGGCTGACTTTCTCTCCTTGGTCTAGCAGTAATTCACAAAGCTCTTCGGCGTTTAGGTGCTTTCCCTCGTGCAAGTTTTGAAAGAATTTCAGAATCGTTTCGCGCTGGGGAGTCATCCGCCAGCCACGCTCGTGCAATTCAGCCTTGAGGGAAGTGGTTGTATACATGGCCGAGTTCCTCTTCTCAATAGAGCCTGCTTAATGAAAGCATACACGACACTCTTGTATACTTGCAAGAACAGTTGCTTATTGAGAATAAATCTAATTAACCTGACTAATTAACCTGATGTTAATACGCGACCTAGTTTCCCGAAACCGTCATTAAAGGCATTCAGCTCCAACTGTCAGAATAACTTGATTCCGGTTTTAGCTATGCTGTCGGAGACGCAGAGACCTATTCGTAATGATTTATTTGATGCCGTGTTTACGATGACAAGTTGTCGGGTTGACCCAGTCGCTTCAAGTTGAGAACGTCAGTCAGCTTTCGGATCTGACACATGATGTGATCTAGCTGCACTGAATCGCGAATCTCAATTTCTAAATCAATGAGTGCTGGACGCGAAGGATAGGTTTTGACCTGAGCACTGCGTACATTGATTTTGTGGTCGCTGAGCCGGGACAACACGTCCTTGAGAATGCCGACTCGGTCGATGACTTCAACTTGAATCTGCACTGGATAGGTCTGACAGCGGCTACTGCTATCGTCTGGGTTGTTCCAGCTAACAGGGATGAGGCGATCGCCCGGAATGCTGCTGGTGTTGGAGCAGCCTTGCTTGTGAATCGAAATGCCTCGGCTGCCTAAGGTCACAACGCCTAAGATGGGTTCTCCAGGAATGGGACTACAGCATCCGGCAATGTTGTACAGCAGTCCCTCAACTCCGGCAATGGGAGACTCTTTGGAGCGGCAGATAGGGCTTTGCTGAGTGGAATGAGTGGTAACTGGAATTTCATCCTGCAACGTTCCTGTAACGGCTTCAGCAGGGGTAATGGGTTGCTGAGCCTTAATTTCTTGTCGCAGACGATTGACAACAAGGTTAAGGGTAGTCTCTCCGTAGCCCAGACCTGCCAACAGGTCTTCAACAGCCGGATAGTTGCAGCGCTCTGCGGTGATCTGCATCGGCTCAGATTTGAGAAGAGCATCAAAGCCGTTTTTCCCTAGCTCTCGCTCTAACATGTCGCGCCCACGGGAGACATTTTCATCTCGGTGCGATCGCTTATACCACTGACGAATCCGGTTGCGGGCTCCAGTCGTGACGGTAAAGTTGAGCCAATCGAGATTCGGATGCGAATTTTTCTGAGTCAGAACTTCGACAATGTCTCCATTCTGTAAAATCGAATCAAGAGTCATGATGCGCCCGTTGATCCGAGCCCCGCTACAGTGATTTCCGACTTCGGTATGAATCCGATAGGCAAAATCTACAGGAGTCGCCCCATGAGCCAGCGGCATCACATCTCCCTTCGGCGTGAACACAAACACCTCATCATCAAACAAATTGACTTTGATAGTGTCTAGATATTCCTGGGCATCGTTGAGGTCATTTTGCCATTCTAGGAGCTGACGCAACCAGGTAAACTTTTCGTCTTCAGTAGAAACTCGAATGCTGCTTCCAGATTCTTTATATTTCCAGTGAGCGGCAATTCCATACTCTGCAACGTGGTGCATTTCCATCGTGCGGATTTGTACCTCAATTGGACGCCCCGAGTTGCCAATGACGACCGTATGAAGAGATTGATAGCGGTTGGGCTTGGGCAACCCGATGTAGTCCTTAAAGCGTCCAGGGATCGGACGAAAGGCATCGTGAACAACCGCTAATGCCCGATAGCATTCATCATTGTTGTTGACAAGAACACGAATCGCGGCAACGTCATAGATTTCCTGAAACTCCTTTTGCTGACGCTGCATCTTTTGATAAATACCGTAAAGATGCTTGGGACGACCGCTGACATCTGTGCAGGTGATGTTAAGCTGTCCAAGGCGATCGCGCAACGTGTTGGCGACATCCTGTAATCGGGATTCTCGATCAGCTCGCTTGTCGGCAACCAGTTGGCAAATTTGTCGATAGGCTTTGGGTTCTAGATACTTGAAAGATAAGTCTTCTAGTTCCCATTTGAATCGACCAATTCCCAAACGGTTTGCTAAGGGTGCAAAGATTTCGCGGGTTTCTAGAGCAATACGACGCTGTTTTTCAGGTTTTAAATGTTCTAGAGTGCGCATATTGTGGAGGCGATCGGCGAGCTTGACCACAATCACCCGAATATCTTGAGCCATGGCCAAAAACATGCGGCGGAAGTTTTCAGCTTGACTCTCTGTTTTGCTAGAGAAGTTAAATTTGGAGAGCTTAGTCACACCTTCGACCAGATGTCGGACTTCGCTACCAAATCGTTCTTGGATCTCATCTGGAGTAATCTCGGTATCTTCGACCACGTCATGCAAAAAACCCGCAGATATCATCGTGGCACTGCCACCTAGACCCCTCAGCAAGCCCGCAACCGCAATAGGGTGAAGAATGTAGGGTTCTCCTGAGGCTCGCAACTGTCCCTCGTGCAAACGATAAGCGAACTCAAAGGCTCGGCACACGAGATTATTGTCTTCTGGCGACATTGTCGAGTGGGTTTCTGCTCCCGGATAGTCCGACGAAAGGCACTGCTGAAGCCATTCGGGGAGTTCGACATCGGTTGGAAAGAGCGGAGTAGTCGATAAGTTCATAGGTGGTACTTTTGGAGATCCAACAATCTCAGCGGTAGATGTGCAAGTGCTGACACGAACAGCCCGTGAGCTCTGATGATTCTAGGGCATCACATTCACGAAAATAAGTAATCTCTCGAATGTAGTAAGAATTGAATAAAGATTGGAATCATAAAAGCTGAGATGCAGATACGTCAATGTAGACGGCTCCACACCCGTGATGAAATTATCATCTTCAATCTGCTCTGGTTTCGAGAGCGCAGATGCCTTAGATAAGGCACGTGATCGATAGACCCGAGCTAGAAAAAAGCGTCAGATAGACCATAGAATTAATGCGCTCACACCATGCGCTTCCACCTGAGTGCGATCGCACTGAACAGATAGAGATTCTATAGCGTACAAGACGATTCAAAAAAATTAAAATCTTGCTTTCTATTACAGGAATTGTCGCTAGTTTCATGACGTATTTATACTTCTTCACATTACCACAGAACTTTTCTTCGCCTTTTGAGAGGGTTCTACCCCTTTTCTCTATGGAATGAGCGATATGGTCAATCATGCTTACGTGACGACAAATGGGATTCGACTTCACTGTGCCGAGCAGGGCGAAGGAGCGCTGATGCTGATGCTGCACGGATTTCCTGAATTCTGGTATTCCTGGCGGCACCAGATCGATGAATTTTCGACGGACTATAAAGTGGTTGCGCCCGACCTGCGGGGCTACAACGACAGCGAAAAACCTGCCCGCGTCAGTGACTATCAACTCTCGGCACTGGTCGAGGATGTTAGAGGTCTGATCGAGCATTACCAGTGCGATCGCTGCATTCTTGTCGGGCATGACTGGGGCGGGGCGATCGCATGGCAAACTGCTTATGCCTATCCCGACTTAATTGACCAACTAATTGTGATGAATTTGCCCCATCCCGCCAAGTTCTTTGAGGGACTGCAAACGCCACAGCAGCTCCTGCGAAGCTGGTACTTTTTCTTCTTTCAACTCCCCACCCTGCCAGAATGGGCGATCGCATGGAACGACTATGAGCTGATTGAGCAAGCGTTCAAAGGCATGGCCAAGAATCCAGACGCGTTCTCTGCTGAAGACATCAATGCGTTTAAGGATGCCGCTGCCAAACGCGGGGCGTTGACTGCAATGGTGAACTACTATCGCAATATCTTTCGTACTGATATGATGCGGCGAGATTGGCCGACGTTGTCGATCCCCACGTTGATGATTTGGGGGGAAGACGATACGGCGCTCGGCGTTGAACTCACCCACGGCACGGAGCGCTATGTCGAAGATCTGACTCTTCAATACCTCCCCAACTGTAGTCATTGGGTGCAGCAAGACCAGCCTGAACGCGTGAATGAATACATGCGAGACTTTCTATCGCGGTTCGAGCCGGATTTTGATTCCGAATAAGGTTGAGAGGCTGGAATTCAGCACCTAATCAGAACTCCAATATTAGCGCAGGGGAACTGCTAATTCCTACCGCTTATGGCTTGGGTGCTTGGTGAGTTGTATTATCGTTGACATGAACTTCCATCCCTTCTTCGTCTAGCTGAGGGGAAGCAGAAGAACTGATTTCTACTGTGGGCGTTTCCTTTGTCAGGTGTTCTGTACTGCTCTGTACAGCGTGATGAGTTGTATCGGCCTGAAATTGCTCTGCGTGGGGATCAGAGGCAAACACATGCTGACCTTTACCCGTTTGTTTTGCCTGGTACATTGCCCGATCCGCTTCGACGATGAGGGTTTCGATACTGACTCCATCTTGCGGATACATGCTGATCCCGACACTCATCGTGACTGAAATGGTGTAATCCTGCAGCAAAAAGTTTTCTGCTAACGTTGCGAGAATTTTCTCAGCAACCTGACCTGCTTTGCGTGCACTTGGGATTGCTGGCAAAATGACGACGAACTCATCTCCGCCCAAACGTGCAACGGTATCGCTGCTCCGTAGGCAGCCGCTCAGTCGTTTGGCCACAGCTTTTAGCAGCAAATCTCCGACCACATGGCCAAAGGTGTCATTGATGGTTTTAAAGCCATCGAGGTCGAGAAAGAGTAGCCCGATGAGCTGCTCATTGTACTTAGCCCACTCGATCGCTTGAACGAGCCGTTCTTGAAACAGTTTACGATTCGGCAATCCGGTGAGGGGGTCGTGATAGGCAATGCGCTGAAGCTGGACTCCACGTTGCTGAAGCTCAGCGTTTGAGCGAGCTAGGTCAGCGGCAGTGCGGCGCAGTTCTTCTTCCATGCGCTTGCGCTGAGTGATGTCGTGGATGACTCCCACAAGAAACTGATTGCCTACGCTGTCTTGGTGGAGCGTCCGTTTTGTGGAGAGGAGGTAGGTGTGGCCGTTGGCATTCGTCAATTCGTCTTCACTTTCTTGATCGATTTCTAGGTGAAAAACCCGTTTGTCGTGTTGATGAAAAATGTTAGCTTGCTCTGGGGACAAAACATCGTCTTCCTGTTTGCCTACCAAGTCTTCCAATCGGTGACCTACCAATCGGCTAAACGCTTCATTCAACATGATCCAACGATGGTGATTGTCTTTCACAAATACGGGATCAGGAATGGCATTGACGATAGAGTACAGAAATTCCTTAGACTTTTGCAGTTCGCCTTCCAAGTGAGCAATGTAGCTGATGATGCCTACGGCTGAAACAACCATGGCCACAACTGGAGGAAGCAAAGGAATCCACCAGCCTTCTGAAAACGCGAAGTAGCAGATTCCAATTAAAATTCCGCCAGCGGCGATGAGAATGATGCCTCCCTTGCTGGGCGATCGCACGCGCCAACTGAGATAGGCTCCCGCCAGTGACCAAAGGAAAATCCACGCCCACTCAGCCGGATCTGACCAATATCGAATGAGCGATCGCCCATCTAGAGCCGCACTGATAATTTGGCTGATGAACTGGGCGTGAATTTCAACCCCAGCGATGGGGCGATTCTCGTTGCGGAACTTGCCACTGAGGGGCGTGTAGAAAAAGTCCTGTAGGCTGTTTGCCATGGAGCCGATGAGAACGATGCGATCGCGCATGAGTTCTGGCGAGACCGTTCCATCCAACACATCTGTCACCGAGACGGTCGGAAATACCTGCTCGGCGGCTCGGTAGTTTGTTATCAACTGATAGCCGCCATTATCAACGCCAACGTAGCTGCCGTCGTTGCGATCTAAGATTTGAAAGACAGCGTCTCCAAGCTGCATATAGTCAGGGTTGACCGCGATCGCAGAACGGGGACGAATGCCTTCCTCTTCTAGATAAAGCTGGGCAAGCTGGAGCGAAAAACTGGTGTGGGTTTCTCCCTCAGCAGTCCAAAACAAGAGCGATCGCCTCACTCGTCCATCGACATCGACCAGGACGTTGTTGAAGCCGACTTGTCCAAGCTCGTCTAGCACTTCAGGCGGTTGAATGCCCACACTGTAGGCGTCGGACAGTTTTTCGATGCCGACCAAATTCGGCATTTCAGTATACAAACTGGTTAAGGTATCTGCTCCTGGCTCAACGGGTAGGTCTCGATAGATGTCGAGTCCAATCGCTCGGGGATCGTAAGACTGAATGCGGCTGAGCAAATCAGCCATGTCCTCGTCGCTAATAGGCCAGGTTCCTATATTGCTAATATCTCTGTCGTCGATTCCAACAATAACAATGCGCTCATCAGAATCTTCTGTAGGACGCCACCGAAACATCTGGTCAAATGCGGCTAGCTCAAGGGTTTGAAACATACCCAAAAGCCGAAGAGAGATGACGGCGACAGCAGATCCTGAGGCAGTCAGCCATACTCTTCGATTGCCCTGCAACCAAGGTTCTATTCGCTCTGAAAGCCTCGCCCAAATCATAGCGGCCTGATGAATGGTAATGCTGGTTTCAGAATTCCCCTCTGAGAAGGTAGAAGTGACGCGTGGCCTTATTCATTTTGACCTTTCCTTTACAACGGGGCGATCGCCACTTCTGTATCAACACGGGTAAACGTCCAGCAAAATTGTTTCTGTGTCTTCTTTTCAAGCTTACTGAAATCGCTCAAGTTAGAGGAGCGATCGCTGCCGTATTTGTTCAAAAAATATTCGGTAAAAACCGTGTTGCAGATTAATGTTTTTGTGGAACTGCGTCAGTCCTCATTTTAGATTCAGCGTTTGCTCAGATTTGTCTTCTAACATATAGACTGCATCGATCCTGTCTGATGAATCTCGGTTCTCCATGCTTACTCTCAAAAATTTGACCAAGCGCTTTCAATCGATTCCGGCGGTACAAGACCTGTGGCTAGAGATCGAGCGTGGCGAAATTTTGTCGCTGTTGGGGCCGTCAGGATGCGGGAAATCGACAACCCTTCAGATGGTAGCAGGGGTTCTGCGTCCGACGACTGGCGCGATTGAACTAGACAACGTCATTCTCAACAACATTCCCCCAGAGAAACGAGATATCGCCTTAGTGCTTCAGCGGGGGCTGCTGTTTCCTCACTTAACTGTGGGCGAAAATGTGGCGTTTGGCCTCAAAATGCGGGGTATAAATCGAGCGGAACGGGAAGAACGGGCGATCGCCATTCTTCAGCAGGTTCACTTGCACGGCTTTGAGCAACGGAAGCCGTCGGAGCTATCGGGAGGGCAGGCTCAGCGGGTAGCCTTGGCGCGATCGCTGATCATTCAGCCGAAACTCTTACTACTAGATGAACCGCTATCGGCTCTTGATGCCAATTTACGGGAAGAAATGCAAGATCTCATCTTGCAGCTTCAGCGTCAAACGGGAGTCACGCTGCTCATCGTCACCCACGACCAGTCAGAGGCGGTGGTCATGTCTCATCGCATTGCCCTGATGTTTGACGGAAGGCTGCATCAGGTGGCGACTCCAGAAACGCTATATCGTCAACCTGCTAGTGAGGCGATCGCCCGCTTTATGGGCGGGGTGAACTTTCTAGCCGCGACGGCTCACGGATACCGCTGGACATTGCCCAATGGTCAGGTGCTTACGAGCGGGTCGCCGCAAACGGGATCGCTCACCCTGACCATTCGCCCTGAGCAAATCCAGATTTTGACGGAACCCGTCTGCGGTAGCAATATTTTGGCAGCAACCGTTCTGGCAAACCGATTTACTGGAACTCAGCGACGCTTAACTGTAGAACTTGATTCTGAATTATCTTTGCAAGCTTGGACAAGTCCTGCCTACGATTTTGCGGTGGGTGAGTCGATTTGGATTCATCTGCCCCCGGACTCTCTCTGGGGATTTCCTCAACAGGGGCGGCCGACGAGGGCGATCGCAGATGTCCCTATTCGGGTTTAATGTCGCCCATTTCCTCGGTCAAATCACTACGTTGCTTCCTGTTTCATTCCTATAAAAGGAGCTTTCCGAATCGGCTTGCATTGTCATTTTAAATTCGATTTTTGCTTTAATGTTTAACTCTGTTTCAAAAGGTTGGTCTGATGACTCGAAACGCGCCTCTCTTCTTGCCTCGTCGTCGGTTTCTTCTACTGTCGGCGGGTGCCTGTCTTGCAGCTCTGGCGACGAACTGTGCTTCTAGCTCCGATTCATCAGGCTCGACAGAAAACTCTGACTTTGACCCCAAAACCGCAACCTGGGATGAAATCCTCAGTGCGGCTGAAGGAACGACGGTGAGCTGGGCGATGTGGGGCGGTAGCGACAATGTCAACGCGTATGCCGATGAGTGGATTGCGGAGCAACTATCGAACGAATATGGCATCACACTTAATCGGATTCCGTTGACGGATACGGTGGAGGCAGTCAACAAGGTAGTCGGAGAAGTGCAGGCTGGACAAACCTCTGGAGGCAGCATCGATCTCATTTGGATCAACGGCGAAAATTTTCGCACCCTGAAGCAGGGCGACTTACTCTATGGCCCCTTTACCGACAAGCTGCCTGCGATGGAGTATTACGATCTCGATAATCCTTCTGTGATCAGCGACTTTGGCCTCCCCATCGACGGTTACGAAGCGCCCTATACCGGAGCGTATTACATCGTGGCGAAGGACAGCGCCAAGGTTGAAGCAACGCCTCAGACCTTTGACGATTTACTAGCTTGGGCAAAAGAAAATCCCGGACGCTTTACCTACGTTGCTCCACCTCAGTTTGATGGCAGCCGCTTTTTGTTGACGGCGTTGTATGGGTTGACAGGTGGCTATGAGCAATATGCGGGCGCAGAATTTGATGAGGAGTTGTGGAACCAAAATTCGCCCGTTGTTTTTGACTATTTGAAAGAACTAGAACCCTATCTCTGGCGCGAGGGAAGCACTTATCCACCGACCCAAACTCGACTGCATGAGCTGTATTCCAATGGAGAAATTTGGATGATGCCTGCCTTCATTGCGCGGATTGCAGAGGGCATTGCGACGGGGCAGTTTCCGGAGACGACAGAGGCATTTGCCATGGATGGAATTTCGTTGAATGATCCATCGTTTACTGCGATTCCAACGAATGCGGGTAATCCGGCTGGGGCGATGGTTCTTGCAAATCTGCTCTCTAGTCCAGCAGGACAGCTCCAGAAATTCAAGCCAGATGTATGGGGCGATCCGCCGCTATTGAGTATCGACAAGCTTCCTGATGATATGAAGCAAGCCTTCGAGCAGGTGGAACAAGACTACGGCGTTCCTTTGAAGGATTTGACGGCGAGCACAGTTCCTGTGGTCAATGCAGAATATACCACTCGGCTAGAAGACGCCTGGGAGCAGGAAATTCCTAGATCATATTTCACAGCGAAGGGGCGAATGGCCATTCGCCCCAACCACGCACCCAGAAGGGATAAATGGCCATTCGCCCCAACCACGTACGTAGAAGGGATAAATGGCCATTTACCCCAACCAACCACGAGGACTTATGGTTTCTAAGAACAAGGTATTTAAGGAACGAACGTCGCGCGATCGCGGCGTTATCGAAAACAGCCGAATTATGGAGATGCATCTCTATCCCGGCAACCAGTGCAACCGAGACTGTGACTTCTGCACCGTCTTTGGTACACCGAAGGGCTGGTATCAGGAATATACTCCGGAACATCTTGATGCGGTGCTCAATACGGTGATGGTTAATAGCTTGGGAACCATCAAGTTTTACGGCGGCGAACCAACGCTAAACACTGAGAATGTGATCTGGGCGATCGCCTATTTGCGTGAGCAGGGATTTGAAGGGGCCATCGTGATTTACTCCAACGGCATTCAGGCGCAGCAATTGCTAGACATCCTCCATGCCGATCCGCTGGGCAAAACCACAGCTTCGCTCAACTACTCCATTGCCACCGGAGATGGCGCGCCTCAGATGCCTCAGAAATCCTTGAAGCTGCTGGAGCAACATGAGCTTGAGAATCCAGGGGCGATCGCCATCGGCCATCCTGACATTGTGGATTCGGGGCGCGGCGTCGATCCGTTTACGGGAGAAGAAACCCGTCCGAAAAATAATCCCAAATGTCCCCACTGCTATCCCGTCTTGAAAAGCGATGGAACTTTCCACGCATGTCCCTTTGCGGTGGAAAGCGATGCCCCCCATTTTCAGCTCGGCACCACTCAAACCAATCCTGAAACCGTGGCCGAAAACTTCCGAGAGTTTTTCCACTGGCTCGACACCGTTCATGAGCCTTACGCCGCTGCCAACGATCTTGCAGCCTGCACGGTCTGCGGGAATCATCTAGATGAACTGCCAACACCTGAGTACAAAGAATAGTCACAGGACTCCTCGTATTTGGATATTGCCAACTGGCGAATGATTTTTGGGAGGGGCATGGCACTGCCATGCCCGTACAGCGGGCAATTGATAGGTTGGTAGGCTCTATATCATTCATCAATTTCGCAACGCCCGTATTTGGATGTATGGCTGTAACCATCAAGGTTAAGACGGAACATCGCCATTGCGGAGAGGTCAACGGAGACAAGCCATTCATCCGCAGATGTCGCAGATATCACAGATAAAGATTCGGCGTATTTTGTGAATCAATGACCTGTACTTGGCTCAAGCATCTGCGCTCATCTGCGTCATCTGCGGATACTACTCTGTTATTGTGCGTACGGATAGGATGAAGTCTTCTACGTGGGAAACACTATTATCCCTGAACCAGCCAAGCAATGAGAAGGACTAGAACTAACCCGACTGCAACCCACATCAGAAACTGGGTCAAACTAGCCCGCGAGCGAAAGATTGACGAACGGCGCGTGCGCCAAGTTGAGCTGGAGTCTTGACTATGCGACAGTGGTTCATCCTCATCTTTAAGTCGAGGAGATCTTGACAGCGATTGAGCAGGGATAATCTGTCCAAGATTGTAAATTCTCTGCTGGCAGTTCTCGGCATCGGAAGAGAGTCCTAGCTCTTGATAAATCTTCTGCGCGTTTTGATATGCATTGCGAGCCTCAAACTTTTGATCCAGTTTGGCTAGTGCTCTGCCTAGATTGAGGCTACTCAAAGCCTCACTGTTGCGATCGCCAATTTGCCGAAAGATATCGAGGGCTTGCTGACAAAGCTCAATCGACTGGCTGTATTGCCCTAATGACCAATAAGCAGTGCCTATACCGTTTAGAGCATAAGCCTCGCGGTAGCGATCGCCAATTTGCTGGCAGATATCGAGGGCTTGTTGAAAAAGCTCAATCGACTGGCTGTATTGCCCTAAGAACCGATAAGCATTGCCCAGATTATTTAGAGCAGTAGCCTCGCCTTGGCGATCGCCAATTTGCTGGCAGATATCGAGGACTTGTTGATAAAGCTCCATCGACTGGCTGTCTTGTCCCAATGAAGAATAAGCACTGCCTAGACTGTTTAGAGCAGTAGCCTCGCCTTGGCGATCGCCAATTTGCCGCCAGATATCGAGGACTTGTTGATAAAGCTCCATCGACTGGC
>JGI12210J13797_10214077_pt1 | contig 13580 bp, 5 predicted proteins | sample ElkSlonscriptome_3_FD_13797 | JGI IMG/M metagenome (IMG submission 13797)
AGATGGTTCATGGGGACCCGGATGGAACGGAAAAAATCCGGTGGCAATTGCGAATGTAGGAGGTATTGATGATGATCAATGGAATTATTTCCGCGGGATATTGAAGGCCAATTATCGACCAGTTGAAGGTCTGGAGCTTTCAGTGATGTATTCTCCTGAATATGATGACAGTTGGAGCCATGACTTTAACCGCCAGTACAATGTATTTAACTTCCAGACAAAAGACCTTGAATATACCTGGCCGGAAAGAAATTCACTAACGCAAAGCAACAATCGAAGTTTTACTAACAATCTCAATGGAATAGCCAGTTATGAGAAAAACTTTGGATCTCACTATTTCAAAGGATTGGCAGGTTATGAATTAATTACCTTCCGCAATGATTGGTTTAATGCATTCCGTGACAATTTCCCACTCCAGGATTACGATCAATTGAATGCCGGCGCTCAGGATAATATGCAGAACAACGGATCGGCTAGTGAATGGAGCTTACAATCTTACTTTGCCAGAATAAATTATGATTTTGCCGGAAGATATCTTCTGGAAGCAAATATTCGTCGCGATGGATCCTCCCGTTTTGCTCAAGGAAATAAATATGGAGTATTTCCCTCATTTTCAGCAGGTTGGAGAATTTCAGAGGAACCATTTTTTGATGGAGTAAATCTGATTGACGAATTGAAACTGAGGGCATCATGGGGACAATTAGGTAACCAGAATATAGGTACTTATCCATTCGCATCTACAATTTCATTGGGAGTAGATTACTTATTTGGAGGATCTCCTGCCAGTGGCGCAGCTCAGACTGACCTGGCCAACAAGGACATATCCTGGGAAACTACTGAAACCAGTAATTTCGCCCTTGACCTGGTAATGCTAGAGAGCCGTTTAAATTTCTCATTCGAATATTTTATTCGAAATACCTATGATATCCTGCTAAGACTTCCAATCCCCACTACCATTGGTTTAAATGCACCCTTCCAGAATGCAGGTGAAGTGCAAAACCGTGGCTGGGACCTTGCCTTCGGTTGGCAGGATGAGCTTGGCGATTTCAATTATGGAATCAATTTCAATATTTCTGACGTGAAAAATGAGGTAACAGACCTTGCTGGTGCCGGTCCATTTATCGGAGGTTCAAGCATCATCCGCGAAGGTGACCCTATGAATGCCCTTTATGGTTATCAAACGATCGGATTTTTCAATGATCAGGCGGAAGTAGATGCAGCACCGGTACAATTTGGCGCTTTGGCACCCGGCGACATTAAGTATGCCAATATTCCTAGTGTAGATACCAATAATGATGGTGTTCCTGATCAGGTTGACGATATTGTAAATGCAGAGGACCGGGTGGTGATCGGAGACCCATTTCCAAGAATGACATTTGGGGGAAATCTCACTGCCGGATATAAAGGCTTTGATGTTTCAGTTTTTCTCCAGGGAGTGGGTAACCGCGACGTCTACCTTCAAGGGGATGTAGCCAGGGCTTTCGATAATGCCGGGAAAATTCAGGAATGGCATTTGGATTACTGGTCAGAAGACAATCTGGATGCTTCTTATCCCCGCCTGGTTTCTACCACTAATCACAATAATTATGCTGTTTCAGATTTCTGGGTATGGAGTGCTTCTTACCTCAGGCTTAGAAATTTAACCTTTGGATATACTTTTCCAGATGTAATGATGGAAAACATTTTTGTCAACAACCTGCGCCTTTATTTCTCTGGCCAGAACCTGTTTACAATCGATAATTTACCAGAAGGCTGGGACCCGGAAATTCCTAATGGAACTGCAGGAGCAATTTATCCAATCACTTCAATATATACTTTAGGTGTTGACGTAACCTTTTAAATGAAATCAATCATGAAATATATAAATAAAATCACTTTTCTAATCGCTCTGTTCTTCCTGGCAACTGCCTGTGAAGACGCGCTCGACCGGGTGCCTTTGGATGCGCCTTCAGATGAAACCTTTTTCTCCAATGAATCAGAATTAATACTGGCTTTGAATGGTGCTTATCGCAGCCTTTACTGGAGAACTGGCGGCGTGCCTTTCCCGATGGCTCTAGATAATGCTACCGATCTAGGATTTTTACGGAGTAATTTCGGTAGCATGCAAACCTACTCCAGAGGTGCACATAGCTCCCAGGATGGTGGATTTGCCGATACCTGGGAAAATATGTACACCGGGATTTCAAGAGTTAATAATTTGTTGAATAACATGGATCGGGCCGAAGGTGAAGTTTCTGAGGAAGCTTCCAATCGAATTACTGCCGAAGCCTATTTCCTGCGTAGCTTTTTCTATTTCTGGTTGACCGAGCTTTACGGCGATGTTCCATATGTGACTGAACTTCCGGCTACTATTGCTGAAGCTGAAGTGCCGCGTACACCAAAAAGCGAAGTCGTTTCAAATATCCTCAACGATCTTGATTATGCTATTCAACATTTACCTGATTCCTGGGGAGGTTCCGATGAAGGCAGAGCAACCAAAGGAGCAGCATTGACCTTGAAATCCCGCATCGCCTTGATGAATGAAATGTGGGATACTGCGGCTGAAGCGGCTAATCAGGTGATGGAAGTGGATATGTATAGCCTCTATCCTGATTATGAAGCATTATTTACTTACGAAGGAGAACGTTCTGCGGAAGTAATTTTTGATATGCCATTCCTGGTAGGATTTATCGATACAACGATTCCACGTGAACAAGGACCAAGAAATACCAGTAGCTGGAGTCGTTTTGTACCTTCTCAGTTCATACTTGATTCTTACGAAGCAGTAGATGGTTTGCCAATCGATGAATCACCTCTGTATGACCCGGCCCATCCTTTCGAAAATCGTGATCCGCGGTTGGATGCATCGATCATCCGGCCTCAGACTCTATTTGCTACCTACGTTTTTGAAACTCACCCGGATAGTGTCGAAACCTGGCAGATCGTAGATGGAGATGCAAAAAGAGTGGCTAATCAGGATGTACTGAATCCATTTGCTACATTTACGGGGTATTTGTGGAAAAAATATACCAGCCCCTCCGATCTCCCCCAAAACCGGAGTAACTCCCAGCTGAATTTCATCNTAATGAGATATGCAGAGGTCTTATTGAATTATGCAGAAGCTAAAATAGAAGCCAATGAGATCGATCAAAGTGTGTTGGATGCGATCAATAATGTTCGGGCTCGTGCCTACGGTGTTAATCTTGAAGACACTGACCAATATCCTGAAATCACCGCCACTGACCAGGATGAACTTAGGCAAATCATACGTAGGGAAAGAAAAATTGAATTGGCTGATGAAGGTTTCCGTATGCTCGATATCCATCGCTGGAAAATAGCTGAGCATGTGATGCCAGGTACTTTGGTGGGTCGTCCCAAAGGTGCTTTCATTCTGATGGACAATGTACCGGAGATCAACGAATTTGGCCATCCGGAATATGGTGCTGCCCAGGATCTCTATCGCAGTGTAGACCAGCGAATCTTCGATCCCAGTAAAGATTACCTGTGGCCGATTCCACAGAAGGACCTGGATGTTAATGAGCAACTGACTCAGAATCCAGGTTACTAAGACTTATCTTAATTTAAAGAGTTTCCCGGTAAGTGATTCCGGGCAACTCTTTCTTTTGACTATTGACGCATATTAGGTCTAATTTTTAAAATCGATGCTAAAAAATTTACCTTATCTGGGCTTATACTTCCTGTTTCCATTATTTTTTGCTTGTGATTCACCGGCTCCGGTTCAAAATGCCCAACCAAATATCCTCTGGATCATCGCTGAGGACCTTTCCCAGGACCTTGGTTGCTATGGCAATGACCTGGTCAATACACCGATACTCGACAGCCTGGCAGGACAGGGAATAAAATTTACCAATGTTTTTACTACTTCTCCGGTATGTGCACCCAGCAGAACTGCACTGGCTACTGGAATTTATCAAACTTCATTGGGAGCCTATCACATGCGCTACCCGGACAGTTTAAAACCAGCTTTACCCGCCAATATTCAGACTATCCCTCAATTACTACAGGAAAATAATTATGTCACCGCAAACATTAAAGACGGTCCAGGCAAAGGAAAACTGGATTGGTTGTTCCATTTTGAGGAAAACGAACATTTTGATTACCAGCACTGGAGCGAACTGAAAAATCAATCCCAACCTTTTTTTGCCCAGGTATCGGTAAGCCATACCCATCGGGCTTTTCCGGAATATGATCCGGAGGCTTTTCCACTGGAGCAAATCAAAATTCCTCCATATTATCCAGATCATAAAACTACCCGTAAGGATTTTGCCGGCTATTATCAGAGTATTGAAGCACTGGACCAGGATGTAAAAATGATCCTTGACAGCCTCCGGCATCATGAATTGGCGGAAAATACCATCATTTTCTTCTTTTCCGACCATGGCCGGCCAATGACCCGCGCCAAAATGTTTCTCTATGATTCCGGACTGGAAGTTCCATGCATCATTTCTTTCCCGAAAGGAAGTGAACTCTTTGCCGATTATCAAAAGGGAACAGAAGACACTCGTTTACTAAGTGCGATTGACTTATCAGCTACTACTTTAGCCCTGGCAGGCATCCCCCCCCCCGACTATGTACAGGGTAAAAACTTGCTGCCTTTGGAAGCAGAAACCCGATCTTCGATTTTTGCCTCCACCAATCGTATCGGGGAGAGCAATCTTAAAAGCAGGGCCGTCAGAACCAAAGACTTTAAATACATACGGAATTACAACAGGGAGCTTTCGGTGATTGAAGCCGCTACTGCTTACCGCCAGGCCATGCACCCGATTCACCAATTAATGGTAATCCAGGAACAGAAAAATGCCCTAACTGAAGCCCAGAAGCAACTATTTATGGAGCCGCCGGCAGAAGAATTATACAATTTAGAGCAAGATCCTTATGAAATTAATAACCTGGCCACAGAACCGGACTACCAGTCCCAATTACAAAAAATGCGAAATCTTTTAGATGAAAAGTTAGCAACCATCAATGATAAGGGATTAAACGAGGATCCCCAGGAAATAGTGGATGCTTTCGACGCTTATGGAGTTCAATCTGCGGAGCGTTATTTGGAGAGAGAAAATGTATTATATAAATCAGTTCTGGAGGATGTTGAAGAGAATGAAAATTTGTAAAGTCAGAAACCATGGATATACAAAATTCCGGAACCTGCTATTGATTATCGGGATTGGAATATTTTTGAGTTGTCAGCCAGAATCCAATGAATCTCCTCCACCCAACATTGTAGTCATTCTGGCCGATGATATGGGGTATTCTGATTTAGGGTGTACCGGTGCGGAAATCAATACCCCTAACCTGGATAACCTGGCAGATAATGGCCTCCTTTTTACACACATGTACAATACATCCCGTTGTTGTCCTTCCCGGGCCAGCCTCCTCACCGGATTGTACCAGCACCGGGCAGGCATTGGGGCTATGGTGCAAAATTTAGGCATGCCCGCCTACCAGGGCTACCTGGATGAAAATAGTGTTACCATTGCCGAAGTACTGCAGCAGAAAGGTTACCGCACCATTATGGCCGGGAAATGGCATGTTGGCGATGAACGTCAGCATTGGCCGGATCGTCGTGGTTTCGATCAGTTTTATGGCATTCCAAAAGGAGGTGGACTTTATTTTTATCCTTCTGATTTTCTTGACAGGCCGATATATAAGAATGGCGAGAGAGTTTTTCCTGATTCTACCACCTTTTACAGCACCGATAATTTTACTGATGAATCCATTGGTATCGTAGAGGAAGCCGTGAAGCAACAACAACCATTTTTTCTCTACCTGGCTTACATTGCGCCTCACTACCCATTGCAAGCCTGGCCAGAGGACATAAAAAAATACGAAGGAAAGTATGATGCGGGATATGATGCCATCCGGCGGCAAAGATTTGAAAAACAAAAAGAACTGGGACTGGTCCCGCCTGATCTTAAAATCTCACCCGCTGATTATCCGGATTGGTCATTGGTTGAAAATAAGGAAGAGGAGGTCCGTAAAATGCAAGTTTATGCCGCCCAGGTAGACCGTATGGATCAAAACATCGGAAAGTTGGTCAGGGCTCTGGAAGCTATGGAAGCGTTGGATAACACAATCATCATGTTTTTATCTGACAATGGCGCTTGTGCACAGGAAGAAAACTGGGCACCGGGGGCAAAAATTGGCACTAATGAATCTTTTGTTTCCTACGGGAAAAACTGGGCCAACGTCAGCAACACCCCTTTCCGGCAATATAAAGCCCAGGAGCATGAAGGTGGAATAGCCACTCCTTTGATCGTACATTGGCCCCGGGGCTTGAAGAATACTGGGAAATACATCAATGAACCGGTACATATCAATGACATCATGCCTACTTGCCTTGAACTGGCCGACGCTGAATATCCCGACCGTTTCCAGGACCGGATAATAAAACCGCTGGATGGAAAATCATTCGCTTCCTTCTTCAGGCAGGACCCTGATAACCTGCATGACGAATTATATTGGGAGCACCTGGGTAATAAAGCCGTCAGAAAAGGAGAATGGAAGTTGGTGAAATTGAAAAATCAACCCTGGGAATTATATAATTTAGAAAACGACCCATTAGAGTTGAAAAATATGGTCCGGCAAAAAATAGACTTAAAAGATAGCCTTGCCAATGAATGGCAACAATGGGCAAATTATGCCGGGGTAGAACCCTGGCCAATTGAAAAGAATTCAAATTAAGATATGAGAGCAATCAGGGAAATAAATAGATACAGTTTTATCAGCTATTTGGTAGCAACTATCTGGCTGATTCAATCCTGCCAGCAGTCAGATGACACAGGATTAATTGAAACAGAAAAGGGTTTTCAGATTAGTACCGAAAACTACCAGTTGATTATTCAAAATGAAGGGTTTTGTTACCAGTTTCAGCAACCTGATGGAGAAATAATTGCTGCGGCCCATCCTGAATCAGGTATTCTCATAGGCAATGAAAATAACCTGGAACCGCTGCAGGAGGCGACATTGATCCTGGATGCAGAAGACCATTATGTTTTTGGTGCCAGAACCCAGGCTGGCAATGAAGTGACAGTAGAAATCTGGTCTTACCCCCATGCTGTAAAAATGAAGGTGCATCCGGAAGATGAAGGCGAATACGCAATTATGGCCCGCACGGCTGGTCTATCCCCCGCCTATGGAATGGGTGACCATGCTGCCTTTGGGGAAGGCTCATGGAACCTGGTACTCGATGATTTCGTCCGGGATCCCTGGAATGGTGAGCGATATGGGGATGTAGGATCCGGCGATTACCGGATGATCAGCAATTTTGTTATTTTTCCTCAACATGGTTTTGCCGAAGTCAATATTGAACCCGGATATAAGGTGTTGAAATTTACCGGGGAAGAAAACCTGCAAGGCTCCCGCGAGGTACGGGAAATGCCGGCCATGTATTACTTTGTCGGTAATCCCAAAGAAATCTACCAGGCTTTTCTGGAAACTCGAAACCAGGAAGGTTACCCGGTGTTCAAACCCAAGCATGAATGGTTTGGCGTTGGATGGGAAGCATTCGGCGCCCTGGCCTGGAATACCAACCAGGAAACAGTAACCGAAAATGTTGATCGTTATCTGGCCGAAGGTTACCCCTTGGAGTGGATGGTAGTTGGCTCCGGGTTCTGGCCCAGTGGTGTGGGTGAATTTGATGAACATGGCACTCCCTACACCTCGGAATCCGAATCGGAAGCGATCAAAAAGTTGCAGGCTACCACCAGTTTTGGCATGTGGGATCAGCAAAAATATCCCAATCCGAATGGCCTGATCAATCATTTTCACAACCAGGGCTTGATTTTTACCATCGGCTTGAGGATTGGATTCATTCCCGGCGGACCATTTACAGATGAAGGGCTGGAAAATGGATATTTCATCACCGGTCCGGAAGGAGAAGCTGAGTTAATGGATGTTGGTTTTCCCCGCCAGCCGGTCTATCTGCTCGATTCGGAAAACAAACAGGCGGTGGAATGGTATGTCGACCTCAGTCATAAATGGACGGAATATGGCATTGATGGTTTCAAAGAGGATCTTTTCGGCTGGCCCGCCTCGCTTCCGGATGACCTGATCGACCCGGTCAATCGGCTGATGATGGAACAGGGAATTTACATCATGGGGCGCAACAATTATTTAGGTTCCGCCTGTGACATCCATCGCTTCAACGATTTCAACTACAACCAAAACCAGGACCGCGGACCGATCAACGGACTGGCTTATGCATTTTCCGGGTTTCCTTATGTATATCCGGATATTGTTGGTGGTACTGGTCTTGCTACCGGCCGTTTTGGTGAAGAGCAAAGGGATCAGTTGAAAGTTTACCTGATGCGTTACGCCATCTACGCTGCTGTGAATCCTTCGATGTCTTTCGGATATGGACCCTGGAATTTTGATACTGAAGCCAACCAGGTTTGTTTGAATGCAGCTAATTTGCACGATCGGTTGAAGCCTTATATCTACAGTAATGCCGTCAAAGCTTATGAAACCGGCTTCCCATATTCCATGATTCCTTTACCCCTGGCTTATCCTCAGGATGAAAATGTGTATGGCCTGGCCGATACTGTCCGCAGAAGTTATCAATGGCTGATTGGCGAATCTATGCTGGCCACGCCTTTATTTGGCGATGATTATTACACTGCCAATTCCCGGGATGTGTACCTGCCGGAAGGCAAATGGATCGATTACGATACCGGTGAGGAGTACCAGGGTCCCACTACCCTGGAAAATTTTCAGCTTCCGGTCGACAAAACCCCACTTTTTGTAGGAGGTGAAGGTATCATTGTAGAAAAGAAAGATGATAAACTGATGGCCCGTATTTATCCGGTCAAAGAACAGGCTGAATTGGAATTTACCGATATCGATGGCGACACCAGGAGTCAGATTAAGGTGGCCAATCCAAATTGGGACAATTTAGTAGTTTCTGACCAGGAAAGCGGCAATGAAATACCAGTGCAAAAAGTGCAATATGCTTATGAATTTGAAATCATTCCCGGACAAAATTATTTGGTAAAATGAAAATAGCTGATTTTTTTAAAAATACATTGGGTAACATATTTTCCGTAAACCACACCCATCGCCACAGAAGCGCCACTCCTTTGAGGAGCGGTACTCCTCGCCCCCCCAAATCCACACAATCACTACAGTCTATCGCTACTACCAAACTATGTTTGAAAGACAGTTCGCCAATTCATCATTTCACCAAATCACCAAATAAACGAATAAACGACACTAAAAGCGCTAAAAAGACCGTCACCCTGATTCCCACCCTCGGCCCCAGCGCTGGAGAGAAGGGTCCGGTGCGGCCAGTAGAAAGCAGTACATGGTTACCCATTCATTTCAAAGACATACTACACTTTTTCTCCATCTACTTCACTCCTGCCCATCACCCAACCACCCAATCCTCCATGAATGGAATTCTTCGCTCTTTAGATCCCATTTTTCATTTTAACATTTTAACTTTTTTCATTTCTCCCGCAGTACTATCATACCCAAAAAGCCCTTTCTACCAAATCCTCCTCCTGCCCTTACTGTTGCTTTCCACCACCACCCAGGCTTCCATCAAATACACCGGCAACCAGTACCAGCATACCCTTGAAGGCACCTGGCAATTCACTACCGATTTGTACAACCAGGGCACCGATCTCGGCTGGCATCTGCCTGACTACCAACCTGTTGGATGGGATAGCCTGGAAGTGCCCGGCAACTGGGACCTGGAAAATGAATACGCCGATTACGTAGGTAAAGGATGGTACCGCCGCACTTTTGAAGCCCCGGCTGATTGGCAGCAAAAAAATGTACGCATCATCTTTGAAGCGGTCTACAACGACGCCCAGGTATGGATCAACGGCATCAAAATAGGGGAACATCACGTAGGTTTTCTGCCCTTCTGGTTCGATATCAATGAAGTATTAAATTTTGGCGGCGAAAATACCATTGTAGTGGTGGCCGACAATACTTTCAAGCGCGGAGCCTTGTGGAACTGGGGCGGTATCCGGCGCCCGGTCTGGCTGGAAGTGACGCCCAAAACCCGGCTTGAATACCAGCACATCACACCCCGGCCGGATCTTGAAAAAGGTACCGCCGATATCGTGGTTGCTTTTGAAATCAATAATAGCAATGATGAACCTGTGGAAGCAGGGTACCAACTCAGCATTTTCTATGATAACGAACTGGTCCATCGCTCACCATCCCGTAACAGAGATTCTATGCTGGATATGCCCGCTGCAAGCTCAAAAAAGCATACCTATCAGTTCACTTTGCCCAAATCCAAAACCCATCTCTGGCATTTCAATCACCCCCATCTTTACCGGGCCGAGCTTACCCTGTACGAAAATGGCCAGGTGATCCATCAGCTCAATGACCAGTTTGGGATCAGAAAAGTGGAGGTAGCCGGAGAAAACTTCAAGCTGAATGGTGAAGTGGTACGCACTGTCGGCTTCAACCTTGTCCCTGACGATCGCACCAATGGCAGCACCCTGCCCCTCTGGCGCATCAAACAGGATGTGGATATGATGAAAGAACTGGGTGCGAATATGGCCCGGGTAGCCCACACGCCCTTACCGGAAGCTTTTCTCGATTACCTCGACCAGAAAGGGATCATGACCTTTGAGGAAGTGTCACTCTGGGGCAAAGATGAAATGGTGGATCCGGAGCACCCCCTGCCAAAATACTGGCTGGAAAAAATGGTCTACGTGAAATACAACCATCCCAGCATCATCGGCTGGTCGATCGGTAATGAAATAGGTTATATCGCCGCTAATCCCAAAGTAATGGAATATGTCAAAGGGGCTACTGAGCATGCCCGTACGCTCGATCCCACCCGTCTGGCAGTTTATGTCACCCACAGTGCCCAGCGGCAAGAGATCGACCCGGTACAATACTCCGACCTGATCATGTACAATGCATACGGGGGCTGGGGCGAAAATGTGGCCCGCATCAATGAATATCATCCCGGCAAACCAATTTTTATGAGCGAATACGGAAATCACCTCAATGATATCAATCCCAACCAGGCGGAAATTCCGGCCAAAATGATGCTCGACCAGTTCCGGGGCAAGCCGTACATGACCGGTGCCTCCCTTTGGACCTTCAACGATTACCGCAGTTTCTGGCAATCGCGGCCTACCTGGACCACGCCACCGTCCCAAAATCGCACCTGGGGCGTGGTGAACGTTTACCGGCAGAAGAAAAGAGCTTATTTTGATTACAAAAGGGAGCATAGTCCGGTGGTAGATTTCCGTGTAACTCCCGAAGAACGAAAAGCAGTCATCAATTTCAGTCTCCGGGGAAAATATGACCTTCCTGCCTACCCGATGGAAGGCTACCGCATCGTCTGGCAGGTCTTTGATCAGGAACAGCAGGTCTTGCAGGGAGGAATCGCTGCACTGCCGAGAATGGAACCAGGAGATCCTGAATTATCGGAAACGATTGAATGGAGCCAGAATAGTACCGTTTTTGGTCTTAAAGTGGATATTCTCGATCCGCAAGCTTATTCGGTTCGCGACACCACCATCTATTTTCAGCCTCCTGCTACCCCCGAAATCCTGAAGATCCATACCGCTACCAATGTGGCCAGGGTGGTTTTTGAACCCGTGATTGGCGCTGATAGCTATAAGCTGATTTATGGTAAAAGCGACCTCGACCAGGAAACGCCGCCAACCATCAACGATTTCCTCGAAATCAGCGAACTTGACAATCTTGAATCTTACCAACTGGCAGTGGTAGCTGTCAACAACGCTGGCGAAAGCAAGCCCACCCCGGTGCAAAAAGCTCAGCTTGATGAAGATGAACTGCCCCCGGTGATCTGGAAAACCATTCCTTACCACGACAAATTTTTCATTGGCTACACGGTAGATAATACCGACTACATTTTTGAAGTGGAATACGGTACTTCTCCAGGTAACTATGATCATCATCTGGGATTGCGCAATGTTGGCGTAGTGCAGGTGCCAGGGCTGAAGTCAGGTGAAACCTATTATTACCGTTTCCGCCGCCGAAAGCAGTGGGGGTTTGCCAGTGAATGGACCCACGAAATTAAAGTGAACCTACCGGAACCCATGGATTCCTGCCCCGTAAAAATTCACGGCTCATTTCAAACCGGCACCACCGCCATGATAGCCTTTGAGCCAGTAGAAAAAGCAGTAGGTTATACCATCCGGTACCGGGAAAACGGAGCTTCGGAATGGCAGCAGCAGGAATTAAACGCGGCGGTACTGGAATATGCAGTGGTCGAAGATTTGAAGAAGAATAGGGAATATGAATTTGCAATGGAAGCGAAATTGTAAGTTGTTGTTAATGAAATACTTAGATGAATAATATAGATATAAATAAAATATTTACCGGGGATTGGACCCGGCGTTTTGTGGAAAAATTCAACCTGCTTGGATGTTTCATCCATACCAGACAAAATACCGGCTGCCTTTTAGCCCCCCATCCCTACTATAGGAGTGCCACTCCTTTGAGGAGTGGCACTCCTCGCCCCCCAATACCCACACCAAACCCCAAGCTAAAAGAAGGCCTTAAGCTTACTGGTTTGGCGGGGAATAATGGTAAGCAGCGACTCCTGCGAACTGCCTTTGCCCTAATTTTAACTTTTTTCACCATTTTACCAGCCTTCGCCAGCAAAAAATCAGCCACCAACCTCGCCCTTAACAAACCTACCAAAGCCAGCAGCGCCGAAGAACCATCGGACGCCATTACCGACGGGAACTACGCCAGCTTCTGGCAATCCGGCAGCAGCCTGGCTGACCACTGGATAGAAGTAGACTTGGGCCCAAACTATAATATCGACCGAGTCAACCTGCCCCTGGTACAAGGTTCTGATAGCCTGCTGCTGCAAATCTGGCAAAACAACAATTGGAATACCGTTGGTCATTTTCAACAAAATAACCCCCAGATTTATTTTGAACCTGCTTCCACCCATAAAATAAGGCTGAAAAGTATCGGCGGAGGCATCTTAAAAATATACGAGGTGCAGGTTTTTGAGCATGACCCACAACCGGTTTTCGTCAACCAGGCCGGTTACGATCTACACCGACCCAAATTTTTTACCGCTCCNTTAAGCCCGGATGGCACCCGCTTTACCATCAGTAAAGAAGGAGCAACAGCTGCTATATTTGAAGGATCTGTGGAAAACAATCAGGGCAAATTTACTGATTTTAAACCCCAGGATGATCCTGGCCCCTACGAAATCCATTTGCAAAATGAATCGGGAAGCATTTCAGCTCCCTTTTGGATTGCCCCAGGCCTGGTAGAAAAAGTATCTTACCAGCCCGCGATAAATTTTATGGTAGATGTCCGCTGCTGGTTCGGCGATGCCTCCAACTACAATCCCACCGACGAAAGTGCCGACTGCCCCAATTTAGGAGTGGCCTGGCGCGATAGCCATCAGTTCAGCAGGGAGATTCCTGGCCTGCTCAACCTCTATTTTGCCAATCCTGCCGCCTGGGAAACCGGTAAAATGCCGGTACAGGGACTTTACCTGGGGCTGGAAGAAGAATTACCGGATGATACGCCGGAAATCATTCGCCTGATCTATTGGGCAGTAGATATTTATCTGAAAGGAGAGGTAAACCATACCTTACTCAAAGAACAATTGGCTT
>JGI12210J13797_10994392_pt1 | contig 13576 bp, 6 predicted proteins | sample ElkSlonscriptome_3_FD_13797 | JGI IMG/M metagenome (IMG submission 13797)
GATGCACCCTTCGCTTCTCTGGCTTCGGCTTCGGCTTCGGCTTCGGCTTCTTCCGCTTCCGGATCGTCGATGACGAGGGCGTGTCCTCGCGCTTGGGCCGCTCGACGGGCACGGCCTTCCGCTTTCCTCGGAGAACCCAGGCGGGGAAGCTCTGGCCCAAGACCGATCGAAGCACCCGAGGCGCGTCTCCGAGCTCCGGAGGCAGGCAGTCGCGCACCTCGGTGAGGCCCGAGGCCTGCGCCACCACCAGCGTCTCGATCGTCACGCCCCCGAGCCCGGGCAGGGCGTGCTGTCGCGTCTGCGCCCGGCACTCGAAGGCTCCGATGAGCTCCGCGCGGAGCAGGACCGCGTAGGTGTCGGGGTGCTTCACCGACGCCTTCTTCTCGAGCTGTCGGCAGAGCATCTCGAAGCTCTTCCCGATCACGCCCTGGGTCTGCGTGTACTTTTCGCCCTCGCGGTGGGCGACCCAGAGGTTGCCGCGCACCGGGATGTCCTCGCTCCCGACCCGGGGGCTCAATGACTGGGCCACCTTCCCGTAGGCCACCTGGACGGTGCCCGAGTAGCGCGGGTTGGTGACCCAGAGCCGGCCCCGCACCGAGCCCCACGCTGGGTTCCGTCGCACCGAGACCGAGGCGAGGGCGTCGTCGGGCGGGCCGGGGATCAGCTCCTTCCAGAGCGCCTCCCGCTCGGCGCGCAGCGTGCGGGTCACCCGCTCCCACGCCGGGTTCTCCACTGGTGCGCCATGGACCCGGTCCGGCGTCAGCGTCGGGTCGTCGAGGCGCGCGACGAAGGGCCAGCCTGCCAGACAGGGCAGCTCGCCGAGCGGCGCCCGCTCCCGGTGCACGAAGAGCTGAGCGCCAGCCGGCGAAGCCGACCCATGGAGCAGGCCGACCGTGCCCTCGACGTGCTTGCTGTCGATCGACCGGCTCCCGAGCAGCATCGGCGCCATCGACGCCGGAAGCTCGAGGCTCGTCGCGTGGGGCTTCTGCAGGTTCTGCCGCAGCTCCTCGTCGAGCTTCAGCTCCGACTCCCCGTCGGCGACCGGCACCCGCGCGCCGAGCGCGCTCATCTCCTCTGCCGTGAGCCGCAGGGCGATGCGCTCTGGATCGTGCGGCACGCGGGTCCGCTCGAGGAACGAGCTCGCGGTGGTGACCCAGACCGTCCCGAACTGCTCGGCCTGCGCCCGGACCTCGGTGAGCGACAGGCGCATGCCCGCGGTGGTCTCGAAGAGCGGGAGGTCGGCCACCTCGGCGTCTTCGAGCAGCTCACTCACGAGCCAGGTGCGGCGAACGGCGGCGTCGACCCAGCGCGGCAGGGACGAGAGCGTCGGCAGGATCCGCTGGCGAAAGAGGCGTCGCACCAGCGATCGTAGATGGCTGTGCAGCGACTTCGGAACGGTCGCGCCCTCTTCGGCGAGGTCCGAGGCCTCGAGGGCGACGGCGACGGTGGGCTCGAGGTCGAGGGGGACCATCCGGAGCTGTCGGCCACCAGCGTAGACGTGAAGGCTCGCCTCCCTGCTGGGGCGCAGCCCGATCTCACCGATCATCCAGCGGCGACGACTGGACCCCGAGATCTCTTCGAGGGTCGCCTTCAGAGAGCCCGGGACCTGCCGGAGCACCGGGCGCTCCACGAGGCCCTGCTCGATGCGGCGGGTGTCCTGCAGCCGACGCATGGAGCGGCTGACGTCGTAGACGCGTTTGCCCAGCGCCAGCTGTTCCACCCATTCGCGCTGCGCCTCTCCGATCGCGAGGGCTGGGCCATCGAGGTAGTGCGGCTCTTCGCCCTCGGCCGGCCCGAGCCACTCGCCCATCGACTCGCTCACCCGCACCTGCTTGTCCGAGCTCGCCGCCTCGATGGAGGCGAACCCCCCCTGAGTCGCGGGAAAGGCCTCGGCCTGGACCAGGGCCTTCCGGGTTCGTCGAACGCTCTTCGACTGCTGAAGGAAATGCTCGTCGAGCCAGAACGCCAAGAGGCTCGCCCACGCCTGATGGTCGTTCAGCAGTCGCGGGGAGCGGGTCGCCACTTGCTCGAGCATCGCCCCGCTCGCGCGCTGGACGCGGGTCATCAGCATGTCCGCGACGCCCTCACGGAGACCCTCGAACTCGGGGGTGGCGGCATCGAGCGCGACGGCCACGACCGCGTCGATCGGCGGTCCCTCCGCCTCGAGGCGCGCGAAGGACCGGCCCTCGATGCGCACGTCGACCCGCGTCAGTGACGCACCCGCGCTCCCGATCTCGGCGACGCCTTCCAGGACGTGCTTGCCCCGAACCTCCGCGCCCGTCGGCGACGGACTGGGGATCGTGCGCTCCGCCTGTCGCCGATGGAGGGTGAGGTTCGTGCTCCGCTTGTAGTTGCGCCGCGCCTCTTCGAGCTCTCGCTCGGCGTGGCGCGCTGGCTTGCCGGTCAAGGTTGCCAGCGTCTCTGCCTGCTTTGCATCGGCGATCACCAGACCGTCCGGGACGCCCCGCAGGTGCGCCTCGTGCCGCTCCACCCAAGCGACCTCCGAGTGGCTCGCGAGCTCGTTCACCGATCGCTTGGTGCCGCCGACCGTCGGGACGAGCGCGAGCCCCCGGAGGGTCTGCCGGCGATCGTCGTCGAGCGCCGCCTCGTGGGTGGCTGCGCGTAGGATCGCCTCGTGGACGTGGCTGAGCTTGCGGATGTCGCCGCGGATACGGAGACCGCCGACCTCCTCGCCCGCCAGAGCGTCCACGATCGCCTGACAGATCGCCTGTTCGAAGCGGCCGATCCGTTCCTCGAGCTCGGACTGTAGCGCCACGCCGTCCCAGCCTGGCGTCGGGATGATTCGGTCGTCGTCCATCGCGACTCTGCAGAGCTCGAATGCGGCCTCGAAGTGCAGCTGGTCGATCCGCACGCCGCGGTGCATCCGGTGGAGCACGGAGCTGCCGTTAGGGCCGAGCCCACTCCACGCGATCGCGCCGCGGACGTCACCGAGGTCGACCGTCAACATCGGATAGTCCGGTCGCCAGATCGCCCCGCTGATCGCTCGCGCGTCCATCGGCGGGCGGCGCGACGCCAGCGATGCGTCGTATGAAAGGACCGGCTTGCGGGGGAAGCGCCGATCGAGCAGCTTCGCCGCGCTCGGATCGAAGACGATCGGTCGTCCCGCCGGCAGCGTGTCCGTGGAGGTTGCCCGAACCACGGCGTCCTCGGTCTCGAAGCGCTCCGAGAGGTCGCGCAGCGACACCCTGCGGACGTCGTCATCCTCGTGGAGCTCGAAGATCGCCGCGTCCCGGAAGGGGCCGCGCAGGCCCGTCACCACCTGCTTGGCGTTCAGGTTCAGGAAGGTCACCGCCCGGTGCACCGCAGCCCGCAGCTCGGCCATTCGGGGCCCCGGGTCCAGCGGGTCCCGGAGCTGGGCCGACGCTGGGAGCTCTCGCTCGGGCTTCTCGATCAAACCGAGCAGGAGCTCCGCTGCCCGGAGCGCGAAGACCTGCGCCGCGCCTAGCGCGTCCTCGTACGCCTTGGTGGGCTCGCAGCTCCGGTAGTCGCCGGTCGGCGTCAGGTGGTCGCACTCCACCACGGCCACATAGGGAACCGGGCTCAGGAAGCGGGCGCTCCCGATCGGCCGACCCTCGAGCAGCAGGGTGGCCGTGCCGATGCCTTCCTGACTCGGCGCGACGGACTGCGGATCGAGCAAACACACCTCGCCCCGCTGCCGTAAGTCGTGGCGCTTGAGCGGGAGCGCGCTCCGTCCCCGGCTCTCGCCCTTCCCGAAACGGACCGAGAGCCACTGACCCGGCCCGTCGGGGATGAGGGGCTCTCGCTGCTCGTGCTCGAGCCAACGGCGCTTCGAGGCCAGCGCGTGGTTGGCGTCTCGGATCTGCCGCCGTGGGTGCGGCGGGTTGTGGCCGGCGAAGAGGAAGCGCGTGGGATCGCCGGTTGGCGCCCAGAGCACCCGACCGAGCCAGGGCTCGAGATCCGGCTCCTCCGCTTCGTCGGTTCGCAGCACCGCGCCCGAGTCGAGCGCGTCGAGCCGCTTCCACTGGCCCACGGCGTTGCGCACCAGCAGCAGCTTGCGAAAGGGGCTCAGGTAGCTCGGGAGGACGTGGAGGCGCTTGCGCCAGTCGACGCCGCCACAGTAGGCACCGATCCAGGCCAGGATCGACGCTCGGATCGCCGCGGCGCGGGTCTGGTCATCGGCCTTCGTCGCCTCTTCGTAGGCTTCGACGGTCGCCGCTACGAGCTCGTCCATCCCTTGGGCGGTCGCCCGCTTCACCACGTGGTCGAGGCCGCCCTCGTCCAGGCGAACCTCCGAACGAGCGGCGTTGGTCGGCAAGCGGTCCGAGTCGTAGATCAGCGCGGCCGGGACCGTCCCGCGGACGCGGTCAGCGTCCATGAAGGGCTGGGTCATCGAGAGCGGCACGCCGAGCTCGAGCCAGTGGCAGAGGAAAGGGCGCACGTGGCCCGAGGTGGCGCGGAGCAAGACCATCCGGGCGCGTTCGCCGAGCTCCACCGACACCAGTACGTCTGTGTCGCGCTCGAGTCCATCGCCCTGGACCGAGAGCGGGACCCGGGAGCGCTCGCGGGCGTCGAGTTCGTCGAGGAGCATCAGCTCGGGTGGCACGGCGCCCGTGAGCCAACGACCCATCACCTGGGTCCCGAAGCGTCGGCGCACCTGCACCACCACGCCCCGCGTCGGCAAGCGAGGCGCCAGCGGCTGCTGCTCTTCGTGGGGCATCGGCCGGAGCGCCTGGTCGTCCTCGTCGCGCTCTCGGAGCAACGCCGGTGCGTAGCGGAAGCCGACCGCTTCGCCCTCGTCGATGCGCCACACGTCGACGAAGCGGGTCCCCTCACCGAGGGCGGTGTTGACCGCCGTCGCCAGCAGCCGCGCCCAGCGTCGCTTGGGGTCGACCGCCGGGCTGACCAACTCGTCGAGGAGAGCGCCGAGCTCGTCTTCCGGTGGCGGCTCTCCCTCCCAGCCGACCCAGACATCGTCGGCGTCGCAGTCCACGGTGATCGCCGTCGCGCCGGCACCGACCGCACCCCGCAGCGCCTCGAGGATCCAGAGCCGGCGCTCGAGGAGCTGGTACTCGCGGAGCTTCGCCACGGCGCGCCCGGCGTCTACCCGGAGCCGGCCGGTGGCGACCCTCCGCCCGGGGGCGCTCACGGCGTCACTCCAAGCACCTCGGTGAGCGCGCCTTCGGTGAGGTCGCCGTCGGCGCCTCCGTCGAGTCGGCCGTGAGCCAAGAGGACGTCGCGCGCCAAGAGCGTCGCGGCCACCTGTGGGTCCGTCTCCGCGAGACGCCGCGCCTCGCGCACGGTGAGGCTGGCCGCGTTCAGGAGGAGCCCGGGCCGACTCACCAAGCGAAAGGGATCGGAGTCGAGCTCCCCTTCGACGATCGCCTCGCCGTCCGGCGGGTCGCCGGGCAGGTAGTTCCGTCTCTCGCCGAAGCCGACCACGGTCACCAGCGCGAGCGCCGACGGTCGACGAGCCGCGGCGTCGAGCCGATCGGCCAGCGAGGCGAGGAGCGCCTCGTCGGCCGGTTTGGTCTCCACCGCCTCGAGGTGGGTGAAGTGCTCGTGGGAGTGGCGGAAGGAGAGGTCGGCGCGGTCGAGCACCGTACGCACCGCCGCCGAGACCACCGCCCAACCCTCGGCGTGGAGTCGCTTGGTGAGCGCGTCGTGCCGGTCGGCCAGGACCAGGCGCTTTCGAACGTCGCGCACCCGCACGCCACGCTTCCCGTCGCTCGGAATCAGCTGACGTAGCGTGAGGTCGCGCGGGTCGAGGGGCAGCGCGGGCATCGCCGCGATCAGCCGCGCCATCAGTCGCGCGTGGTCGGGGGTCGTGGTCTCCGCGTGCTCGGCCAGGGTCATGAGCGCTGCGGGGAGCAACTGCTTTTCGGCGACCCGCTCCACCAGCCCCAGCGCTCGGCGAAAGGCTCGGTCCCGGCGGACGTCGTCGCGGCTGAGCGTGTGCTCGAGCCGAGCGTCCTGAACGATGAAGCGGACCCCATCGAGGATCCCGCCGAAGGGCGAGCGGGTCTCGTGCAGCAGCAGCCCCTGGTTGAAGAAGCCTGCGTAGTGTCCCTTGGCGTCGTGGAGCGCGACGACCACCCGGGTTCCCCCTTCGACGTGGGTGACCTGAACCTCGGCGTCGTCGAAGCCGAGCGGGCGATCGATGCGCACCTCGGAGACCACGTCGCCCTGCCGAACCTCGCGGAAGCGGATCGGCGTCCGCGCGAAGCGGCACCAGCGCGCGAGCGCCGTCTTGCTCCGTTCGACCAGGTCGGGCACCGCGTCGTCGTCCATCGCGACGGTGAGGGAGACGGTGGTCCCCGAGCGCTTGCCGCCACCGGCTTCGAAGAGCTCGTAGCTGTGGTCCCGCTGCAGGTGGAGCACGTGGCTCTTGCCCTTGCCCTTCGAGGTGCGGACCGTCACCCGTTCCGGGTTCATCGCCAGCACGCTGACGAAGCCGACGCCGAACTTCCCGATCTTGTCTTCCTGGTCTTCCTTGCCGGATCGGAAGAGGACCAGGAGCTTCTCCTGGAGTACCTCCTGGTCCATGCCCTCGCCGCGATCGGTCACGGAGATCACCACCGGCTGGCCGGGTCCGTGCTGCACCGTCACCACCACCTCTTCGGTGTCGGCGTCGATCGCGTTCTGCACGAGCTCCCGGTAGAAGGCCAAGGGATCGGCGAACTGCTGTACGAGGTCGGCGACGATGCCGCCTTCGACCTGACCATCGTCGTCACGGGGGCCACCCGCGCGGTAGGGACCAGTGCCTCTAGCCATGCGCCGCGAGCGTATCGTGTTTCTCGGCGCCGTACCCCGGAGACCAGCCCCTTCAGAACTTTCCGGTGACCGAGAGGAACGTCATCTTGTCGTTCGTCTCGCGGAGCCTCGAGCTGAGGATCTTCACGAAGTTCCAGAGGATCTCGTAAGCCAGGTCCTTGTGCAGGAAGAGCAGGTCTTCGAGCGCTTCCTTGCTGATGACCAAGAGTCGACACCGTTCGTGCACTCGTGCGTCGGCGCTGCGGGGGAACTCGTCGATCAGCGCCATCTCGCCGAAGGCGTCGCCGGGCTTGAGGACCGCCAGCGCTTCTTCGCCCATGCCGCTGACCTCGCGCGAGATCCGGACCTGCCCTTCGAGGATCAGATAGAGCGCCGAGCCGCCCTCGCCCTCCTTGAAGATCACCCCGCCGATCCGGTGGCTCTCCTCGCTCGCGATCTCCGCGATCCGACGCAGACCCTCCGGCCGGATCCCCTCGAAGAGGTGAATTCGGGCCAGGGCCTCTTCGATGCTTTGGGGCTCGGCCACGTCGGTCATTTCGCGGCGACATTAACACCGCTCGCGCGAGGAGGGCCACAATCTAGCGCCGATTACGGGTAAGGGTATGCAAAAGAGCGTACCATGAATAGGGACGTCTTGACGGTGCCCCCGAGACCCGATTCCCTTGTCCTTGGACCCCTGACCGAGGGGTCATCGGAAACACACTCCAAGCGAGCGCTAGCGGCTCGCACGAACACCCGGGGGGACCCACATGTCACTTTTTCATCTGATGGACATCGCCGAGTCGCTGCTGCAGCTCGACCCTGTTCGCACGTATCCACAGCGGGGCGCCGAGCTCGTCGCAAAGGCCGTCCGCGCGGGCGCGTGGCGCGCGAAGCTCGATCACCACGACGACGTCGAGAGCGATCCGGCGCCGACCGGTGAGCCGACGATCACGCTGCCGCTCCGCCATGGCCGGGAGGTGATCGGCTCGCTCGACCTCTTCCACAGCGAGGACTCCCTCGACGAGGACGAGATGCGCGTGGCCCGCTGGGCCGCTCGGGTCTACTCGAGAGCGCTCTCGTACGCCGAACGACTGGCGACCGAGGGGGGCCGCTCCGCTGGTGCCAACATCGAAGAGGCGCTCCGCCGCGCCCCACTCACGCCGCGGGAGCGCGACGTAGTGGCCCTGCTGGTGAGCGGGAGCAGCACCAAGGCGATCGCGTCGACGACGGGGCTCACGGTCTCGACCGTGAACACCTACCTCAAGCGCATCTTCTCCAAGCTCGGCGTGCACTCGCGCGTGGAGCTGGTGGCTCGGGTGGCGGGGACCGACACCTCGCCGAGCCTGAACCAGCCGCGCTCCTAGCGAGCGCACGCCCAGGTCCACCGTGACCGGTCGCCGAACGAGGGGAAAAGAGGGGCCCCGAGCTCGGCGCGAACGCGGTGGACCGTGGGCTGCCCACTCCTTGACCGGGGTGGGCGCCGATGACAGAGCCGCGCGATGGCCCGCGTGAGCGATCCCGGCTCGGAGGCGAGCGACGACGGCGAAGCGCGCCGCGCCGGCCGGGGCCTCTTCGCGATCGCCAGCGCGAAGGTCTACTTCATCGTCACGGCCTACGCGATCCAGCTGGCGCTGCCCAGGATCCTGGGCTCGCCCGAGGCCTTCGGGCTCTACGCCGCCGCCTTGAGCGCGGTGTCGATGCTCAACATGATCTTGATCGCCGCGACGATTCAGTCGGTGAGCAAGTTCGTCTCCGAGGACGAGGACGCCTCCCCCGCCTTGCTCCGGCAAGGGCTGCGGATTCAGTTCGCGCTCGGCGGCCTGCTCGCTGGCGCCCTCTTCCTGGCGGCACCCTCGCTCTCGGCCTTCTTGCGCGACGACGCGCTGGTGCCGCTGCTGCGGGCCGCCTCGGTCGTGGTCTTCGCCTACGCCATCTACGCGGCCGTCGTCGGCAGCCTCAACGGCCGTCGGCTCTTCGGCCATCAGGCGCGGCTGGACATGGGTTTTTCGACCCTCCGCACCATGGGCATCCTCGGCGGCGCGACGTTGGGCATCGGGGCGCTCGGGGCGATGGCCGGTTTCGCCACCGCCGCGCTCTGCATCATGCTGGTCTCGCTCGTCGTCGTCGGCCGCCAGCTGGTTCGCAAGACCGACGCCGAGCCCCTGGCACTGAAGCGCTGGTTCGCGTTCATGGCGCCGATCTGGACCTACCAGGCCTTCCTCAACGGGTGCCTGCAGATCGACGTGCAGGTGCTCAAGAAGGTCGTGGCCGAGCTCGCCCTCGGCGCCGGAGCGAGCGCCGCGGAGGCCGCCTCCACGGCGTCGACGCAGGTGGGCTTCTACCGGGCGGCCCAGACCTTCGCCTTCGTGCCCTACCAGCTGATCCTGGCGATGACCTTCATCATCTTCCCGATGATCTCGCGGGCGACCGCTGCCGGCGACGGCGAGGCTGCGCGCCGGACGATCCGCGGCTCGATGCGCTTCTCGCTCCTGCTGCTGCTCAGCGTGGCGGCGCCGGTCGCCGGCGCGGCGGACGGCGTGATGCGGGTCGCCTACCCCGAGGAGTACCTGGCCGGCGCGCCGGCGCTCGGGATCTTGGTCTTCGGTCTGGTCGCCTTCGCGCTCTTCGTCATCGCGGCCACCGTGCTCTCGAGCTCCGGGCGGCCGGGTCTCGCGGCCGCCATCGCCGCCGTCGCGTTGGTGGTCGTGGTCGTGGCCAACTGGGTCTTCATCCACGAGGCGGGCGCCGGCGGCGCGGTGTTGGTGGCCGCGGCGAGCGCGACCACCTTGGGCACCACCGTCGCGTGTCTCCTCGCCGGCGCAGCGGTCTTCGTCCGGTTCCGTGCGCTCATTCCCCTCCCGACCGTCGTCCGCGGCATGCTCGCCGGGGCCATCGGTTTCGCCGCCGCCCACCACGTGCCGCACGAGACCCGGCTCATGGCCGTGGCCGCCCTCGCGGCGGGCTTCTTCGCCTTCGCCCTCGCCCTCCTGGCGCTCCGAGAGGTCCGCGGCGAGGACCTGCGCACCGCTCGCTCGATTCTGCTGAACCGCTGAGCTTCGGCAGAGGCCGGTGTCTCGGCCGAGCCGCCCGACACGGCTAGCCCTTGACCTGAAGGGCCACACGACGGAGGGTCGGCCGTCGATGCCGAAGGTGATGCGCAGCGAGATGAGGACGGCCGCCGAAGGGCGTTCTCGCGCGATGGGGCGGCTGCTGAGCGCGTCGGTCTTCCTGTCGGTCGCCGTCGCGGTCGGTACGATGGCCTTCTACCAGATCGGCCAGGGGCGCTGGACGCTCTTCGACTGCCTCTACATGACCGTCATCACCCTCTCGACGGTCGGCTTCGGCGAGACCCTCGAAGGCATGGACGGGGTCCCCGAGGCGCGGATGGTCACGATGATCCTCATCGTGGTCGGCAGCGGCACGCTCCTCTATTTCCTCTCGAACTTCACCGCCCTCGTCGTCGAGGGTGACCTCCAAGGTATCCTCCGGCAGAGACGCATGCAGCGACACATCGAGGCCCTCGAAGATCACGTCATCGTCTGCGGCGCTGGCAACACCGGCGAGCACGTCATCGCCGAGCTGATCGACGCCGACGTCCCCTTCATCGTCATCGAACACGACGAGGATCGGATCCAAATGCTCAGCGCCGACTTTGGCACCGAGTTGCTCTACATCATCGGCGACGCGACCGATGACCACAGCCTGGAAGACGCCGGCATCGAGCGGGCCCGCGGGGTCATCTCTTGCCTCCACACCGATAAGGACAACCTCTTCGTCACCGTGTCGGCCCGCGCCCTGACCCTCGAGCGCCAGAAGGCCACGCCGCTTCGGATCGTCACCAAGGCGGTCGACAGCTCGGCGGGCCGCAAGATGCAGCGCGCCGGCGCCTCGGCGATCGTCTCCCCGAACCAGATCGGTGGGCTGCGGCTGGTGAGCGAGATGATTCGCCCCCGCGCCATCGAGTTCCTCGACCGGCTCCTTCGCGCCGACCGCCGCCTCCGCATCGAGGACGTGACCATTCCCCACGGCTCGAATCTCGACGGCCGCACCCTCGCGGACGCGTCGATCCGCCAGACCGGCGCCCTGGTCATCGCCGTCCGCCAGGCGGACGGGACCTACGTCTACAACCCCGGCGGCTCGCTTCAGCTCCAGGCAGGCGCGTCGCTCATCGTCATCGCCCACACCGAGGACGTGAAGCGCCTCAGCGATGGGCTGGCGAGGGGGACGCTGCTCGTCGATCGCGAGGAGGCCACCGCGAGCGAGAGCTGAGCAGAGAGTGTGACCCAGGCGGTTGACCCCATCGCCCGGGTGTTTATGGTACCTGCCACACGCCGCTGGGGGCCCCCGCCCCCAGCACCGAAACCCTCGGAAGGTGTGAGAATTTCGACTGGCGCTTCAGGTAGCGCCCCACCAATACCGACCGGCCCCTCGAGCTGAGGTGGACCGAACGGAGGAGAACTAGCGCGATGGGAAAGATCATCGGAATCGACCTGGGCACGACCAACTCGGTCGTGGCCGTCATGGAGGGCAAAGAGCCCAAGGTCATCGTCAACGAAGAGGGCGATCGGCTGACCCCCTCGGTCGTCGCTTGGAACGACGAAGACGAAGTCCTGGTCGGCGTGACCGCCAAGCGACAGTCGATCACCAACCCGGAAGGGACGATCTACAGCGCCAAGCGCTTCATCGGCTCCCGCTACGACGAGCTCGGCAAGGAAGTCGATCGCGTCCCCTACGCGGTCACCCGTCGTGACAATGGCGGCATCGCGTTCACCGTCGGCGGCAAGGAGATCACCCCGCCCGAGGTCAGCGCGCACGTGCTGCGCAAGCTGAAGAAGGCGGCGGAGGACTACCTGGGCGAGACCGTCGAGGCGGCCGTCATCACCGTCCCCGCGTACTTCAACGACTCGCAGCGGCAGGCCACCAAGGACGCGGGCAAGATCGCCGGCCTCGAGGTGAAGCGCATCGTCAACGAGCCCACCGCGGCCGCGCTCGCCTATGGCCTGGACAAGCAGAACGACGAGCTCATCGCGGTCTACGACTTCGGCGGCGGTACCTTCGACATCTCGATCCTCGAGGTCGGCGAGAACGTGGTCGACGTCTCGAGCACGAACGGCGACACCCACCTCGGTGGTGACGACGTCGACGAGACGATCATCGATTACCTCCAGGCCGAGTTCAAGAAGGACACCGGCATCGATGTCTCGAAGGACAAGATGGTCACCCAGCGGCTCAAGGACGCCGCCGAGAAGGCCAAGATCGAGCTCTCGAGCAAGCTCGAGACGACCATCAACCTTCCCTTCCTGACCGCCGACCAGAGCGGCCCGAAGCACCTCAACCTCAAGCTGACCCGGGCGAAGCTCGAGTCGATGATCGAGGACCTCGTCGACCGCACCTTCGACGCGGTGAAGAAGGCCCTCTCCGACGCCGGCAAGACCAGCAGCGACATCGACGAGGTCGTGCTCGTCGGTGGCTCGACCCGGATCCCGCTGGTGCAGGAGAAGGTGAAGAAGTTCTTCGGCAAGGACCCGCACCGGGGCGTGAACCCCGACGAGGTCGTCGCGCTCGGCGCGGCCATCCAGGCCGGCGTGCTCAGCGGTGACGTCAAGGACATGGTCCTGCTCGACGTCACCCCGCTCAGCCTCGGTGTGGAGACCCTCGGCGGCGTCATGACGGTGATGATCCCCCGGAACACCACCATCCCGACGACCAAGAAGGAGACCTACTCCACCGCCGAGGACAACCAGACCAAGGTGGAGATCCACGTGCTCCAGGGCGAGCGCGCCGAGGCCCGCGACAACCGGACCCTCGGTCGCTTCCACCTCGAGGGCATCATGCCGGCGCCCCGCGGCGTGCCGAAGGTCGAGGTGACCTTCGACATCGACGCCAACGGCATCCTCTCGGTCACCGCGACCGACCACGCCACCGGCAAGGATCAGAAGATCACCATCACCTCCAACAGCGGCCTCTCCGAGGACGAGATCGACAAGATGGTCGAGGAGTCCGAGAAGCACGCCGAGGAGGACAACAAGCGCCGCGAGGTCATCGAGCGCCGGAACAAGGCCGAGTCCCTGGCCCACAGCGTCGAGAAGAACCTCGAAGAGGTGAAGGACAAGCTCCCGGCCGACAAGGTCACCGAGGTCGAGGCCAAGGTGAAGGCGCTCCGCGAGGCCGTCGACAAGCAGGACGATGAGGCCATCCAGACGGAGATGAGCGCCCTCGAGAGCGTCATGCGCGAAGTCGCCGAAGCCGCCTACGGCGCAGCCGGTGCCCCCGGCGACATGCCCGGCGCCGACGGTGCCGGCGACGCGACCCCTCCGGACGAGGACGTCATCGACGCCGAGTTCGAAGAGGACGACGACGACGGCAACTGAGCGTCCCTCCCTGGGAGGGTCTTCGAAAGACCCTCCCGCGTCGCTCGGGCGAAGCCCGAGACTCGCTCCCACCCAAACGGGCCGCCCTTCGGGGCGGCCTTTTTGGTTGTGCGCCCAGGTGGTTGGTCAACGCTGAGGCCCTCGCCTCGCTCCCACCCAAACGGGCCGCCCTTTGGGGCGGCCTTCTTGGTTGTGCGCCCAGGTGGTTGGTCAACGCTGAGGCCCTCGCCTCGCTCCCACCCAAACGGGCCGCCCCTCGAGGCGGCCTTCTTGGTTGTGCGCCAGGTGGTTGATCGACGCTGAGGCCCTCGCCTCGCTCCCACCCAACCGGGCCGGCGTTCGGGGCGGCCTTTTCGGTTTCACGCCGCGATGGTTGATCGACGCTGAAGCCCTCGCCTCGCTCCCACACGAACGGTGGGCCCGTTCGACCATCGGGTCAGTCGTCTTCGATGATGGGCGGGAAGATGCGG
>JGI12210J13797_11646641_pt1 | contig 13575 bp, 2 predicted proteins | sample ElkSlonscriptome_3_FD_13797 | JGI IMG/M metagenome (IMG submission 13797)
GACTACCTCAAGCGCGATCGCGCCCACCGGCAGCTGTTTGAGTTTCGTCATCCCGGCGATAGGCTAGAGTCTGTCAGCATTGATCATGTGAATATTGGCTCTGCGGCTATTGACCCCGCGAACATTGACCCCATACCCCGTGAGCCCAACCGTTAAGCTCACCACCACAATGTGCTGTTATTTCTAACATACAGTTCAAAATATATACAGTTCAAAACATACAGCCCAAATCAGGAGTTTCTCCAATGCCCTACGTTGCTCTCGCTGCCCGCGTTTTCCTCTCTATCATTTTCATCAAGGCCGGTATTTCTCATATTTCAGGCTTCTCTGGATTCCAGCAGACCATCGCCGGCCAGGGTCTTCCCCTACCGGGGCTGGTTGCCGTAGGGGCGATCGCATTCTTGCTGATCGGTGGGATACTGCTGCTGCTAGGCTTTAAGACCCAAATCGGCGCAATTCTGCTAATTGTCTTTCTGGTGCCTACAACGCTGCTATTTCATAATTTCATCGCCGATCCCTCCCAGACCAACGCCTTTCTCAAGAATTTAGGGCTGATTGGCGGCCTGCTAATGACCATCTTCGCCGGGCCAGGCAGACTGAGCATAGATGCCCAGACGGACTCAGTTTAGGTCAGCAGGACATTGTCCGCCATCCTTCACCGCGATCGCCCCTGGCGACTCATTCCACCGATAACGGCATCGGGGCAGCTGCAGATGGCCATTGATAGCTGGCTGCTGCTGCAGTGTGAGCAGGGTCAGCCGCCAGCGCTGCGGTTTTATCAGTGGGCGCGACCAACGGTTTCGCTGGGTTATCTCCAGAAAGACGTTCCTGCCCATTGGGCCAAGCTAGAGCAGGATGGTCGGATCAACATCGTGCGTCGCCCCACGGGAGGACGGGCCGTACTGCACCATGGCGATCTCACCTACGCCGTAGTGGCTCGCTACCGGCAGGGCAGCCGGACGGAGATTTACCGCCACCTGTGCGAGTTCTTGATTCGCGGCTGGCGGTCCCTCGGGCTAGAGCTTCACTACGGGGGCTCCGGGCGCAGCTACCGCCATCAGGCAAATTGCTTTGGCATTGCCACCCAGGCAGACCTCGTGGATGCTCAAGGCCACAAATTCATTGGCAGCGCGCAGCGCTATGGCCGTGCCCAAGGTGCGCGGGCAGTGCTGCAGCATGGCTCTATGCAGCTTGAGCCTGATGCTGACCTTTTTCAGGCGTTGTTTGCAGAACCTGCTCCCCAGTCGCCGCTTTTGTCAGTAGACAACGACGACATCACCAATCGTATTGAGACGTTAACGACTGCCGCGCAAAACTGGTTCGATATTGATTTTGTGGCTCAGCCTCTGTCAACGCAAGAGCAAAATGATATTTGGACGTTACTGGACTGATCAAATCCAGACAGCGAAGCGCGTGGTTCAGACTTAAATTTGTTCATGCGCTAGTGCATACATGATGAGCTTCAACCCTTTATGCAGGCCCAGTAGATATTCCAGTAGATATTGTTGTGTGTATCTGACATGCTGGTTATTTCGATACTGTGGAAAGGGTCAAACCCAGGACAAAAAAAGGGGTATGATATGGCTCTACACAACCTGAGCTGCAGGGGCCTCCCGCCGTCCTGGTAAGGGATAGGCTATGCCTTACCACGCTCAAATTTAGAGATGCGGAGCATGGGCTTGCCATCACTCTGAGGGCTGGAGCTGTTTCCGCGTTGCCTTATGTTTTTTTCAGCAATTCGTACTAAACAGGGAGCCCATCTTTGCTATGACATCTCAAGGCGTCATTACTCCGCAGCAGCTATTGGAGCGATTCAAAGAAAGCCACCCTGCGCTAGATTCTGTTCAAAAGATTGTCGATTTTGGAGATGCCAACACCCCTGAGGCCAGGGAAGCGCAGTTTGTGCGGCAATATGGCCCAGAGCTAGCCGACGGCGATCGCGAAGCGAGGCAAATTTACAGGACGGCGCTGACCCTGAGCGAGCGGGCTGTTCTGCTGTGGGCCAACCTCAGAGATGCGGTCGCGCCTCACTTTCAGCAGACCCTATTCAATAACCTGCCCCAAGAATTACCCCAGGCGTTTATCGATAAGCAGGCCTCGACACCGGGCTACGATAGGCTGTTTGGCAACCTAGATTTTGTTGAGTGTGAGCATTACCGCTCCATTTTTGGCCCAGCCGCCTATTTTGTCGATTTGATGCGGTTTGTGCAGCAAAATATCACCGATAAAAACCCTATTCCCCCGGAAAATCGCCTGCAGCAGCGCCGCCCTGACCTCAGCCAAATTCCCCTTGACGCCAGCCAAACCAGCGACCTGATTCCCTACATCGATCTGGTCAACGAGCTTTTGGAGGCATTTGTCGTCGCCGCCGAGGGCGATCGCGACACCTACGAAGCGCTCAGGCGCGAGGCCTTCCCCATGGCCTTGCCCTTCGACCTGCCGCTAACCGAAATTCGCGCCTACTTAAAGCAGCTGAAGACCAGCCTGCACCAGGTTTACCAAACCTTTAGCCGGGCTGAGGCTCCAGAGGGGCGATCGCGTCGGCTGCTGACCCAGGAAGTTTTGGGACTATCGCCACAGGACTTTAGCCTGATTGTTTCGGAGATATCCCAGCCCACTGAGCTAGCGCGGCACTATGGCGGGGTGTCCTTGGGGGGCGCTGATAGTCTAAACAATGTTGACGTTTTTCTGAAGCAGACCGGATTGACACATCAGCAGCTCAACGAACTGCTGACCCAAGACTTAGACCGCCACGAAGTCAATGCAGGGCTGCCGCGACTATTTTTCATCAACAATGTGGACGACGGGCAGAGCTGCCTAACTCTTGAGGCACAGACCGCCGACTTGGCCACCCCGCCTGTCGAGACATTGCTCAACCTCTCCCCTCAAAAGCTCGACCGAATCTACCGCTTCTTGCGCCTCTGGCGTAAACTCGGCTGGTCAATCACCGAAGTCGACCAGGTGCTGCGATCGCTTGCGCCACCGCCCGCTGTCGAATCGGCCCTCCAATTTGATGGCGTCAATGACCAGGTTGTTGTCAGCGGCCTGGGCCCGCTTGATGGCCCAGCTTTTACCGTAGAAGCCTGGGTCAGCCCTACCCGCCCTGGCCCAGCGACCCTCCTTGCCAAGGGCGATAGATCACAGCAGCAGGTGCATTTTGCCCTGGGGCTCAACGCCGACAATCAGCTGACCTTCTACGGCAGGCACGCTTCGGGAGACCCCTTCCAGCGCCAGACAGTCTACAGGCTGCCGGTGGATGAATTTACCCATGTTGCCGTGGCGGTGACAGCAGAAGCGGCCCAGATATACATCAATGGCACCCTAGATGAAAACGCTACCCTGAGGCAGGCGATCGCTCCAGTGGGCGCTGATGTCACCATTGGCCGAGGCTTTGGCGACGAAGGGTTTGCTGGCGTGATCAAAGATGTGCGGCTGTGGAATGTGGCCCGCACCCAAGCCGAGATCGCCCACCATCGCTACCGCCGAGTGGCGGCCCAGGGCAGTTTAGCAGGCTACTGGCCTCTGACCCCAGCCATCGACAACCGGCTTGCCGATCTCTCTGGTTACGGGGCGCTCGGGCAACTCGGCGGTGAGGGCATTGTGACTCAGCCGCGCTGGGTGCAGCGAGACCTGATTCTCGATCCGCTTCCCCATGCTCAGCCCGCACCTGCAGATAATTCGCAGCATCAGCTTCCCTCTGTGGTCGAGGTCACCCGCCCCGTCCCCGCTGCCCCCCTGGAAATGACGGAATCGGTGCTGCAGCTTGATGGCGAGAACGACGTGCTGGTGGTCACCAACCCCAAGAACTGGGGCTTGGGCCGCTTCGATCGCTGGACCGTGGAGTTTTGGTTCAGCGCCGCCAACACCCCTGACCCCGGCCATAAACAGGTGCTGTTGACCCAGGGAGATCGGGAGGCGGGGCTGAGTATCTACTTGGTGAACAGCAAAATTCAGGTGGTGGAATGGTGCAAAACCTTTGGGCAAGATGATTTTCGCTCGTCTGTGATCACAATGGACGGCGTTAGCCGAGATGTTTGGCACCATGTTGCGGTGGTCCATGACGAATTTCCCACTGCGCCAGCGCCAGAATCACCCCAGTCGCCCCAGGTCCAAGCCTTTTTAGACGGCGCGGCTCTGAGCCCCAACCCACATCACGCCTTTCCCATGAGCCCGGTAGGCCCCATTTACCTTGGGGGGCTAGCGCAAGGCCAGGTTACCCGCTTTGCCGAGGCCTATACTGCGCCTGAGCAAGACGACCGACATTGCTTCACCGGGCAAATGGCTGAATTTCGCCTGTGGCGCACGGCGCGATCGCCCGAGAGTCGCAATCGCTCTATTGCCCCCGACATCACGCCAGACCTGCTGGCATACCTACCCCTAGAAGCGCCGCAGTCTGGGGATCTGCCGGACCTGGCGGGACACCAGCACGATAATTCTTTTGTTGGCAGACTACAGGCGAGGCAGATGGCCCTCCAGACTCGCCATACGGATGCCAACTTGGAGCATATCTATAGGCATTACGTTGGCTCTGGGGCGCTGTCTTGGCAAAACTACAGCTATGCAGGCCGTATGCGTATTGTCGCCAATCCCCAGGTGAGCCACGGCGATGATGCGATTGGGGTCACGGTGCTTAGCCGATACCCCAATAAAATAAACCAGTACTACCGCCTTAGCCGCGATGCCGAGCACCCGAGCTTCCGCCTCACGGCGCACCCGGAAGGGATTCAAACCCTAAAAAGCGTCAGCGCAGAGCGCGATACAACAGTCTCTAGCCTCCAGCCCCAGGTCAACCGGTGGTACCGCTTCTTGATCCGCGTGGAGGACACCGGCAGCCGCACCCTCATTCGGGCTAAGCTCTGGGCAGACGGTGAACCAGAACCCGATGGGTTTCAGCTCCAGGCCCAAGATGACCATGCTGAACTGCGGCTCACCGCTGGCACCATTGGCCTTTGGGGAGTTGGGAGAAGTACCCAGCACCGTCAGTTTGATGACCTGCGGGTGTGGCCCCTTGCCATCGATTTGCCAACCCAAGATGATCTGTGGCTTGACAACAGCTTTGAAGCCCAGTCCAATTTATCTGACCCAGCCCAATGGCAAGATATGGGCGATCGCGTCACGCCTCTGCCCGTAGGCGATCGCCTGTTTCGTCTCCTAGAGGTCACGGGCCGCGATCTGCCGTCTGGCTTCCGTACTTTGGGCACCGAGTCTACTCTCACTAATATTCATGCCCACTATCGCCCCAGCGGCGAGGGGGCAACAGCTTGGCAAAACTACACCTACAGCGGCCAGCTGCGCATCACCGACGGGGCAGGAGGCATTGGCGTAACGGTGCTCAGCCAGCACCCTGAGTACAGCGGTCCGGCCCACAGCCACCGGTACTACAGTCTGCGGCGCGACGCCCATCACCCCACCTTTCACCTCAGCGCCTACCCGGCGGGGGTGCAGCGCCTTCAGAATACATCCCAGGCCAGCAGTCAAATTGACTCTGGGGTAGACCCTAAACTCAACACCTGGTATCGGTTCGAGATCCAGGTGTCAACCGGTGAACATGAGGCCCGAACTGCGGTTCGGGCCAAAGTCTGGGAAGCGGGTACCCAAAAGCCCAGCGAATTTCAGATGAAGGCAAAGGATGAGAGCGGTCTTCGCCTTCAATCAGGCACCGTTGGTATTTGGGCAACCGGGGCAGGCGCAAAGTATTTTGACCAGTTAGTCATCTCCCAAGGTGTGCTGCTCACGGAAAACTTTGAAACCTATAGCCCTGGCGCAATCCCCCGTGGGTGGTTTGGCACTGGCGAAGACAATAGCCGCGATGAAGACAGCACCCTATTTAAGGTGGTTGGGTTCGAGAACAACGCGGTCTTCGGCACCGAGGTCAACAAAGAAGATATCCACGCCCATTACCGGGAACCCGGTGCTCTGCAGTGGCGTAACTACAGCTATCAAGGCAAGCTCTACACCGGCGGCAATGTCGGCGTCACCTTCCTCAGCCGCTACCCCAAAACTAGCGGGGAGCACAACTATTACTACCGCTTGCGGGCCAATCCCAGTGCCAACCGGAGAAAGTTTGCGGCGTTCCGCATTGACGTTCACCGCGGCGGTCGCTCAGAGCTGGTGGTGTCCCGTTCTCCAGAGGCCGCTTTCTCTGATGTAGTGCCGGAGAAGAATACTTGGTACCGTTTCCGCATTGACGTGGAGACCCTCCCAGCAGGCACTCACATTCGGGCCAAGGTTTGGAAGGCAGATACCCCCGAGCCCAGCACGTTTCAAATCGACGTTACCGACATATCAGAGAATCGGCTAGAGGCTGGCACCGTTGGGGTTTGGGCCACCCGGAGCGGCAAGAAATACGTTGATGACTTGAGGGTGCTTCGGGGCCATAGCTGGATGGTAGATACTGGCTCAGCTCAGTGGGAAAACCATTGGACGGAGACTCCATCCCGCGATCGCTTTGAGACTAAGACCGACCTATTCACCGCTGTCGATACCCAGGACAACCAGCTGCAGTGGGCGACAGTCTCTAACTTCCCGCTGCTGCGCCATCCCCTCAGTACAAAAGCGCTGCAGTTTGAGCGCCACCAGCTTGTGGGCCACCTGAACGAGCCCATAGCCCTAGGGCAGCTGACGCTGTCAGTTTGGGTCAAACCTGATCAGGTTCAAGAGAACTTACTCTTCAGCCTGCACAGCTCACCCGAAGGCGCTGCGGCGCTGCAGCTAGGCGTCACGGCCCAAGGCCAGATCAAGCTAGCTCTTCAAAGCTCCACCCAGCTTAGCGCTGCTGCTATTTCTGCGGGCGACTGGAGCCATATTGCGGTACGAATCGCCGGAGATGCCATCACGTTTTGGGTCAATGGCGTAGCCGAATCTGGTGTGCCGCTGACTAGGCCGCTGGCGCTGCAGGCCACAGCGCTGACACTAGGCTATGACGAGCCTGATCAGTATTGGGCGGGGCAGCTCAAAGATCTGCAGATTTGGCGCATTGCTCGCACCGATGAGCAGATTGTGGGGCGGCGGTTTCAGCAGCTGCTGCAGCCGGAGATGTCGCCTGACCTGATAGGCTACTGGCCCCTCATTGGCAGCGCCGCCGGGTGGGGCGATCGCTCGTCCCAGGGCATCATGCTGCAGCCCAGTCGGCCCCAAGACCCACCCCGCACCGCCATCGCCTTGCCAGACAGCGGATTTTGGCGAGGGCAGCGCCAGGTACTGCGCCTAGACGGCCAGCAGCAGGTGCAGTATATCGATGGGCAAGAACCCCGAGCGCTACAGCAGCGCACCGTCGAGCTATGGTTTCAGGTGGCCGACAAAACCACCCACCGCAAGCAGGTGATTTACCACGAGGGGGATGGCCAGCGGGGGTTGTTGATTTACCTCTATGACGGGGCGCTATACTTTGCGGGATACAACCGGCCCGCTGCCGAAAGCCGCTGGCGCAATAGCCCCAGAGATAATCCCGAGGGCTGGCGGCTTGACCCCGATAGCCTACAGCGGACCTGGCGATTGAAAACCGATCGCATCGAGTCGGGGCAGTGGCATCATGCGGCCCTTGTCCTCGACGGTCGGGATGAGCTGCGGCCCCAGGCTCTGCGGGGGTATTTGGACGGCAAGCTGGCGGCGGTAGGGCCGGGATCTAAGCTGTGGCAGCACCGGGTCAACATCAGTCTTGGAGGCGTTACCGGCGCGGTTGAATTTCATGACGGCTTAGCTGAACCTGCTGGGTCCCTCGGCGCTGTCGCCCATGGCTTAAAGGGGCATATTCTGCAGGTGTGCCTTTGGGATGGGCTATGCACCTCTGAAGAGATTGCAGCCCATCAGTCTGAAGCCCGGCCCAGCTCAGCTGCTGCCAGCTTGGCGCTGTTGTGGAACTTTGATCAAGCTGACGGGGTGCAAGTTGCTGATGGCTCTAGCCACAACCGCGATGGACGCTTTCACCAGTCTCCGCAGCGGCCCACTCTGCAACAGTCGCTGGTTGTTCCCCTTGTTGGGCTCAGTCCCATGACGCTTGATGAAGCGGCTCTGCACAACTTCGCTGCAATCAAGCAGCTCAGGGGCGATCGCAGTCTAGCCTTGAACCGCCTGGCTGCCCTGTGGTCTCCTCTCAAGCACACCGGGCGGGCCGATGGTAGACCGCTATTTGACCAGCTGTTTAATCCTGAGGGCAGCGCGGCAGCACGGTGGCGCTATCGGGGTCAGCCAATACGCTGGGACAGAATGGGGCAAGAAGATGCCAACCGCGATCGCCAGACCCGGGCTCGGCTGATGGGGGCGCTGCAGGTCTCAAACCCCGATCTTGATAAGCTTGTGGCTTACCTTAGCGGCGATGAGACTATCGTCACGCTGGACAGCGAGTACCTCACTCAGCTCTATCGTCTCACCCAGCTGCCAAGGCTGCTGCGGGTGACGGTGACTGAATTTTTGGTGCTGCTCACCCAAATGTCCATCAAAGCGATCGCCACCCTAGCGGATGTGCAGGCCGTGAGCGATCGCGTCAGTTGGATGCAGCGTAGCGGCATCACGATAATGGACCTGCTCATTTTTAATAAACCCGTTGAGGATGCCCCCGCCAGCTTCTATAGCGAAGTCGATCTGCGGACCCTGGCCCAGCAGCTCCAATCCCAGGCCAGCAGGATTTTGGTGGACGGCGAGTCGTTTGTGACTACAGATATCAGTCAGGCCCAGTCCCTAGCCATCTTTGCCGCACTGGTGGACAGCGGCGTGCTTGAGGTGATCGATAGCCCTAGACCTGATATCAGCGCCGAAACCCGAGCGACAGTCACGTCTACCTTGCTCAATTCAGGCTCGCTCAATTCAGGCTCGCTTAATTTGGGGGAGCTGTCTCGCCATGCTGAGCTTGTGGCAGCTGTCCTTGCCCAAACCCAGTCGGACTTGGCAGAAGCGGCTGTGGCCGGTCTCGCAGAGCTGATGGGCACCTCGACGGATTTGGCTGCGGTGGTGATTGACTTCCTCGACGGGTTGGCCCAGGACGCGGCGACAGGGGAGCCCACCGGAAACACGCTAGATGCGATCGCCGTTGTTCAGCTCATATCTAGCATCAGGTCTGCCGACTCTCCCGTTCCGCCAAGCCTGTCGCTATACCTGGCAAAGCTGGTCAAGCTGCACTACCTGCTCACGAAGTTCGAGCTTAGCGCCAGCGAAGCCCAGGCTTTCTTGGCCCACCCCGAGCTAATTTTGGCTCCAGTCGCCAGCTCGATTCCCCTAGCTGCCCTGCTGCAGCCCTCGCTAGATCATCTCGACCGCTTGGCACAATATCAGCGGCTAAAAGCAGCTTTTGAAGATGACTCAGACCAGCTGATTACGGTACTGCAGCAGGGCCCGATAGACATCGCATCTCTTTCTGCCGATGCCTCAACTTTAACCCCTGTAACCAAGCTAACCGGCTGGGAGCCCCGTCAGCTAATCACCCTTGCCCAGGCCCTGACCGGCACCTCACAAGCGAACAACCACAACCAAATCGACGTTTGGTCTCGCTTTGAGCAATGCTTTGCATTGGCAGCGTCTTTGGGAAGCGATGTGGGCTTTTTGATCGAGCTCTCCAGCACCGACCAGCTCGACGGTGCTTTTTACCGGCAGCAGGCCGATGTGCTGCGCCAGGTGATGCGGGCCAGCTACAGCGAAGCGGAGTGGGAGAAGGTCTACAAGCCGATTCGGGACCAGCTGGTGGTGCAAAAGCGCGACGCGCTGCTGGCCCTAGCGATGAAGACGCTGCCAGATAACTATTTGGGCCGCAAAAGCCCAGACATTCTGTACGAATACTTTTTGCTGGATGTGCAGGTGGGCAGCGAGGTGCAAACCTCTCGCATCGTGCAGGCCACGGCCAGTTTGCAGCTCTATGTGCAGCGCTGCCTGATGAACCTAGAAGCGGGAGTTGACCCCAGCAAAATTTCTTTGACCGAGTGGGAGTGGGTGAAGAACTACCGGGTGTGGGAAGCGAACCGCAAAGTGTTCTTGTATCCGGAGAACTACATCGAACCGGAGCTGCGCCGCAACAAAACGCCGCTGTTTGAGGAGCTGGAGCAGAACCTGCTACAGTCCAACATTGACCAAGCGGCGGTAGAGCGGGTCTACATCACCTATCTCGACCAGTTCGCGGAGCTGGCAAAGCTAAAAGTGGTCAGCAGCTATCTGCACCGGGAGCTTGAGGGTGACCCCAACCCCGGCCATGAAACCCTGTATTTGATTGGGCGCACCGATACGGACTCCGGCCTCTACTATCTGCGACAGCAGGTCAAGGATGATAAGGGGGTGCGGTGGCTACCCTGGGAAAAAATTGACCTCGCCATTAACTCAGACTTTGCTACGCCGGTCTATGCCTTTGGCAAGCTAATCCTGTTTTGGACCGAGTTTATGCCGCTGCAGAAGTCCCAGGATCGGCGGTTGCCCGAGTTCATCCGCAATCGCTACCAGGCGAAGCTGCTGCAGGCCCTGTTTGAAGGGGCTCTCGAAACGATCACAGTCCTCAGAGATCGATGGGTTACTGACAATGACAGGGGGGATTTTTGGAGCGGGGAGGTTCGCAGGCTGCAAGAGATGACGCCGACTGATGGATATTTCAAGTATTTGAGTGATAGCTTGAGGAAAGATAGGCATACCAGGGTTAGAGATAAGAAAAGATATCGTACCCTAAGAAATTTTAAGAGAGATATAGACAGCGCCATTCGGCAGCTTGAAGATGCTCGTACCGCTTTGGAATCTGCAGGCTCAGGGCTTGCGCCAGAGGAGGTCAATAAGCTCGACCAGGGCGAGTGGACCATTGACGACGACCACTATCTGTACGATACCCGCATTGTGGGGCGCGTCCAGCACAATGTCGATATCTATCAAACCGTTGTCAAGTACTCTTACTACAACTTTGGAAAAACCTGGATTTCTCCTCAGACCTATCTTAAAACCGACTTGTCCAAGAATGAGTACGAGCAGGTCAAGTGGCACTCGCTCTACGCGCAGCGAACCATTGACTTTACGCCGACCGCATTTGAGGCTGAACCCAAAGAAGATAAAGACCCCCAGGTGCTTCAGGTTGACGTAAACACGAGGGTGTCGCTTCTATTGCCTGACTTTGGCACGAAAGCATTGACCTGGTCTTTCTGGGTCAAGTTTGACAGCTTTAACGCAGATTTTCAGTATCCAGGATCGACTGCTGAAGGATTCATTGACGAAGCGACAGCCCCTGTATTGCTGAAGCCAGAAGATGTCCGGTTCGAGCCTAGTTATAACGTCACAGGGCGGCAGCAAGTCAATCAAGATGATCTGCAGCAGTCTCTAACGCTGTTGAACTATGACCACGGAAGGTTTAGGGTTACCGCAACTAACAAGGTTGAGCCCATTGCCGGGGCGCAGGCGCGAGAAGAGGCGGTTGCCAAAGCCTTCGTTTATACCCATGAGGCCCTAGAGGACATTGGCCCCAGTAATCCAACAGCCGCAACGCTAGAAAAGGCGCTGGCTGACCTTAAAGAGATTCCCAAGTCGTCTGCTGGCGAGACAGCCACTGGTAACTCAACTGTCGATCGCGAAATCAATAGCGTCAGAGGCGCTGTCGAAGATGCGGCCCAGAAAAAGTCTGAGGCAGTTCAAGCTCGCCAGGAGGCAAGCGAACTCAGGGCAGCGGCAACTAAGGCTCGCGGGGCAGCAACCGAAGCCCGCGCAAAGGCCGATAATGAACCTGAAAATTCCAGTAATAAACAATCTTTAGAGAACGCAGCGACACAGGCAGAAGGGGAGGCAACCACAAAGGAGGCTGAAGCCACGGCAAAAGAGAATCAGGCCGACAGCCTCGAGACGGAAGCCTCCGATAAAATCTCAGAGGCGCGGCATGACGTCAAAGCGGCGGAGCAGACGGCGCGGGAGCAGCTAGAACAGGAATTTCAAAAGCCGAAGTGGGAATCTAAGACGATGACGCTGGCGGTAGACTTTGGAGACCGTGAGCAAGCGCTGGAGACAAAGCTCGATATGAATGTCTGGCGACATGTGGCTGTTGTCCTTGACGCTGCAGAAGAAAATTCAAAATCAGGTTACCAGACTAAAATATTTTGCCACCGGCAAGACAATGCCAGCCCGACTGGAGCTGAGAAATTCCTTGAAACTAGGCTGCTGCCCCGGCGAGAAACACTGGACATTGGCAGGCAGATGGCCCCCGTCGATGTCTTCACAACCAAAATGTCTGAATTTCAGCTCCAGAATCAGGTCAGATCTGAAGCAATGATCAAGTCTGAGAGATTTAACCGTAAGACGACTAGAGCTAGCCTATTCAGCGTACCGCTCAACACAACGGAAGTCTCCTCTAACATGACCCTCACCCAAGGTAAAGGGTTGACGTTGACTATTCCGATTGAGTTTCAAGGAGACTTGCCCGATCGCCTAACCGGGAGCCGTGAGCGAATCATCATTTTTTATGGCGACAACGTTAAGAGTATCCGCAACAGTCTAAAAGATCAAAGCTTTACCCTGTCGTTTGACTCAAGCCAGCAGGAAAACTATGACGTCCGCCTGCGGAGCTACAGAGACAGTAACGATAAGCCGACCCAGACCGCGCTAAGCCTGGTCAAAGAAAGCAGCGTATCGATACGGGATTTTGCCAACACGGGCGAGGGCAACATTTTTGATGCGCCTGACTTTACCCCGAACCATGAAAGCTTCGTTATTCAAAAGCTGCAAAACCAAGAAGTCACCTTTATTGATGTCCACAACCGACCGGGATGGTACGTTGTGGATACCAGTGACGATCAGTTCTTGGTCAAGGCCGTTTTCCTCAACAGCAGCGGTGAAGAACTGCCCGTGCTGACGGCAGCAGAGCTGATGAATGTAGCCTTTAAGGATGCTGCAAATACGTCGAGTGATCAAGTTCAGGCGATCGCAGTTTCCCTTAACCTGCCGCCTAGTCAGGCTCCGGCCACTAACGCTGTCAGCAGCGTTAAATTTGAGTTTGAGCGCCTCGACACCTACGCCATCTATGAGCTGAGCAAAAACTTGTTTACGGGCGGCATCGACAAGTTCCTCAGTGTGGAGTCGCAGCGGACGGAGGAGCTAGATTTTTGGGCCACGTATCAGCCGAATACGGACTATGTACCGCGCGATCGCAATCAAATCGCGACTCAGATTGACTTTGAGGGCAGCTACGCCCTCTATTACGAGGAGATTTTCTTCCACATCCCCTTTCTGATCGCAAATCAGCTCAATACTAACCAGCAGTTTGCCGAAGCCCAGCGGTGGTACCACTATATCTTCAACCCCACAGCAGCAGACTCAACCTCCGGCAGCAGCCAATATTGGCAGTACCTGCCGTTCCGTGACCTGTCGCTGAAGCGCCTCGACGAAATCTTGACCAGTGAGCGAGCCCTGACGGCCTATCGGGAAGACCCCTTCGATCCCCACGCGATCGCCGCTCTGCGGATGACCGCCTACCAAAAGGCGATCGTCATGAAGTACATCGACAACCTGCTGGACTGGGGCGATTCCCTATTTGCTCAAGACACCCGCGAGTCGGTCACTGAGGCGATGCTGCTCTACGTGCTGGCCTTTAATCTACTGGGGCCAAGGCCTGTGGGCAAGCAGATGCAGGAGCTA
>JGI12210J13797_10580679_pt1 | contig 13570 bp, 10 predicted proteins | sample ElkSlonscriptome_3_FD_13797 | JGI IMG/M metagenome (IMG submission 13797)
GTCGCTGACGTAGCGTCGCTCGGAGATCCCGGTGATCTGGTGGAATCTCTCGATGACCCGGGCGCGCCCGGACGGATCCACAGGCTGGCTGTGGTCCACGAAGAAGTCGTGCTCGAGGAAGTCCTGATTCAGGACCTTCCGAGCCGGAAGGCAGCTCCCCGACCCGGTGAATATCGATGAGCGCTGTGGCTCCATAGGCTATGGACGTTTTGAACGGGTCGAGGGAGTTTGGATGAGTATGGGGGACGGAGGAGCGGTCAGGCCACCCCTGCGAGGTGGGCGCTACTCCACCCGTCAGCCGTTCTCCGGCCAAACCGCTCCGTCACCCGCTCCGTACATACGTCTCGATGGACTCCCTCAAGGTGCGGAAGATCCAGCGCCGCCGCTCGTCGTTGCTCTCCAGTAGGGTGGCCCGGAAACCGTGGTGGGCCGACTGGAAACCGGACAGGGGTACGACCACGATCCCCGTCGCCCCCATCAGGTAGTAGACGAAGCGCTTGTCCGGAGGCACACCCCCGACCAGTCCCTCCACCAGCCCTCGCACCCGGGGGTCTTCGATGGGGAGCGTCTGGTGGCCGTTCAGGAAGCCGTCCTCGAATATGGCAGTGAAGTAGAAGGCGCCGCTGGGCTTCCGGACCATGACCGGTTCACACCCGTCGAAGGCCTCCTCCAACTCCTCGGCCCGAGCCGAGAAGAGGGCCCGGCGCCGATCCAGGTGCGCCGAGTAGCGCGGGTCTCCCATCACCAGGGGGATCGACAGCTGGGGCAGCGTGGTGGAGGAGACCTCGAGGCGCTTCGCCGCCAGGAGGCTGTCCACGTAGCGGCTGAACCCCGGGTCGTGTTCCCGATTCAGAATCTCGAGCCACCCGCAGCGGGCACCGGGCCAGGGGTACTCCTTGCTCACGCCCCGCATGGCGATCCCCGGCACGTTCCCGATCCACTCACTCATGTGGAGGGGAGGGTCACCGTTATAGACGATGTTGGCGTAGATCTCGTCGGCGATCACGAAGAGGTCGTGCTTTCCGGCGATGGCGGCAATCTCCTCCAGCACCTCCCGGGGATAGACGGCGCCCGTGGGGTTATCTGGCGAAAGGAGGAGGATGCCGGCAATGGAGTCGTTGTATCGGGCCTTGCTCCGGATTTCATCCAGATCCGGGAGCCAACCCCGCTCCGGCACGAGATCGTAGGTGACGTGCTCGTAGCCGGAGTGGGCGGCCTCGGCGGAGGAGTGGGTCGAGTAGGCTGGCGAGGGCCCCAGAATCCGCGCCTCCCGCCTCAGGAAGCCGTAGACCTTGGCGATGGCGTCGCCGAGCCCGTTGAAGAAGAGGATGTCGTCAGCGCGGACCTGGACACCTCCGCGGGCGTTCACCTCGTCGGCGAGGAAGGCCCTGACGCGGGGGACGCCCTGGGTGTCGCAGTAGCCCCAGGACTCCGGCTGGTGGACCAGATCCGACACCACGTCACGGATCCAGCGGGGAGGTACCTCACCCTTCGCCACCGGGTCGCCGATGTTCTCCCAGGTCATGCTCCCACCCCGGGCCTCGATGGCGCGGGCCGCCGCGACGATCTCTCGGATCTCGTAGCGTAGGCTGTCCGCCCCAGGGTGCAGAATGTCTCGTCTCATGGGGCCAATATCGTCCCGGTGGCCTGGAGCTTCCAAGGCATTCGACGGAGGCGTCTTCCCCGCGCCCCGCCGAGCAGGTTTAGTTTTCCATTCGCCGGTCGGACCCGCTGTGGGTGCGCCGGGCACCACTCGATCCAACCAGAGAGAGCCGATGGGACGCCGACGAGGACAGCAACAGCAGCCTCAGGTGAAGGGCTTCAGGCCGGGGAAGGCCCCGGCTTCGATCCGAAAGAAGCAGGCGAAACAGCAGATGGGCGACATGAACGCCGCCCAGGAGCGGATGGTCGATCTCTTCGCCGACCGCAGCCCGGCGGAATCCCGGAAGCTCATCTCCCGCTGGGTCACCGGTTCCCTCGTTGGCGGCATCGTCCTGTCGATCCTGGCGGTTCTGGGATGGTCGTGGACGTGGATCGCCGGCGTGCCGCTGACGATCCTGGCCACCGTGGTCTTCTTCAGTCACTTCCGGCTTCGGGCCCAACGGGCTCAGCTGGAGCAGATGGCCGAGGCGGTGGCGAAGGTCACCCGGGGCTGACGCTACCAGACTCCGAGCTCGGCGTGACAGCCGGCGCAGTCGGTGAGGAGTCGGCCGTACCGCGTCGCCCGCTCCCCCGGTGTCTCGTCGTCCATCGCCTGGCGAGCCAGCTCGTGGACCCGGGCCGAGGCGAGTGACAAGTCCGACGACAACCCGTGGGCAGAGACCGGTTGCTCGGCCAGGAGGCGCGCGCCGGCCCGCCAGCGGTCTGTGGAGGGAACCACCAACCCTTCCCACATACGATCCATCGCCCAGGCGTGCTGGGTCATGTGGCTCCGGGTGTCCTCAGCAGCGGAGGGCGCTGTCGTGGTGCCTTCCGGATGGGGACCGGCCTCCGCCCGGGCATGACACCGCCCACAGGCCGCGGCCGTGGAGCCCGTGGCGGCGGCGGCCTCCTTGAACGTCGTCGCGTCTCGGATCCTCTCAGCGTTCAGTCGCATGTCATGCAGGTACGGCTCGGCATCCCAGGCCAGGCCCGGGATCTCGCCCACGTCGGCGATCCGTGCCGCCGCCTGACGGGCCGCCTCGAGGTCCCCGCGCTCCATGGCGTGTTGGAGAGCGAGGCCCGCGTCCCAGTGCTCCTGCATGGGGAGGGCTGCCGAGGTCGTAGCCCCAGGACCACCCCCGCAGGCCACCCCGCCGAGGACGGGGGCGAGGAGTCCGACGAGAGCGACGAGTCGAAGGGGTTTCATAGCGTCATCTACCTGTCCAGGTGGCTCTACCTCAACCTCGGCTCCCTGGACCCGGCTCGCACTCCGCCGAATGCTGAACTCTTCGTCGGGAAAACTCCCACCGGCTTCTCAGCGCCGGAGATTGTAGGAGACGATCAGCATCAGGCCCCGGTTCTTCACCGCCTCGTCCTCGTCGTCCGACGTCGAGACGTTGCTGAGTCCCAGAAGGTAGCGGAGACCTAAGCTGAGGTTGCCGCGGCTGGCGCCGGCCTCCAGAGCCAGGCCGAAGTCGGTCCCTTTCACCTCGTCGGAGAAGTCCCCCTCCTGGTCCCCGACCCGACCGTCGGCACCGACGTTCAACGACAGGACCGGACCGCCGCCGATCCAGGGCGTGAACGACTCCTGTGGGAACGACTGTCGGGCCAAGGCCGCGAGGTCGATATAGGCCAGATCCAGATCCCGGCGCCGAACGCCGTTCTCGGCGGGGACACGGAATCCCCGCTGGTTGTAGGTGAGCTCTCCCCGGAGCTGGGTGTTGGTCGCAACCAGAAATGAGGCGAAGCCACCTAGGGTGATTCCCCAACGAGGACCTGGAGACCCACCCACGTCCTCGATGAAGTCGGTGAAGCCGCCGGCCAAGGTGGCCCGACTCAGGCCGCCGACGACCCCGTACCCGTCGAGCTGCTGGGCGTGGAGCGGGGCCCAGCTCAGCAGGGATGCGAGGGCGGACGCTGCCAGGACTCTCGAAAGGCGCATGGTTCTCTCCGATCATGGGGTCGGCGTACCGGCGTGATGCCGGGTGCCTTCACTGGAGAGAACGACAGTGGGCCCGCAGACCGGACATCAGATCCCGCACATCAGCTTCCGGACAGGCCGTCCAGGGCCGCCCGGGCCCGCTGAGTGAAGGGGTTGTCCCCACGAGACTCCTCCAGGATCTCCACTGACCGGGCCAGCTCTTGTCGAGCTGCCTCCTCGTCGCCGGCGTCGAGGAGCGCGAGGCCGAGGATGCTCCGGCAATCCGCCAGGTTGGGATGCTCCGGCTCGTAGCGGGACTCGGAGACGGCGCACGCCAGCCGCATCTCCTCTACCCACTCCCCGGCCCTACCGAGGCCCACCAGGATCTTGCCTTTGTTCAGGCGAGCGTCGGCGAGGTCGGGGTGCTCGGGGCCCAGCGCCTCCTGAAAGATGCGCACGGCATTGCTCACCGGCTCCTCGGCCTCGGCGTAACGGCCCGCGTCCCGGAGGATCCCGGCGAGGTTGTTCCACGACCCACCGGTGTTGTGGTGATCCGGGCCCAGGACCCGGACGCGGGTCTCCAGCGTGGCCCTGATGAGGACCTCGGCTTCGTCCAGCTTGCCCTGCTGCCGGAGGACGGCCCCGAGATTGCCGATCCCGCTCAGGACGTTGGGATGGTCCTCTGGATAGTTCGCGCGGAAGATGCGGAGTGTCTCGTCGAAGCTCGCCTCGGCTGCGGTGTAGTCGCCTTCGTAGTATTCGACGATACCGCGGTTGTTGATCGTGGCGCCGACCTCGGTGTGGTCCGGCCCGAAGACCTCGCGCCGGATCTCCAAAGCCTCGTCGAAGAGTTCACGAGCCTCTGGCAGACGATTCTCCATCTGTCGCATGGAGGCCTTGTTGTTGAGGACGGTGGCCACTAGCGGGTGCCTGTCTCCCAAGAGGCGCCGCCTCAGGGTGAGAGTGGCCTCGTAGACCGAATCCGCCCGCTCGTAGTCTCCGTTGCTGTGCAGAGCGAAGGCGAGGTTGGCCATGCTCGTGGCCAGATCGGTGTGACCCTCGGGGTGAAGAGATTCCCGGATCGCCAACGACTCCTCGAGATAGGCGATGGCCTCGTCATACTCGCTGGAGGCGATGTGGAGCGAGCCCAGGTTGTTCAGGTCCACGGCCACTCGCTCGGAACTCCCGATGCTCCGGTCCATGGCCAGCCCGGCCATCAGGAGGGATTCGGCGGCCTCGTAGTCGCCCTGATTCTGTTCCATGGAGGCCAGGTCCGTAAGCGCCGCCGCCATCTCTGCCGATTCCGGCTCGTACACCCGCTCACCCAGCTCCAGACGCTCCCGGGCCACCCGCTCCCCCTCTTCGTAGTCGCCGACGGCGGCCAGGAGGGTGGCCAACCCGGCCCGAGCCGATGCCTGGATCGAGGGATCCCCGCTCCGGTCCGCCAACACCACGGCGGAGTCGAGGAGTGGACGTGCCTGATCGAAGGCTCCGAGGGAGGTGAAGATCCCCCCGACGATCTGTTGGAGCTCGGCCCGGACCAGGGGCTCGTCTGCGAGGCCGTCGTCCAACAGAGCCTGGTGGCCCCGCTCCAGGAGCTCCACCGCCGTGAACTCCTGTCCCGCCGACACATCGGGGTCGGCCCCCTCGAAGAGCCCGACCAGAAGCTCCTTCACACGCTCGGCCCGAGCCGCCTCCCGGCTCGCCAATCGGGCCTGCCAGGTGGTGGCCACCAACCCCCCAGCGAGGGAGAGGACCACCAACGCCGCGGCGGTGAGACCGGTCCGGTGTCGACTCACGAAGCGACCGGCCCGGTATCGCCAGGTCGGGGGGCGCGCGTCCACGGGCTGGCGCCGCATGAAGCGGTCGATGTCTGCGGCCAGAGCCTGGCTGGACCCGTAGCGAAGCTCCGGCTCCTTCCGGAGAGCCTGGAGCAGGATGGCGTCCAGGTCGCCGAGGAGAGCCCGAGACAGGCGGACGGGGGTCGTCGAGCGGTAGGCGGCGACCTCCTTCGATGCTTCGGCGGCCACAGCGGACGGCATCCGGGGATCCCGCTCCGTCACTACCTTCTCCACGAAGGCCGGCGACCGGCTTGTGAACTCGTACGGCCGGCTCCCGGTCAGCACCTCGTAGAGCAGAACCCCGGCGGCGTAGACGTCCGAGGCTGTGGTGACGTCGTCGCCCCGGACCTGCTCCGGGCTCGCGTACTCCGGCGTCAGGAGCTGGCCATCGGGTCGAGTGAGAGGATCGGCGCCCTTTGCCGCTTCCGCCTCGAGGATCTTGGCCACTCCGAAGTCCAGCAGCTTCGCCGTACCCTCCTGGGTCACCAGGATGTTTCGGGGCTTTACGTCCCGGTGTACCACCAGGTTCTGATGGGCGTAGCTCAGGGCGTCCGTGACCTGAGCCACCAACTCCAGGCGCTCCAGGACCGACAGACGGTTCTGATCTGCGTAGGTGTCGATCGGCACTCCATCGACGTACTCCATGACGAAGAAGGGCGAGCCGTCGTCGTGGAGCCCCACGTCGTAGAGGCGGGCCACGTTGGGGTGCTCCATGCGAGACAGGATGCGTTGCTCCGCAGCGAAGCGGCCCCGGGCTTCCGGGCCACGGTACGCCCCACGGATCACCTTCAGGGCCACCTGACGTTCCAGCCCAGCGTCCCTGCGGCGGGCGAGGTAGACGGTCCCCATCCCCCCGCTTCCCAGCTCCTCCAGGATTTCGTACGGTCCGATCCGGGGCGGCAGGGGGGCGGGAGGCTCGTCGGCGCCGTCAGCTTCGTCGGCGAGGAGCTTCCAGGCCGCCATCCCCGCATCCTCCAGCATGCGGCGCCCCTGCTCCTCTGCCTGAACCATGGACACGAGCCGCTCTCGAAGGGCGGGGTCGGACCCGAACCGGGCCTGGATGAAGGCGACGCGCCCGGGGGGATCAACCTCGAGGACCTGGTCCAGCGCCTCATCGAGACGATCGTCGTTGGTGTCGCTCCCCCGGTCGCTCACAGGGCTACCCCCCCGGAGTCAGGTGCCGATGCAGGAAGGCCTTCGCCTTGAACCAGTCCCTGCGAATCGTACGCGCGGACACCCCCAGGACCTCGGCGGTCTCCTCCTCCGTGAGTCCAGCAAAGAATCGCAGGTCCACGACCTGAGCGAGACGCCGTGACTCCCGGGCCAGGAGCGCCATGGCGTCATCCAGCTCAACGAGGACCGCGGCGGACTCGTCGACCGGGATCCCCCGCTCCGTGAAGGTGAGCGGCCTCCGTCCGCCACCCCGCTTCTGAGCGTTCCGGCGTCGGGCCCGGTCCACCAGGACGTGGCGCATGGCTCGGGACGCATAGGCGAAGAAGTGGGCCCGATCCTGGAAGGTGACCCGGTCCTGGTCCACCACTCTCAGGTAGGTCTCGTTGACAAGGCCCGAGGTGTCCAGCGTGGCCGCGTCGCTGGACCGGAGCTGACGATGGGCGACGCGCTCCAACTCTTCGTACAGACGCGCGAAGAGCTCGTCCGCCACGTCCAGCCCCTCCGAGCGGGAGCGGATGAGGATGTCGGTGACGGAGGTCGTCATCGGTGGCGCGCTGGGCTGAGCGAGACCGGCCCGATCCCCATTGACCTCACGGGACCGACCGGCGGATGGAGGGAGGGCTGCGAGTATGGAGTCCCCGGGCCCGACTCGCCAGCCGATCCCCACCGCGCCGGCGTTCACGATCCTGCTGCGGTATCTCGCATCGCCGGCGATCAGGGGAAGATGAAGTCCTGAATCGGCGAGTCCACGGGGATGTCGCCCAGCGGTTCGGACTCCCCGCTCTCCGGGTCCATGGTGTAGAGGCTGTTCAGGCCACGAGCCACATCGAGGATGGACACGAAGAGGTTCCCGTCCTCTCCGAAGGTCGCCTCAGTACAGCGGGTCATCTCCAACACCGGGATCTCCCACAGCGACTGCCAGTCCCACTCGTCGGGGTCACACGACCCCATGACGTAGCCCAGGTCTGGATCGATGGCGTACAGGAGGTCGTCGCAGTCCGGGACCGACTGCCGGGATGCCGCCGCGTCCGCCCAGCCAATGGGCGAACCCGCCGCTCCCGAGGGGGCGAAGGCGAGTCCGGCCAGATGGAGCGTCGCCCCTTCGTTGGGATCGCCCTCCACGACCCGCCCCGTCGGTCCCTCCTCCGCCTCCCCGGACTCGGGATCGATGATCCAGTGCACCCCGGATTCCGAGGAGACCAGCAGGATCTTCCCGGTCCTGGAATCGAAGGTCATCCCGAAGTGCGTATCGAAGAAGAGGCTGATCAGGGGCTCGAATCCCGTGCCCACCCGGGTGGCTTGGGACGCGTGAGGGTCGATGACGTACAGGAAGCTGTCATTTCCCACGCCGTAGAGCCGCCCGTCCGACGGACGAACCGCGAAGCCGACGATGCGGTGCAGGGTCGTCACCCCTCGGATTCCGCTGATCCGGCTGACCGTCCCCAGGCTCTCACTACCCAAGAGGAGGAGACGGTTGCGAAGGTCCAGAGCCCAGATGGTGTCTCCTACCACGGGTGCGATGATGGGGATGGCGGGGACATCGGGCTCACCGACGTCCGGCTCCTCCAGATCCGGGCCGGTGGGATCGAGCCCGCCTTCGCTACACGCCGACGTCAGGAGTCCAAACAGCGCGAGGATCTGGGGCGTCAAGAGCCACGGTCGTCCTGGGCGTGACATCGTCGTCTCCGATTCGGGATCGCCGGCTCCGGGACCGCTCGTCCCCGCCGTCACCCATCAGAACGCGAAACACCTACCCGGACCGGACACTGGGTCGATCGGGACCCCGAGGTCAGAAGGCGTAGCCCACGCGAAGACCGAAGCGAGCGGACCCTTCCCGAGCGATGCCCACCCCCATGATCGCCGGGCCTACCGGGGAGGCCCAGCCGAGCTCGAGGCCACCACCCACCGCCGCCCGCCCCAGGTCGAAGCCAGAGAACTCCTCCAGCTCCGGGAGCTGGCTGAGCTCTTCGTCGGTGTAGTTCTCGTAGGCGTCGCCGGCGTCGAGCCGGCCCGTCAGGAAGAGGTCCGTCTTGAACTCCCATTGAAGACCGAGCCGCGTGGCCCATCCCTCGGACCCAAGCCGGGCCTGAGGCTCCAGCCCCCACAGCTGGAGGGCCCGCCCGGGGAAGACCGGGTTGGGGTGCATCCCCCCTACAGCGGTGAGGTAGTGGAGGGGCAACCCGTCTCCGGCACCGCGGACGTAGGCCCCGTGGAGCGCTATCGAAACCCCCCACGGCAGAGGCACCGCTCCCTGGGCATCGACCAAATAGCGCTGGAAGCCTTTGAAGGAGTCGGCGCCGGGCACCCGTCCCACCGGCCCCACCACGTCCTCGATCCGTTCGAGGATCTCCTCGTCGTCCCGAGCGCCGGTCCCGAACTCCGCCTCGATCGTCACCTGGTAGCCCCGGGTCGGGAAGCGACGTCGGTCGAAGCGCTCCGCCTCCAGGAAGGCCGCCACCGAGGCGTATTGGCCCCGGACCCGGGCATCGAGGTAGTCGGGCGCCCGAAAACGCTCGCCATCCCAGAGCAGATCGTCGTCGGAGATGGGGTACTCCTTCACCATCTCCCGGTAGATCCCAACACGTCCCCGGAGGCCCATGAGGGTGGAGTTGCCCGGGGTATAGCCCACGAACGCCCCGGCGAACCCGAGGTTCTGGTTGGCCAGCGGTCGCTGGGAGGGGGGATCCTGCCCGTCGCCGAAGCGCACCGGCGTTCGGATCCACCGAAGCTCCGCGCCGACGGTGATCGGGGCGGTGACCCCGACCCGGGTGACGAATGTCCCGCCGACCTCCGCCTGACGGCCCAAGCGAAAGGTGAGGCCCGTGGTGGAGCCGTAGCGGAACTTGTTTCGCAGCTCCACGGTCGCGAGGATGGCGGCGCCGGTCTCGTTGTCGTAGCGTCCTCCGAGCCCGATCCGGTCGGCGAACTCCAGAGGCCTCACCTCCACCACCAGACGCGCGGGCTCCTCACCCTCGCCAGGGAGGAGGCGGTACAGGACCGTCTCGAAGAGGAGGGTCCCGTAGACCCGGGTGATCGCGCGGTCGACCTGGAAGGGGTCCAGAAGCCCTGGCACCTGCAGCCGCAGGGTGCTACGAACGAGCTTCTCCGCTTCTTGGCTGCCGGCGCCCACGATCTCGAGACGGCCAACCTGTACCGGATCCAGAGACGGACGCGGCGCATGGCGACCCTCCCGGCGTCCGCCCACGGACTCCACCAACTGCCGAATCTCGGGGATGGCCTCCCGGGTCGCCGCGCGACCCCGAACGATGAAGCGAGGGGCCAGGTTGTAGTTGTTCGAGTCGAGGCCCCGGATGTCGGGATCCACGATCAGGTCCAGGGAGTCCCGATTCGCCACTGCGACCCGGCGCTGCTGAAGCCCCATGTTGCTCAGGAAGACCGAAACGAGGTCGCTGGGATTCCCCTCGGGGCTCAGCTGAACCTCGCCCTCCTCGTTGACCGCCCCGGTGACATCCACGCCGAGAAGAACTTCTCCTCCCAGGAAGCGGGATTCGGGGATGGGCAGCATGTGGGACAGCCCCCCGTCCACCAGGTAGAGCCCGTCCCGCTCCATGGGCCGGTAGATCCCCGGCAACGAGATGCAGGACCGGACGACCTGGGGTAGAAAGCCGGTGCTGAGGATGACGTCTTGACCGGTGATCAGGTCGACGGCGTTGCAGGCAAAGGGGAGGGGCAGCGTCGTCAGGTCGTCGACGTGGTGGAACCCCCAGGAGTAGAGGTTCAGGAGCTGCATGATGCGCTGTCCCGCGGCGACTCCGGTCTGTAGTCGAGGGCGGATCCCGTCCAGGGCGATCCGGCCCAGCGTACCCTGAGGCACGAGACGCTCCTCGAGGCGGATCGTCTCACCGTCCACGCGATCCAGGAAGATCCCGTTCAGGTCGAGGCCGGTTCCCGTGACGATCTGGTCGATCTCTCGCCCGGTGTAGCCCAGGGCGTAGAGGCTCCCCACGAGGGACCCGGCGCTGGTACCGGCCAGGACGTCGAAGGGCACACCCTCGTCATCGAAGATCTGGAGGGCGCCGATGTGGGCGAGCCCCTTTCCCGAGCCTCCGGAGAGAACGAGGGCCAGGGTGGGGCCGTCGTCGGAACGTCGCGGGTCGGCGGTGGTGGACTGGGCCTCCAGGGACACCGGCGGGATGGCGAGGGCCAGGACCGCGACCCAGAGGCTCGGCAGGACCGGGGGAAAGGGAGGGGTCATCGCTCTGGTGGACCTCATACTAGCGAACCTCACGAGAAGCCACGTAGTAGTCGGGATCCACGGCGATTTGGGTCGTCCCCGGCGGTACGCTCGTGGTCTGCCACTCTTCGGTGGCCGGGAGGGTGAGGACGGCGCCGCCGTTCAGCTCCCCGGGTACGGGCATGTCGAAGCCGGGGACGGCGTCGCTCCATCGAAACGACAGCTCCGTCCCCAAAATCCGCCATTCCAGTACCGGGATCGTCGTCGCTCGAAGGTACTGTTCGAAGACCCGTTCCAAGCGGAGGGCGGTATGCTCGGCGATGTAGTCCTCGACCTGCTGGCCCGTGACGATCTGGTGGCGAAAGTCCCGGTTGAGCCCCTCGAGGACCGCCTTCCAGCGGGCGTCGTCCCCCACGAGCTGGCGGATCGTGTGCAGCATGTTTCCGCCCTTGTAGTACATGTCCCCGGACCCGGCCTGGTGGACGCCGTACACCCCGACGACCGGCCGATCGTTCTGGACCCGGGCCCGGGTGCCGATGACGTACTCGGCGCCGGCTGCGGCGGAGCCTCGCAGACACTCGACGTAGAGATTCTCCGCATAGTTTGCAAAGGACTCGTGCACCCACATGTCGGCGATGTCCCGGGTCGTCACGTTGTTCCCCCACCACTCGTGGGCGGCCTCGTGGACGATGATGAAGTCCCAGTCGTCCCCCTGCCCCGTGCCGGACAGATCCGTGCCCTGGTATCCGTTCTGGTACCCGTTTCCATAGGCCACTGCGGACTGGTGCTCCATGCCCAGATGGGGCGACTCGATCATCTTGAAGCCGTCTTCGTACCAGGGGTAGGGGCCGAACCACTCCTCGAAACAACGCATCATGGGCTGAGTCTGCCACCACTGTCCCCGAGCCTCTGCCTCGTTCTCCGCGAGGGGGTAGAAGTCGAGGGTGAGGGGCCCGTCGAGCCCATGGAACGTCTCCTGCCAGTGGGCGAAGTCTGCGACGTTCATCGCAATGGCGTAGTTGTTGATGGGCGAGGCCACGAACCATTCCCAGGTGGAGGTGCCGTCGGCGTTGGTCCGGATACTCCGGAGGCGACCGTTGGAGACGTTCATCAGCCCATCGGGCACGGTCACGGCGATGCGCTGGCTATCGGGCTCCTCGCCCTGGTAGTCCTTGTTGGGCCACCACACCGAGGCGCCCAGACCCTGGTTGGCCGTAGCGACCCAGGGGCGGCCGTCCCTCTGCGTCGCCCAGATGAACCCTCCGTCCCAGGGTGGTCGTGCGGCGATGGTCGGTCGTCCCGAGAAGTGGGCGACGACGGTGTGGCGGTCCCCCTCGACCTGGGGAGTGGGTAGACGGGCGAAGTGGGCGTTGCCCTCGTGCTCCAAAGGCAGTGGCCGACCATTCAGGAGAACCGAGTCCAGGAGGAGAGGCGGTTGGAGATCGATCTGCAGCCGGTCGGTGCCGGGCGCCACCACGTCGTACGTGATGCCATTGCTCCCGACGATGGTGCTGTCGGTGGGGTCGATCCGGACCTGGAGGTCGTAGTAGGTCACGTCCCACCAGGCCCGGTGGGGACCGTCGCTGCCTCTCAAGGTATCGGCCCGGGTGAAGGTCTGGGCCGCTAGGGGGTTCCCGACCATGTGGGCGACCAGGGCCAGGACGGCGGTAGCGCCGGCGGCGCCACCGTTATTCCGGCCTGGGCTCACGCGCCGCCCAGCGTCGCCGCGAGAAGGACCACGTGCTGAGCCGTACGCATCATCCCGTCGATATCGGCCCACTCGGTGGGCTCCCCCCGGTCCCCGCCCCGGGAACCGCCGAGGCCGATGGCGGGGGTGCCCCCGCCGATGGCAACGTTGAGGTTCGCGGAGCCGGACTCGGACAGAGTCGCCTCATAACCCATGGAGCGGGACACCGCTGCCGCAACCGTGACCAGATCCGACTCGAGGGCACCGGGAATGCGACCCCCGGGAGTGATCTGAAAGGGCTCCATGGTGAGTCCGATCCCCGTCTCGGCAGAGACCTCGTTCAGGACCCGCTCGACATCCGACTCCATCTCCTCGAGGATCCCGGCCTCCATGGAGCGGAGGTCGAGGCTGAACCACCCGTCGGCGGGTTTGTGGTTGTAGACGGAGCCGCTCTCCAGGATAGAGACGTTCATCCGGGTCCGGGTGTCGTCGTCCATGGCGGCCCAGGGGAGGGAGAGGATCCGGTCCACGGCCCGGGCAATCCCCTGGTTCACGTTGGGGAGCGCGCCTCGGAGGGTGTGACCAGGAGGACCCTCGGCCTCGATACGCCACCAGTGGATCCCCAGGGCGCCGTAGTTGATGCTGTGCCCATCACCCAGAACGTCGACGAAGGCCACCGCCCGATCCCGGTACATGGGGTAGAGCGCCTTCATGCCTCTCAGGCCCGTCTCCTCCTGAGCGACGCCTGCGAAGACCAGCGTGTGCTCGGGCTGGACCCCGGACGCAATCAAGGCTTCGGCGGCAGCGAGGACCGCCGCGGTGGTCAGGGAGGTGTTGGTGCCGGGGCCCACCACCCGATCGCCCTGAATGCGCGGCGGCACCCCGGCGGCACGCTGGTGCTCCGCCACGGTGGCCAGGTCGTCCAGCGTCGACACGAAGATGAGCGCCCGTCCCGAGCGGCCCGGGATGACTCCGATGGCGTTCGGGTCCTCGGTGACCCGGACCGAGTCCAGGCCGATGGATCGCATCCGGGCGGCTACGGCTGCCGCGCGTTCGTGTTCCTGGCCCGACGGGGAGACGATGCCGCCGATCTCGACCAGGCTCTCGGCCGT